>Ga0160422_10002182_pt1 | contig 12246 bp, 11 predicted proteins | sample Fk160mmetaG_FD_108192 | JGI IMG/M metagenome (GOLD analysis project Ga0160422, IMG submission 108192) | Marine microbial communities from the Central Pacific Ocean - Fk160115 60m metaG | ecosystem: Environmental > Aquatic > Marine > Oceanic > Photic zone | place: The Central Pacific Ocean...
GGAAGGTGAGGTTGCAAATACTTTTTCAAATCTAACATCTGCAGAGAAGTATTTTTGGGAGTTTCCTGAAAATATAAATTCAAAAATCGAGATGGCTCATTGGTCTTATTATGAAGATTGGGATCCATACAGAAATTATATTGTTGCTAAAGAACATTGTGGTCTTCAAGAAAAACTTTCACAAAATACAGGCACTTATACTAATTTTGCCCAGAATGATAATGATCTCTATGATTTGCATACCTATTTAATGTATTTAAAATTTGGTTTTGGTAGAGCTACTCAAGATGCAGGGATAGACATAAGAAGAGGATCAATGTCCAGAGATCAGGCAATTGAGTTAGTTAACTTATACGACAATCAATTACCTGAAGAATATATTCTGAATTATCTAGAATATTATCAAATGACAAGAGAAGAGTTCGATATCATAATAGATAAGTGGGCAAACAAAGATTTATTTGAAAAAAAAGATGGTACTTGGACACCAGTATTTGAGATATCTTAGATGATTGGAATAATTGATACTGGAATAAACAACCTTGGTTCAATATACAATTGCTTAAACTACCTTAATTTGGATTACGGTGTTATTAAAAATAGATCTGATCTATTAGATTTCGATAATTATATCCTTCCTGGTGTAGGTTCTTTTGATGCTGGTATAGAGGCTCTTGAAGAAAATGGACTTTATGATGCAATTAAAGAAATTGATTTTTCAAAAAAGAGGATACTAGGTATATGTCTTGGGATGCAGCTTTTGTGTAATTCTAGTGATGAAGGTACTAAAAGTGGTTTAGGTATTATTGATGCCGATATAATGCATTTAAAAAACTTAGGATGTAATTCAAAAATTCCACATGTGGGATTCAATGAAATAGTTAATGCCGACAACAAATCTATTTTTTTAAATAAACTCCTTAATAGAGACTTTTATTTTGTTCATTCATATGCTGCAAAAATAAATGATGAGAAAATTTCATATGCTATGACTGAATATAATGATTTACTAATAGTTGCTGCAATTAATTATAAAAATATTTTCGCAACTCAATTTCATCCTGAGAAATCAGGAGTCAATGGTATTACAATTATCAGAGATATTTTTGAATAAAAATGTTGAAGAAAAGATTAATATTTATTTTGTTTTTTCAAGATGGTATTTTTCACTTAAGCAGAAACTTTACATTACAAAAAGTAGGTGATTCAAATTGGTTGATTGAAAAGTTTAAATTTTTATCTATTGGGGACTTCATTGATGAATTAGTTGTATTAGATGTTTCAAGGGACAGAGAAAATATAGATAATATAAAAATTTTAGAAAGTTCGTTGAAAATTATTATGAAAGAACTGTTTGTTCCGTTGACTATTGGTGGTGGTATAAATAATCTTGAAACGGCAAGAAAATGTTTTGAAATGGGAGCTGATAAAATTTTACTAAATACTTCAATAATATGTGATCAAGATTTCGTTAAAGAGTGTGTTACAAAATTTGGATCACAAGCTATCGTAGGATCTATTGATGTTCGCAAAAAAGCCGAATCCTATGAAACTTTTATCAAGAATGGAACCGAGCTATATGGTTCTTTGACTAACCATTTAAAATTAATTGAAGATCTTAAATTAGGAGAAGTTTTGATTAATAATATAGACAGAGACGGCACTGGTGTTGGATTTGATTTAAGTTTGTATTCACTCATCCCTGAAATGTCAATACCAATTATCATATCGGGTGGAGCAGGGAAACCAGAACATTTTAGTGAAGCATTGTTGCTTGATGGAGTTTCTGCTGTTGGAACAGGCAATCTATTTAATTTTATTGGTACAGGCTTCGAGAATGCAAGAAATCATTTAAGCTCAAAACTAACTAGCGTAAGAAAGATTTAACTACAGTAGTTCTTAAATGAATCATTCAGTTTCTACATATGTGAAGTTTATATTCATTTAGATATATAGATTAAATGAAGTTGAAGCTATAATATGTATATGCAACTTAGCTTAAATCAAAAACAGCTATGTGAATATATTTGTAATCAGCTGAATACATTTTTTCTGGATTATGATTCAGTGACTGAGAAGAATTTGATGTCTTTTTTGACTGACTCTATCGAAAGATTAGAGTATTGTTTTTCAAAAATAAACAACAAATATTTTTTTGATGGTAAATCAACTATATTCAATCATCTCAATGGAGATCAATATGCAATGTTGTTATATTTTTTAAGTAATACTGCATACGTAAATAAAAGATCTTCAAAAGATATTACTCTGGCTTCAAAAATTTATCTTCTCAATAAAGCCCTTCATGGTATAGATGCATTTTATGAGGTTGAACTACCTAAAATATTTTTATTCATTCATCCGCTTGGAACTGTTCTAGGACGAGCATCTTACTCAGATTACTTAATTGTTTATCAAAGATGTGGGGTAGGAACAAATAAAGACTCTTCGCCAACGTTAGGTAAATATCTCACACTACATCCAGGAAGTTCAATTTTGGGGGAATCAAATATTGGAGAAAATTGTTCAATAGCATCTGATTCACTTCTAATAGATAGAGACTTAAAAGATAACTCTATATACTATGGCAATCCTGGCAATAACAGATCCAGAACAAATGAAATGTATAATAAAATTTGGTTTTAAAATTAAACTATGTTGAAAAATAAAAATAGAAAAGGTGCAGGGCAGGCTCTTTACAATAAAGCAAAAAATATGATCCCTGGCGGAACTCAATTACTATCGAAGAGGCCTGAAATGTTTTTGCCAAATTTGTGGCCAGCTTATTATAAAAAAGCAAAAGGTTATAACGTTTGGGATATGGATGGAACAAAATATTCAGATTTTGCTACGATGGGAATTGGTGCTTGTTCTCTCGGATATTCTGATGACTATGTAAATAAAAAGGTAATAAGTGCAATTAATGATGGATCAATGACAACACTAAACTGTTACGAGGAAGTTAAGTTGGCTGAGCGTTTGATTGACCTGCATCCTTGGTCAGGAATGGCAAGATTTTCAAGAGGTGGTGGTGAGGCATGCTCCATTGCTGCAAGAATCGCTAGAGCAGCTTCTGGTAAAGACAAAATTCTTTTTTGTGGATACCATGGTTGGCATGATTGGTATATTTCTGCAAATATCCAGAGCAAAGAAAATCTGAATCAACAACTATTATCTGGGCTCGACAGTAAGGGAGTACCTTCTTACTTAGAGGGTACAGCCATACCTTTCTTATACAATGATATTTTAATGTTTGAGAATCTTGTATCCGATCATCGAGGCGAAATTGCAGCAGTTTTTATGGAACCTGTTAGAGGCAATCCACCAGTGGATGGTTTTTTAGAAAAAATAAGAGAAATTTGCTCTCAACAAAACATTATTTTGATTTTTGATGAGGTGACATCTGGCTTTAGAAAAAATCCAGGTGGAGTTCATCTTACATTTGGTGTGAATCCAGATATGGCTGTATTTGGAAAAGCTCTTGGAAATGGGTTTCCAATATCTGCAGTTATAGGAAAATCTGATGTAATGACAGCAGCTCAAGACACTTTTATTAGTTCAACTTTTTGGACTGAAAGAGTCGGATATGTTGCAGCACTTGCTACTCTGGAAAAATTCTTAAAATACAATGTACATGAACATCTTATAGAAATGGGTAATAAAGTAAATGCGTCATGGATATCCGCATCTAAGAATTCAAATATCGATATTTCTATTGATGGTCTAGAGCCATTGACACATATTAATTTTAATGTAGCTCAACCTTCCATCATCCAGACTTTATATACACAAGAAATGCTTAAAAAGAAATTTTTAGTAGGAGCAAATGTATATTCATCTTTTGCATATGATCAAAGAGTAATAGATAAATTTTCTGACGCAGTACATGAAGTTTTTAGCACTTTAAGTAAGGCACTTAAATCTGAAAAAGCAATTGATTTCTTAGATTCTGAAGAAAAACACTCTGGTTTCAAAAGACTAACTTGATAAACATTTATGGATCTGAAAAATAAAACTGCAGTAATTACAGGAGGAAATGGAATCCTTGGCTCTAAGTTTGCAGAAGGTCTTGTCGAAGCAGGCTCAAAAGTAATAATTCTTGATCTTAATATGAATGCAGATTGTATTCTTGAAGAACATAGAGATAGTGTTGAGTGGTATGAGTGTGACATAACTTCAAAAAATTCTGTACAGAAAGTTATCAAATTAATTATAAATAAATATGGCACCATTGATATTTTACTAAATAATGCGGCAACTAAATCTTCAAATGTTGCTAAATTTTTTGAACCCTTTGAAAGCTATGATCTTGAAACATGGCAAGAAGTAATGAGGGTAAATGTTGATGGAATGTTTATTGTTGCACAAGCTGTTGGCGCAGTAATGAAAAAACAAAAAAATGGAGGATCAATAATACAAACTTCTTCTATATACGGTTTAGTTGGGTCTGATAAAAGAATTTATGAAGGATCTGAATATCTAGGAGGAGCAATAAATACACCAGTTGTTTACTCAACGTCTAAAGCAGCTGTAATTGGTCTTACAAAATCATTAGCTGTATATTGGGCAAAGGATAATATTAGAGTAAATTGTATTGTTCCAGGTGGAGTAAAGAGCGGTCAAAATGAAACATTTATCTCGAAATACTCAAAAAAGGTTCCAATGGGAAGAATGGCAAATCCAGACGAAATTGTTCCAGCTGTTCTATATTTAGCTTCAAATGCTTCAAGTTATGTTACTGGCCAAGTTTTAATTATTGATGGTGGATTTACTTCCTGGTAGCAGCAAGCTGAATACTTTAAGATTAGCCATTAAAGGCCTCAACTACAGAGTAATAGGAACAGGTATAAGATTTACAGTTCCTTTATTCATCATTGCAGTAAGCTCTGAAAATGAATTGGGCGTGTATTACTTGTCACTGTCAATACTTTTAACAGCATCATCGTTTCTGGGTCTCGAAATGGGATATTTTTTCTCAACAAAATATCTTTCAAAAAATACTTCAAGTAAAAAGAATGTTCTTAATATACTTATCACAAAATGCATATGGATACCTTTTTTAATATCGATTTTAATTGTTACTTTGTATGTTTTTGGTGCTGGAGTAAATATACCCTTATTCGTATTTCTTTTACCAATACTCTTTTCACTAGAAGCATGCTCATACGAGATTGGAAGATTTTTTTGGAATATTGGAGAGATCGATCAGGCATCTTATAGAGACTTTATCAAATCGATCTTTTTTATCATAGCAATATACACTTCATTAATAGTTACTGACTCTGTTTTGAGTGCTTACAGTATCATAATTTTAATACTCTCAAATATTTGTATAATTTTCTATGAAGTGCGCAAATGGGGAAATTTAAACGATTTGCGCAAAAATTTTTTTATATTAAAAAAAGATTGGCTTAGTAAATCAGTTACTTTTTTGAAAACACTATTAAATGCATGCGGTCCCCAGTTCGTTCAAAATCAAGTAATTGGTTTAACTATGCTTTTTGAAAAAATTTTCATTACAAGTCTTTTAGGCCTCTCAACGCAAGGAGTTTTCTCTTTCGTATATTCAATAATGCAGACTTCAGCTGCATTATTTCTGATGCCATCGGCTGCAAAAACTAAACAAATAATAATTTCTGATCATCCTCACTTTAATAATCCTAAAATATATTCTGCAGCTATTAATTATTTGCCAATAGTGGTTTTCTTTATGATTATTTTTGCAATCGCAAGTTATTTTGCAATTCCTGTTCTTGCAGACATTATGGATAAGGATATTGATAAAGGAATCTTTATTATAATAGTTACTGTTTTATTTTCTGCATCATCTAATGCATTTTTGTCTTCAGTGGCTCCCTTGTATAGTCACCCGGGTAGGTGGATCAAGGCAAATATAATATCTCTGCTGATGTTGTTACCTTTATTGCTTGTTGCTATTTTTTACAATTATATAAATCTTGATGTAGTGATTTTGTCATACTCAGCAATAATTATTTCTGCAGTTGGCCAAGTAGCTGTTAGATGTATTTTCTTTATAATGTCTATAAAAAGATTGAAGTGAGTTATTAAAACTTATGAATAATTTTGACGAAACATATTATATAGATTTTGGATTAACACAATTTGTCTCAATATTTCTTTCACTCTCAATAATTCTAATCTCAATAGTTGGATTTGTTTCAGACAAGTCTTATAGATCAAGATTCATATGGTTTGTGAATTTTTTCTGGTCTTCACTTTTGTTATTAAATAGAACAAGATTGTCCGGTTTGCAAATAGAGTGGACTCTAGTAGAACAAGTTCTGATTAATTTTGTAATCTTCATACCATCGACCTTAATACTTTATCTAATGTCAATCTTGCCAATAAGGAATATTAATTCGACATATCAAAAAACATATTTATCTGATATATCAAGAATAGACGCCGCAATTATGCTCAAAGTTTTAAAAATTTTTATTTTCGTAATTTCAATAATTTTCATCGTAGACTTAATCATATATGGTGCTCCAATTTTTTCGATGAATTTAGGCTCAGCAATTCTAAATGATACGAGATTAAGTGCAAGAACACCCATATTATATACTTTTGCTCATTCATGGGTTCTTATTGCTGTCATTGCAGCATCAATGTTGGTTTTTAATCATGGAATTGCCAAAAGATGGCTCTCTACGATTGTAATGTTATATATCTTTCATTCAATACTTATGTTTGGAAGAGGAACAGTAATATATATGTTTGCCGCAATTCTTTTATGCTTCTTTATATTTTCTAAAAGAACTAACATAAATAAAATTTTAATAGTAATAATTCCCATTTTATTAGTTTTAATATTATTTAGTGTTGCTGGTACATTGAGACAGAGTCTAGGAGATAAAGATAGCCTAATACCTTTTAGCATTGTTGAATATGGTTTATTTAACAATAATACACCTGAGTTTTTTTCATGGCTGTATGGCTACGCTGTGATAAATTTTGATAATTTAATTTTATGCATAAGAGATTTTCAAGTTCGCGATGAGATTGGCTTTAAAACTTTGTTAAATTTCGCACCATCATTTATAGGTGAACTATTAAATATGGAATATTCATCAAGATCAGTAGATGGCATTCAAACATTGCCATATGTAGGAAGATTTAATCTGCCAACTGCATATGGAAGTATTGGATATGATTATGGATGGATTGGTGTTTTTACTTATTCTTTATTTATATTTTCTGTACTGCCGATTATATTTTTTAAAAATTTTACAAATCTTGGCCCTTCAGCGAAAATATTTCTAGTTTATCTTGTTTTATCGTTCCTTTTTATAACAATCACAAACATGATACTAACCTCAAGGATATTAGGTTTTATAAGTGGAATAGTTTTATTTAATGTTATTTTTCAAGTTTTTAAACAAAATAAAAAAAATCTGTATCAAATAGGTAAAGAAAAAATATCATGAATAAAAAAAGGAGAAGGCTGATTTTCTTAACTTTAGATCCTCATAACCCGGCTATTAAGAAACTTATACAAGCTTTTTCGATAAAATTTGAAACCATAGTAGTAACAGATATGCAAATAGATGATTACCCTTGTAAAACAATTTACTATCATCACAATGCAAGTATTTTCGAAAAATTTCTTCTATTGTTTTATAAATCAATTAAGTCAATTCAGGAGAAAAATTTTACACGAAGGAATGTCTACCGAAAGTATAAAAATCTAATAAATTTTTTATTTTTTTTAAAAAAGTTAATAGGAGTTTTTATTATTCTTCCAACATATAGTCAAATAAACTATTTTTTATTTAAAAATAAAGAAGTTGAAAAAGGAATAATCAATTCTGATGATATTTGTATTGTTGATTCCAATCTGAGGCACACATTAACCATCAACCCTATGGTGGTGAGGGCAAGCAGAGTCTCAAAACTTATCTCAATAGTTTATTCTTGGGATAACCCTCAATATTCTACAATCAATACATTTTCTGATGCTTATTTAGTAATCAACGAAAAGAATAAGCAAGAACTTGAAGAGTACTATAATATTGATTCAGATAAGATATTTATAACAGGCTCTCTAATACATGATTATTTAATTGAGCATGGATTGCCATTACAAGATTCTTGTAAATCTGGTAATAAAGACTCAAATCTTCCTATTAAGATAATGTATGCAGCAGCCTTTGGAAGTGTAGATAGGATTATGATTAAAGAGGAGGTATTGTTCATAATAAAATTAATAAATATTCTTAACAATGAAAATATTAATTTTGAATTTATATTTAGACCATATCCATCAATTATAGATAGCTCACTTTATGACCCTCTAAAAAAAGTGCCAAATATTACCATGCATGAACACAAAAACTTTATAACAATCCCTCATCTTGGAAATAAATCAGTACGAATAAGCTATACCGCTAATGATGAGAAAATCAATCAGTTTTTTGATGTCGATGTTCTTATATCAGCTGGATCTACGTATACTTTAGAGTTTTCGTTTTCAAATAAGCCTATAATCCACATGAATGCAAATGGTTTCTTAGAAAATAAAAACTCCTCTTTGTTTTTTAAAAGATTATCTATTTATGGCCATCTTAACCACTTATCTCCTAAAAATTATAATCATAATGTTGTAAATAATTTCGATGAAATTATAAGAGCGTTAAGAGACATAAACCAACTCAATAAAACAGGATACAGTAATTATCTGAGAAACTTTTCAAATCCATTCTATAAAAAACGAAAACTAGCAAGAAATAATATTGTTGCTTTTTTAGATAACTATATTAATGAATAAAAATTATCTAGTATGAAATATATTGTAAATTGTAGGTTTGCAACACAACAAACCACTGGTGTTCAAAGGTTTGCTTATGAATGTTCTTTGAATGTATCTGAAATCGTCGATAAAGATATTGAATTTGTAGCTCCTAGAGGAAAAATAGATAAAAAATTAAAATCATCTCTAAATATAAAAAATATTGGTTTTTTTAAAGGACATTTATGGGAGCAAATCGATTTACCTCTTTATTGTATTTATAAAAAAGCTGTATTAATTTCATTTTGTAGCCTGCCTTCAATTTTTTATAAAAAAACTATGTATACAATTCATGACTTGGCCTATTTGAGATATCCAAAATTCTTTAATACTTGGTATAGCCTTATTTATAAAATAGTTATAAAGCTAACCTATAAAAATATCTTATCAATAAATGCTGTAAGTGAATTTACAAGATCTGAGGCAATAGAGCTATTAGGCAATCGTCAAATTGATATTGTTAATAATTCTATAAGTCATATGAATAATTATGATCAGAATTCTGAATTGCCCAAAATTATTAAGGATAAAAAATATATATTGGTTGTTGGCAGTCTTGATCCCAGGAAAAATGTATTGAAGCTTATTGAGGCGTTTATAAAAGAGAACACAGATTATTTCCTGGTAATAGTTGGAGATAAAAATAAAGTATTTGCAAAACATCATGACCTTTCAAAAGTTGATAATAAAAAAATTATTTTTACGGGTTACTTAAACGATAGTCATTTGAAAGCTTGTTATGAAAATGCTGAATGTTTTTTTTATCCAAGTTTATATGAAGGCTTCGGCATACCACCTTTAGAAGCAATTTATAATAATACTCCTGTTGCAGTTTCTGATATTCCTGTTCATAAAGAAATACTTCAAAATCATGTTACATATTTTGACCCTAATAAAATAAAAGATTTGAATCTTATAATTCTTAAGTCAAAAAGTTTAAAAAAAGAGAAAGAGAAAAATGATATTAAATCAAATCATCCATTAATTGACCTATACTCAAAAGAAAATCAGAAAAATCAATTAAAAAAAATAATTTTTAATTTAGATTCTAGTTTGGCCAGATATCAAAATAAATGATTGTGTTATAAAATACTAATGACTAAAAATTGCTAATTGTCAGATGAAAAATATTAAAGAAATTCAGCAGGAAGAGATTGATTTTTGGAAAAATTCTGAAGATGAGTCTCCCGGAGTAAGGTCAACTAAAAAAATTCTTGAAAAGTCCTCAAATGGTAATATTCTTTTGGAATGTATTTCGAAAATAAGTGATATAAATTGGGATGATAATTTAACAGTACTAGAGATTGGGGGAGGACAAGGCTGGGCTTCATGCATACTAAAAAGCCTTCATCAAAATTGTAAATTTATTACTACTGACATATCTGAGCACGCAATTGCATCAATAGGTCAATGGGAGGAAATATTTAATACTAAAATTGATAAAACTTACGCTTGTAAAAGTTATGAAACAAATGAAGAAAATCATTCAATAGATTTAGTTTTTACCTTTGCAGCAGCCCATCATTTCCTAAAGCACAGAAGCACTCTTAAAGAAATGCATAGAATATTAAAGCAAAATGGTATTGCAGCATATATATTTGAGCCTGTTACTCCTCCATACTGGTATAAACTTGCATACAAAAGAGTTAACAGTATTAGACCTGAGGTACATGAAGATGTTCTCGACCTAAGTAGAATAGCAAAAATAAGTAAAGAAGTTGGCCTTGAATTTAAAGTAATCTTTACACCAATATTTAATAGTAGAATAGGATCTTTTAATACTCTTTATTATTTGATTTTGAGTAGGTTTTCTTTTTTACAAAGATTTTTTCCAGCAACAGCAACCCTTGTATTTAAAAAAGGTTAAAAAATAGAATGAAAAAAATTATTATTACTGGTATTACAGGTCAAGATGGTGCATATCTTGCAGAATTTCTGTTAGAAAAAAATTATAAAGTGTATGGAACTTTCAGAAGAACATCATCCGTAAATTTTTGGAGAATTAAAGAGTTAGGTATTGATGACCATCCAAATCTTGAACTTGTTGAATTTGATTTAACCGATTTTAGTTCAGCCTTGAGGCTTTTAAGTGATATTGAGCCAGATGAGATATATAATTTAGCTGCACAATCTTTTGTTGGAGTCTCATTTGATCAACCTATTTTGACAGCTGAGATCACTGGAATTGGAGCTGTCAATTTACTAGAAGCTATAAGAATTTGTAATAAAAACATTAAATTTTACCAAGCATCTACCTCTGAAATGTTTGGTAAAGTTCAAGAAGTACCTCAATCTGAAACTACTCCTTTTTATCCAAGGAGCCCATATGGCATCGCAAAATTATATGCACATTGGATGAACATTAATTACAGAGAAAGTTATGGCATTTTTGGTTGTAACGGCATTCTTTTTAATCATGAATCGCCCTTGAGGGGCCTAGATTTTGTTACTCGTAAAATAACTGACGGAGTCGCAAAAATTTTTCTCGAAAAACAAGACTTCATTGAGCTTGGTAATTTAGATGCAAAAAGAGATTGGGGCTTTGCACGTGATTACGTTGAAGGTATGTATCTTATAATGCAAGCAAAGAAACCAGATACTTATGTTTTATCAACTAATAGAACTGTTTCTGTAAGAGATTTTGTAACATTGGCATTTAAGGCTGTAAATATAGACATTGAATACAGTGGGAAAGGGGATAAAGAAGTTGGTATAAACAAATCGACTGGCAAAACTGTTGTTAAGGTAAATCCAAAGTTTTACCGTTCTGCTGAAGTTGACTTGTTAATTGGAAACTCACAAAAAGCTTATGATGAACTGGGTTGGAAAGCCAAAACCTCTCTAGAAAGTTTATGTACAATGATGGTTGAACATGACTTAATTAGAAATAAAAAAAATGAATCATTTTAGGGTGCTTGTAACAGGTTTAGATGGTTTTACTGGACAGCATCTTAGAAAAAATCTTTCAGATTCAGGTTTTGACGTTATTGGCTTGGAATCAAATCTAGTTAACCGAGAAAAAGTAATAAATGAAGTAAATCAAATATCTCCTGAATATGTTGTGCATCTTGCTGCTTTATCTTTTTCTGGAGAGGTAAGAATTAGAGAACTATATGACGTCAATGTTCAGGGAACAATAAATTTACTTGATGCTTTAAAAAATCTCAGAAAATGTCCAACTAAAATTATTCTGGCTAGTAGTGCAAGTGTTTACGGAAATCGGGCAAAGGATATAGCTAGAGAAGATTCAGAATTATCACCAACAAATCACTATGGTTGTAGCAAACTTGCAATGGAATGTTTAGCAAAAACATACTTTGATAAATTACCAATAATAATTACTAGACCATTTAACTACACTGGTATAGGTCACGAAGATATATTTGTAATTCCAAAAATAGTTAATGCATATGCGCTTGGACAAAAAAACATTGAAC
>Ga0160422_10002183_pt1 | contig 12242 bp, 16 predicted proteins | sample Fk160mmetaG_FD_108192 | JGI IMG/M metagenome (GOLD analysis project Ga0160422, IMG submission 108192) | Marine microbial communities from the Central Pacific Ocean - Fk160115 60m metaG | ecosystem: Environmental > Aquatic > Marine > Oceanic > Photic zone | place: The Central Pacific Ocean...
AACAAGCATAAGTCCATGATATTGTTGCTCCAAATGCTGAAAATATGCCAATCAAAATAACTTGTTATAGATGTTTTAACTTATTGTTTGTGAAATAATTAAGAGAATTACGTAAAGTATTACCATACATCCTGGTAGATATTGAATATAAGTTTTGATGTTACTTAATTTCATAAATTTATTGATCTAAAACTTTAGATAATTTCTTAGTTCACAAGTAATTCTAGAGAATAATTAAAAAAATTTATTTTTATTATTCATAAATTAAAACACTTTTCTCAAAGATGTTTATAGTTGTGAATATTTTAAAAATTTCCAATCTTTCTTAAAAATATAAATATTAATCTTCTATAGAATCTAATTTTAAACTTACTTAATTTTAAGATATTTCTTAAGAAATTTCAGTGAATTGAAAAATATATTTCTCTTAATAAAAAAGAAATTTGTAATTGTAAAATAATGCCATTAAAATTTGCGGATTACTTGGTGAACATAATATTAGGATTATTACTTTTATAAGATTTAAATGCTAATTAATATAATTTAAATTCAAAAAGGATTAATCTAATTATTTATTTTTACTTGGATATAAACTTTCTAATTTTTTTCTCCTTTCAGTTTTATCCTTAATGCGGGCTTGTTTTTCTTTCTTTTTTTTATCATCATTTATTTTATTTTTTCTGTAACCAAGCCATAATAAAATCCAGATACTTGTAGTGATAATAAGTAAGGCAAAGTATTCATTGCTCATTTGAAAGCTTGCCTCAGAATATTTGACGTAAGAAAAAAAATGAGTCATCACAATAAGTTAATGCAAAAAAAGTATTTCTGGGTATTTCATCAAATTCAAAATAATCAATTTCAAATTAATAAATTAAATTAAACTGTTATCATATTCCGAGTAATTGCTATTATTCGTCTTAAGATTAAATATAAATAATTACTTTGGATCCTTTTGAATTAGTAGTTGTTGGAGGAGGTGCATCAGGTTTTATGTCTGCGATAACTGCAGCTGAAAATGAAGTTAGGAATATAATAATACTTGAATCATCTACTAAATTATTAGAAAAAGTGAGGATAAGTGGAGGTGGTAGATGTAATGTAACCAATGCTTCTTGGGTTCCAAGTGAATTTATCGATAATTATCCTAGAGGTAAAAAAAAACTAATAGAGTCTTTCAGTCGCTTTGCAACAGGAGATGTATTTGAATGGTTTCAAGAGAAAGGAGTGAAATTAAAAATAGAGGCCGATTTAAGAGTGTTTCCCATATCAAATTCATCTCTAGATATTGTGAATTGCCTTAGAAATAGAGCTCAAAATATTGGAATAAAAATTTATACTAAAAGATTTGTCAAAAAAATAGAAAAATTAGATAAAAATTGCTTATTTAAAGTATTTATATCCAAAGATGAATTTCTATATACTAAAAAGTTGTTAATCTCCACAGGTGGGCATCCCAGCGGTTATAGATTAGCGGCATCGTTTGGTCATCGAATTATTAAACCAGTTCCATCCCTTTTCTCATTTTCTTGTAGAGATGAAAATCTAAAAAAATGCAGGGGAGTTGCCGTAAAAAATGTATTTTTGAAAATTTATCTAAATAATAAATACTTCAAGAGTTATGGTGATTTACTCATAACACATTGGGGCTTTAGTGGCCCAGGTATATTGAGATTATCTTCTGAGGCGGCAAGAGAGCTTTATGCAAAAAAATATAATTTTAAATTATCAATTAAATGGACAAATTTAGATCTTTCTGAATTAAATATTAGGATTAATAATTTAAGAGAATCCAGTGGGACATCCAATCTTTGTAATTTGAGACCAATCCCATCATTGACGAAAAGATTATGGGTTTATCTTTTAAATAAATTAGAAATAGATAATACTAAAACTTGGTCTGAACTTTTTTCTACAGAAAGAGAAAAAATTATAAATATATTGTTGAATGATGAGTATCAAATCTCTGGTAAGGGCCCTTTCTCTGACGAATTTGTGACATCAGGAGGAGTCTCTTTAGATGAAGTAAGCTTTAAAACGATGGAAAGTTCTATCTGTAAAGGATTATATTTTTCAGGAGAAGTATTAGATGTTGATGGAATTACAGGTGGATTTAATTTTCAACATTGTTGGACTAGTGGTTGGTTAGCAGGAAAGGCAATTGCTAAAAAATAAAGTAACAAAACACGAAGTTTCATCTTAATTTATTAAGTATTGAATAAAAAAGATAATAAATATTTGCTCTGATCTTAGAGTTTTAATTATTAGTTAATAAAAATGAAGAATTCTATTACTGATAAAGATGAAGAAGATAGAAGATTAAAGGCTTTAGCTGAATATAGAATTCTCGGTACTGAGCCTGAATCATGTTACGACGATATAACGCAAATAGCTGCAAGAACCTGCCATGTGCCTATTTCTTTAATGACGCTTGTTGATAAGGATAGGCAATGGTTTAAATCCAAGGTGGGATTTGAAACGAATGAAACTAGAAGAGATTGGTCATTTTGTACACATGCAATAAAGCAAGATAATCCTTTAATTGTTAATGATGCTTATTTAGATAAAAGATTTATTAATAACCCTTTAGTTAATGGAGATCCAAAAATTCGTTTTTATGCGGGTTTCCCTTTAAGGAATAATAATGGTAATAAATTAGGTACATTATGCGTCATTGATAGAAAGCCTGGAAGCTTAGATGACGAACAATGCTCCATAATGGAATTATTGGCTAAGCAGATTGTTTCTTTCTTGGAATTAAGAAAACGCTCTCTTAATTTATTAGATGCATTATCTCATCTGCATCATCAAGAAGGAATATTATCTGTATGTTCCTATTGCAGAGAAGTAAGGAATAAAGATGGTGATTGGCAACACATTGAAAAATATCTATCAAATGTAAGTGATATAAAATTTAGTCATGGAGTGTGTGATAGTTGCATGGAAAGACATTTCCCGGATGTTGTAGAGGCTTGGAGTAAGAACGAATATATGTCTCCATAAATTATTAAACTTAAAAAAAATATTAATTTACTAAAACTCTAAAATTTTAAGTAGTACAATTTTATACATTTAGGAGTTATAATTGTATAAATTTTACTAATATATGTTACTTCAGTTTTTGACTCTAAATGATGTTTCAAAAAGTGCCTTAATAGCTTATGTACATTACCTTGGAATTATTCTTTGCTTTGGTGCATTATTATTCGAAAGGATTATCTTAAAAATTAACCTAAATAAAAATAAAATTTTATCTTTAATAATAGCTGATTTAATTTATGGAATTGCAGGCCTTGCTATATTATTAACTGGTATTTTAAGGGTAAAATATTATGGCCAAGGTAGCGAATTTTATACTAATAACCCTGTTTTTTGGCTTAAGGTTTCGCTGTATATCATAGTTGGTTTGATATCTCTTTATCCTACAACTACTTATATATTATGGGCAATTCCATTAAGAAAAAATAAATTGCCAGTCATTTCAGAAAATCTTGTTAAAAGATTTAAACTAATAATAACAACAGAGCTAATAGGATTTGCAGTGATACCTTTCTTTGCTACTTTAATGTCTAGAGGCATTGGACTGGTTCAAAATTGATATTTTATAATGACTTTATTTATTAATGAATAATTAAGTTACTCTTCTTTTTAAAGAGGAAGAATCTAAATTGTAAATACTTATCTAAAAAATTAAATTCATTATTAAAAATTATATGTTAATATTGAAAAAAGGTAATTATGAAGAATACTAAGCAGCATCTAAAATTAAATAATCTTCAAGTAAAAGCTGAAGAATGTTTGACTAGAAAAGAGGCAAAAAAAATTCTCCTTAAAGCAAATAAAGCCCAAGTTAAAATCAATAAATAATTTTTGAATAAATTGCTATAAATATTTAGTGATTAATTCAAATGTCTCTTCTAAAGGCTTGTAAAGCTTGTAGAGCCATAGTTAAATGAACCTCCATAGCTCCTAATGCCATTAGTGAACTAGATGATTTTTCTTTTAAATATTTTTCATTTTTATTTGAAATTTTTTTTAGTAATGATTTAGTAGATAATTCCCAATTATCTAACTCTTTAATTAACTCATCTTGTTCATCGTGATATGTTTCATTTCCTTCTAAACTTGCAAAGTTATCTTTTTGAGCATTCAAGAGTAAAAAAGATAATTTTTTGTGACTTATTGCTGGGGGTAATTTATTTAATTCATCCATGATTAGATTCTTTCTGGTAATAATTTAACTTTTACACTTAACATAGTGCCAGTTCGGTAAAGGTTGTAATGACCGACCTCTTAAATTTACTTTTTAGATAAAAGAGTGCGCTATTGGGGCAAATATTTTCTTATGTAATATTTAAAGTAATTACCTCTTTCTTCGTAATCTTTAAATTGATCGAAACTTGAACATGAAGGAGAAAATAATAATATCTTTAATTTTTTTTCCTTTAGGTACTTTATGGCCTCAGGAATTAATTCTTTAAGTTCATTGTGTATGAATATATCCTCAATAAAACCAGCCTTCAATAAAATGCTTTTTAATTCTTGTGAACTCTCACCATAAAGAAAAGCTCCTTTGCATTTTTCTAGAATTATTCTAGACCATAATTTAGATTCTCCTTTTTTAATTCGACCACCGATTATGATTAATTGTCCACTTTTAAGTGATTTAATACCTGAATACGAAGAATCAAAATTAGTTGCTTTACTATCGTTTATTACTTCGAGATTTTTTGAGTCATAAATTGTTTCCAATCTGTGAGGTAGTTGTTTATAGTTTTTTAAAGAATTTTTGATATCTTCACCTACTAAACCTATCTTTCTTGCAGCTGCTGTTGCAAGCAATAAATTTAAGATATTATGATTTCCTTTAAGTCGAAGAATATCTGAATGAAATAATCTTATACCTTTTTCTACCACATACCCTTTTTCGTCTATCCAGTAATAACAATCTTCAAAGCCTTTATTTTTATAATCTGATGACACCCAAATTCCCTTGGCAAGTTTTTTAGAAGATGATTTCAAATAGTCATCATCATAATTATAAATTCTGATTTCGGAGCTTTCTAAAAGATGATTTTTGATTTTAAAATAATTTTCTAATGTTTTATGTCTATCGAGGTGATCCGGTGTGAATGTAGTCCAAATTCCAATTTTAGGTTTGATTTCATTAGCTATTTCAATTTGGTAACTACTTAATTCAGCAATAATCCAATCAATCTTTTTATCTACATTGTTATTGTAAGCATGCTTACAAATTGGTGTTCCTATATTTCCTGCGGAGGGAGCCTCTAATTTATTTTGGCTTAGAATATGACTTAAAAGATGAGTTACTGTCGTTTTCCCATTTGTACCAGTTATCCCAACCCAATTTAAATTTTTTAAATAATTCCAACCTATACTAACTTCCCCAATAACTCTGATTCCTGCATCTTTTAATTTAATAACAGTTTGATTTTCAATATCAATTACAGGACTTAGAATAATGCATTTAATATTATTAATCCATTGTGATATTTTCTGGAATTCAAATGGGAAATTTAAATAAACTTCTATACCATCATTTTCTAACTCTTGTTTATAGATAGTAAGTTGGTCATTTATTTTTTCTTCTAAAACTATTACTTTCTCGCCTTTACTATTTAGTAATTTTGCAGCCCAATATCCTGATCTTCCTAAACCAATTACTAAATTAATTTTATTTGTAATTATTGTCATATAAATATTTCATGAGAATTAAATAATCCAAATTATATTCAATTTTAACAATAATAATTTTAGAACTTTAACTTTTATTTTGTGAATTATTATTTATGAATAATTAAGATATTTGTAAACACTATTTTTATAGCTTTTATGAAAGATAACTCAGCTGAAATATGGTTTAAATGGTTTTACAAAAATTGGGAAAAGTTTTCTCCAGGAAAATTAATAGAAGATGGTTTATTGCCATCTCAAATAGCAGAAAGATTTGTAAATGATAAGCAGGATTGTCTTCTTGAATTAGCTAACAAATTTGATGATAAAAATGAAGATGCTCTTGAGGAATTTATGAAACTATCTGAGAGTGAATTACACATAATAAAATATCTTTTGAAATTAATACAATTAAGAAAAACTAAATAAATTCATGGATTATTTCAAGGCTTTTATTCCATAAATTTTTTCTTTCTTTAACGTTATGTGCTAGAGGAGAAGTCTTAGATAACTTTGGATAACCTCTGAAATTAAATTTTGGGCCATAATGATCTCCACTTTTCACTGCATTAGAAGTAGCTGCATAAAGTTGAGGCAAAGCACCCATCTCTGCAGACTGAAAAATAGGACTAAATAATTCTAATGATATCTTTTCAATTTTACTTGGGTTAGGTCTTTGGGCATTAAAAAGATTTGTTTTTGCTATTCCAGGATGAGCGGCTAAAGATAAAATATTTTTTTCTTCAAGTTTTTGACTTAATTCCAATGCAAACATGATATTAGCTAATTTACTTGTTGCATAAGATTCTTGCTTGTTATAGTAATCTTCAGCTTTAAGATTTTTCCAACCTACCTTTCCAAAGAATTGTGCTAAGGAAGTAACTGTAACTATTCTTGAATTTTTAATTTTTTCTAATAATGGGATTAATTTTAAAGTCAACAGCATATGAGATAAATGATTAACGGCAAATTGAATCTCATAACCTTGTGAATTTAAAGTTTTTGGCGGATGCATAATCCCAGCATTGTTAATTAATAAATCGAGATTCTGGTATTCATTAGATATTTGTTCACATTTACTAGAAACATTTTTAAAGTCAGCCATTTCAATTTCTATGGTGCTTAATTGAGCTTTAGGGATTAATTCTTTTAATTTATTTTTTGTATAAATTGATTTTTCTGGCGTTCTACATGAAAGTATTACATGACAATTTTTTTCAGCAAGTGCTTTTGCTGTGTAATAGCCTAATCCGCTATTAGAACCAGTTATTAAAGCTGTTTTACCTTCTAAATTAGGTATATATTTTGTGTTCCAATTTTTATGTGTTTTTCTTAAAAATGAATTAATCATTTATTGTTTTTTAAATTGTAATTAATATATTAAAAATCTTAAATTAAATAATTTAATAACGTGATTAGAGTAATTCATGGAATATTTTTGGTTTAATTTAAAAATAATTATGAAAAAATGAAAAAATTATTCTTATAGTAAGCCAATAATTAAATATTTATTAATGTAATCAATCTGAAATTATTTTTAAATTCTATTATGCCTCTTCATCAAAAAAATTTTTAATTAATATTAGTAAAAAAATGTCACTTTTTAAAGAAGCAGAAAAAAAATGGAAAAATTTTCTTTCAACGAAAATAAAAGAATATGGCTCATACAGGAATTATGATTATGGACCCCAATCGAATAATTATGTTTCAAAAATATCTCCTTTTATCTCTCATAGAGTACTTTTTGAATATCAAATAATTAAAGATGTACAACTTAAATACAAGGGAAAGGAAGTAAATAAATTTATTGAAGAAGTCTATTGGAGAATTTATTGGAAAGGCGTCTTAGAAAATAAGCCTTGCATATGGGAAAATTTCGTAAATAAAAAAGTAGATAATTATGATTTTAATAATTACAAAATGGCTATAAATGGAGAAACAAATATTCCTTACTTTAATTCATGGGTAAAAGAATTAAAAACGCATAACTATTTACATAATCATACGAGAATGTGGTTTGCTAGCACATGGATATTTGCTTTAGGGTTACCTTGGGAGTTAGGAGCTAAATTCTTTTTTAAATATCTTTATGACGGTGATGCGGCTTCAAATTTATTAAGTTGGAGATGGGTAGGAGGTCTACAGACTAAGGGAAAAAGATATTTGTTTAGTCCTCAAAATTTAAATAAATTTTCTAATGGAAGATTTTGTGCAAATAATATTTCTAATAAAGATATTGTATTAGAAGATGATTTTGAATTAATTTTTTCTAATAATATCTACCAATCAAATATGCAAAAATCATCAAATATTTTGATTATGTTCGAAAATGACTTGCATGAAGATTCATTGAAAAACTTAATAACAAAATATGAAAAGGTCTTTTTAATTAATTTGCATAGTAAGGATAGACAGATTGAAATTTCAGATTCAGTAGCTCAATTTAAGCAAAATTTAAGAGATGAATTTTCATTGAGATTTTCAAATGTAGAAATTATTTCCTCTCTTGAAATGAAAGTTAAGCTGAAAGAAATTACATCTTCAGACTTAATTTACCCATCAATTGGAGATAATTATGACTTCATAAAGAAATTTCAACTAAATAATAAATTAATTGTAAAAAATTTGGTAAGACCAGAGGATTTATATGCTTGGAAATTTGCTAAACGAGGTTTTTTTAAATTTAAGGAAAATATTCCATCCATTAATAAATTTATAAATGAACCTAATTTAATCTGGAAATGATTTAATCTTTTGCAAACCTCAAATTGTAATTTGCAATACTTCAAAATCTATAAATTAAACATTCCTTGCTACTTTATGTAAGTATAAATACTTAATCTAAGATTAGTTTTTGGTTTTTATCCACGAAGCAGATTATGACTAGTTATTTTTACTTAAGAAATAAATTAAATAGTGCTTTCAACCATCCTCACCAAATCGTTTAGTAAAGATACAGCTTTATTGATATTAAGAGTAATTACCGGAGTTGTTTTAATACATCATGGGTTTGAAAAAACTGCTAATATTGAAAATTTTGCTGATGCATTTGTTAGGCCACTGCATTTACCATTCCCTATCTTTTTATCTTGGGTAGCTGCTATTTCAGAAATTGCAGGAAGTTGGTTAATAATTATAGGTTTAGCTACTAGATTTGGTGCTTTAGCAATTGTTGGAACTATCAGTGTTGCAATTTATCATGCTCTTGTCACTGCAGGTTTTAATATTTATTTACTTGAATTATTGCTATTGTATTTTGCTTCTGCTACATGCATAACTTTGACAGGACCTGGAATATTTTCACTTGATGAAGTTATTATAAGAATACTTAAATCAGAGTCAGAAGAAATTGAAGTTGCAACACTTACAATAAATAAAAAGTCTGGTAATTTAAGTGTTGAGGAATTAAAGGAAGTTAAAAAGGAAGGCTTTTTCCAATTCTTGCAGGCAAACTTGTTATCTGAGACATCAAGCTAGTTTTTTCGGATAAAGGCTCCTAATTAAACGTTGCTTTCTTTTTATGTTATTATAATTTTCAAATTTTATTTTGAGAGTTGCTTCAATTAAACTTAAGATCATTCCAATCGCTGTAACCCAAGTTAATAATATTATTGGGTTTTCATGAATTGTCGAGAAATTCATTTAATCATTGTTTCTTCTTTAAAGTTGACTGATTAACAAGAATATTTCAACTAATTAGATACAATTTAGAAATATTTAAGGATTTACTTCAATACATTTCCAATTATCAATTTTCCTCCACAAATATCTCTTATGTAAGGGTTTTTCAAGCTTTAAAAGATCTACTTCATTAATCTTGATTTGCAATACAGAAAAATTATTTGGTTTTGAAGGTCTATTTTCTATTAAAGATAGATTATCTTTTTGAGTAATTATTTTGCCAGGAGATGGCCAAAACCATTGATTTTTTGATCTTTCTGATAAATTATCCCAATATTTATTATTATCTTCTAATTCGAAAACTTCACCTTTAAATCTATATTGAGACTTAGTTTTAAAAAAAAGCCATAAAACTTCAATATTATTATTTGTTTCTAAATCTTCATACTTCTGACTTCTTTTATCAGTGTATATAAGCATTGTATTATTATTCAGCCATCCTCTAAAAACAACAGTCCTTACTCTTGGTTCATTGTTTTTTGAAACATTTGCAAGTTGTATCCATCTGTTTGATGTTAGTTTACCCTCTTTAGATTGAGAAGCTTTTAATCTTTGCCTCCACAAGGGAAGATCGATGTTATTCATGAAATTTAGGAAGGATTAAACCACTATTTACCTTGTATTTATCAAAACCTTCATATTTTCTAAGTGATTTATCCTTTTTTATCATTCTTGGTAAGAAGACTATAATGAAAAATATTAAAAGAATTATAAATGGAATAAAGTTCATAGATAATATCGCAAAAGATAAATATATAAGTATTTCACCTAGATAATTTGTATTTCTTGAATATTTAAAGAATCCCTCAGTTATAAGTTCTTTTTTTAATTTTAAAGTAAAATATTTTTGAGAGTCACTTGCAAAATGTAGAAAAACGCCAATTATATAAATTGAAATACATCCCGCGATTATGAAATTTGGAATTATTTTTTGGGAGGATATAAGAAGAAATGGTGCAATCCAATAACTTCCTAAAAATATAAATCCTGTTAATGCAGTTAAGAATCCTATCTCATCTTTAAAATATTGATCAGGGAATAATTTTTCTTTTAAAAGCCATAAAATCCCGTATGTGCCATGTAAGGATAGGTAAATCCAAGCAGGAGTAGTGAAATTGTCGTAGATTGCCATTAAAGCGAAAATAACAAAAGGAGTTAAACCTTTGTGTAAATTAATTATTTGATTCAGTTTCATATTTTTAATCTAAAAGATTTGTAATTATTATTGGATAACTTTAATCTAAAACCCTAGATATGATTTTGTAAAAAAAAATAGTAAATGGGCGATACTGGATTTGAACCAGTGACTCCTACCATGTCAAGGTAGTGCTCTACCCCTGAGCTAATCGCCCGATTTAATTTAATTATAAACCCCAAAATGAGTTGATAAGTAATTGACTTGTTTATTTTTTTAGTATTTTAATTTTCCACCTTTCTCTTTTGGTCTTTTCCATTTCTAATATTTCAATGGTACCTTTATTTTCAAATCTTATTTTATCTCCTTCTTTTAACGTCATTGTTGATTTATTTATTTTGAAACCATTAAGATAAAGAAAACCCTTTTTAATTTTATCATTAATTCTAGTTCTTGATATCCTAAACCCTGCTGAAGCAATTGCATCAATTCTTGTAGATGCTTCTACTGAAGTGATAAATTTTTCTACTCTTTCGATTGGAGTTCTGAGTTCTTTTAACTCTATTAAATTAATACTAACTTCTACATCTCTCAATAAATATTTATTTTGTTTTTGAATGTCTTGATTAAAATCTATAATTCCTTGTGCACCTCTTTCACCTAAGGTCCAAATATCTCCAATAATATTGTTATTAAATCCATAATTTATTAAAAAATCCCTGAAATCATCTTGTGATGGGTTATCAAATAAAAAATTACCTGAAATGTTAATCCCCTTTCCTGCAAAACTTGAAATTATATCTTCTGCACTTGGTTGAATTGATTTCCTAAAACAAGCTATTTTTGCTCTATCTGCATTTACATAACCACCATATATGAAATATGATAAATCACTTAAATTAAGAAATCCTTTTAATATTTCTTCCTGTATGTAAGATGGAAAAAAGTTAGTCCAACAAATTTCCCAGGTTTTATAAGCTAAATTTGATATTTCGATTAAATGTCTAATCTCTGATTTATATAAACAATCCTTTTCGAAGTCTTTTAAATCAATCATTATCCTTCTAAAAAAATAATATCTAATGGTTCAGATTCTTTTATTAAATTCCATGGTAATTCATATCCATTTTGATCTTCCAGAAGAATAAGCCATTTCCCCTCTTTATTAGCATTTAATATTGGTCTAATCTCTTTACTTCTATTTAGATTTATACTTCCTGCAGCAAAAAAGCTTCCTATATACCCAGAACCTAAACCTAACAGACCGCCTATTAATGTTTCACCAAAATGATTAAGGTTAAGGAAAGCAAAGGTATTTAAATTCGTCATATTAGAAAAACTTAAACCTGCTAAAAATCCAAATGGCATTAACCAATTCCTCAAACCTTTTTGCCTTATTTGCCTATCTAATTTTGGATTAAGGACTCTATTATTAGCAATGTCTTCTATTGCAAAAAGATTACTTTTTAAATTCAGAAGGATTTGATCTTGTTCACTTTTTATTTTGTCGTTATTTGGTTTTATTAAAATAGTTTGAGACAATATTATTGATTTTTCTTCAAAAATTTTTAGAAGATCAACACATTTTTCTATTTCTTTAAAAATCAATATGCATTTAGTCAATTTTTATTCCTCAAATGTTGATTTCTTGATCCAATTTAATAAAACAAGATCTATTTACTATAGATAAGTAAAGTAGATAATTAAAGAACCAATCTTAAATGACCAAAGT
>Ga0160422_10002184_pt1 | contig 12241 bp, 8 predicted proteins | sample Fk160mmetaG_FD_108192 | JGI IMG/M metagenome (GOLD analysis project Ga0160422, IMG submission 108192) | Marine microbial communities from the Central Pacific Ocean - Fk160115 60m metaG | ecosystem: Environmental > Aquatic > Marine > Oceanic > Photic zone | place: The Central Pacific Ocean...
CTTCCACCAAACTGCCCTCAGGTATCCAGTGACCGCATTGAACGCGTTGATGCCACATTGAACGCATGGATTCAAGGGGAAACAACATCAGACGAACTCCCCTGGTCCGATTGGCTGTATCAAGAACGTTATCGCTTCCTCTCCAATCTGCCGGACAATACGGAAGCTTCACGTCTGGCAGAACTTGATGCAGCTTGGGACATCAACAGCACAGGCAACAACGAGGTGTTGTTTGCCTGGTTAGAACAATCTGTACGAAGCCAGTACACTCCAGCCTACGGACGCTTGCGCTCATTTCTGGTTGAGGTCGGTCGCCGCAAATTTTTGACGCCGATTTACCAGGGACTGGTTGAAACAGGTCAGGCCGATTTTGCCCGTGAAATCTACAAAGAGGCCCGCCCCAATTATCACAGTGTTGCTACTGGAACGATGGATGCTTTGCTCGCCGCCCAGGAATGAGGCGCTTGGATAAAAAAGTCTATGCTGGGGTGCCCTTTTTTGTCAATGCGCTTTGACAATTAACGTATGACGGTGACTACGCCAAAGACTTCCTTCCGAAAGCTCTCTTCCTCGAGACTGTGAACCTCGATGCGGTAAGAGTAAGGACCATTTGGAACATAGTGTTGTCCGTCTTCACCAACTTGGCCGTACCACGAATCAGTCGGATCTGTCGTGCTCCAAATCAGTTCTCCCCAACGGTTCCAAATTTCAAACTCAAAACGATTTGGATCAATGTCTGTTCCTTCCACGAAGAATGCATCGTTGTATCCGTCGTTGTTGGGTGTAAATGACGTCGGAATGAACAAATTGAACATGCTCTGAATCTCGATTTGACGATTCACCACATTCACGCATCCGTTGGCATCAGTGATTTGCAATTGAACGGGGTAAATGCCTCCCTCCGACGCAGGAAATACAAAAACAGGATCTTGTTCAAAGCTGAATCCAATGGGGTTAAACGTGTTGAATGTCCAAAACCATTCAACCACGTTGGCCGAAGAGTATCCGTCAAAGGTGATTTCTGTATCTGGAGCTCGGATTGGCTGAGGTCCTGCAAAAAATCCGACGTCTGGCAGGGGATACACGTTGATGTAAGCTTCCTCAACTTGGGTATACTCACATCCACCGGCCATCGACGTCACTGTGAGTGCGACGTCGTAAAACCCAGGCTGCCCGAAAGTTTTCACCGTGTTGGACTCCCCGGCATACGTTCCATCTCCAAATGCCCACAAGCTTGAAGTGATCAAGGACGGATCTGTCTCATTGGTGAACAGGAACGTACCTGTCCCGCATGCCTCCGTGGTGTCGGCAGAGAAAACAATCGGAACGGGGCTCTCCAAGACGACTTCAGAGCATGTTGTCGCAGGGGGAGTTTCACAATCGTCACTCACTGTCACACAATACGAACCTGTACTTGGTGGCATAGCCCAAATGGACTCTTCCGATTGATTTAAGATGTTGCCCTCAAAAGTCCAGGTATACGTGTATCCCGAACCCGAACCACCATTCGAAGCAGAGGCATCGAGATAAGCCTCTTCCCCACTGCATAAAAAATCCGAGGCCACGAGGTCTGCGTTCAAAGCCGACAGCACATTGACTCCTACCGAGTATTCAGGCGTGGGACATCCATTGACGTCAAATCCTTGAACTGTATATCCGGTCGAAACACTCGGTGAAACTTGTTGAAGCGGTCCATTGGGAAGACCATTGTCCCACACGTAAGTCCAAACATTCAGTGGGTCTTGATCTGAAGAGACTTCGAGCGTCGCCGTCCCACCGAGGCAAATGACCTGATTGGAGGGAGTGTTGAGGGTCAAAGGCAACGGATCGTCCAAGAGGATTGGGAAATTGTACACGCACCCATTGTCGTCGTAAACAACAATGGTGTAATCCCCTGGTACGAGATCGTCTTTGTAAAAATCATTGAGGTTGTCCCAAACTTGCTGATCAATGGGTGCTGAACCTGAATTTGCCTCATAAAGCTCCACGGTAAATGGACCTTCAGGCGCGTTGGCGTCCTCAAAAATTTCTACAGAAATCACCCCGTCATTCGCAAAGCAAGACGGCTGAGAAAAATTCACATCAAAGTCAAATCCCGGCTCCACAAGCACCACGTCTGTCGCTTGACAATTGTCAAATCCAACGGGCTCGACGTAAAGCGTAAATTCTGTTGGACTCCCATCAAAGTCAATCACCGTAGGTTGAGCGAGTGTATTGTCGTCCAAATATTCTGCGGGTTCCCACAACCAATCGTAGGAACAAACGTCACTTCCTCCAGCACATGTCGCGCAGAATTCAAGCGGTTCATAGTTGCCTGACCCACAACCAATCGAGCCATCTGAGGTCAAAACAATGGTCAAACACCCCGAAGGATTGGACGCCATGAAATTGACCCCTGTAAAGTCTCCATTTGTCGTTGTGATGAGTGGTGCAGTAGCGTCGGCACCGTCGTAAACAGACATGAAATCACAACACGTTTCCAAAAAGCCCCCAGAAAAGTTTAAGCTCATCATGGTTCCATCCCCGGGATTGTCTGGACAATATGTGAACGTTTGATTCTCGTTGTTGCCCAAACAAAGCTCAAAGCTGCCTGCATCACCACCACAGGCTGAGGCTCCACCGTCGTCGAGTCCACCCAACAAAGCCACGGGATTGCTGCAAAAAATTTGGTCGGGTCCCGCAGTGATGAATGTCCCTGGGTTGTCAATCACTTCAACGGTTAAGGTGGTGTCCCAAGTGCAACCAAAATTGTTGGTCACCACGTAACCAAATTCAAACGTTCCAGGATCGGGAAACAAAAGGTCAACGTAATTGCCATCCTCACTAACCTCTACAACACCGAGGTCCGATGGAGTCAGAATGTTGTCAAGTTCGTCCACTGGGTGCCAAAACGAACTGTCAGCTTCGAGACCAATGACTGGAGTAAAAGTGGTGATGCCTGGAACAATCTCGGGATTGAAGTCTATCTCCCATTCAAACAAGGTTCCGTTGTCCGCAAGCCACTGGTCAATGACGTTAAACGTCCAGATGCCATTGAGGGGACATCCAACAAAATCGCACAAATCACCACATGGCAAATAGGTGCCTGCCGGCATTGGATTACCCGCATTAGGGTTGTTGGCGTCATCCAATACCCATTCCGCATCCATGTTCCACGAATAATCGAAGCCCTCAACATCGACGATGCCGAGATTATTGCCCCCCAAATCATTCGGGGTGCACCCCGTCGGGTCTGGACCGCCTGACGCCCCGTTGTCCATGAGCAAGACCTCCGTTCCATCGGGACATGTGACCCAGAAACTCAGGTCACCGATGAAGCTGTGCTCGATGTTGGCCGTGATCAACTCGATATCTTCACAATCTTCAAGGACTTGGTCTGTATCAAAAAAATCAATGAACAACTCCGACGTGAACGCGACACCAGTCGCGTCAGGAAGATCGGCCAATTCGGAGACCCCGACTGGCGGCAAAGCGGTCCATGTTACGCTTTGAACGGGATTTCCATTCAGAAACCCTGGCGCATCCTCACACAATGGTGTGGTTACCTCTGTATTGAAAATCGGAATGGTGGACACCAGCACCTGATGCGGAAGCAGGTTGGTACTGTTGCAATTGTTGATGTCTTGGACCACCAATGTGACGACATACTCACCTGGCGTATTGTAACTATGCCCCGCCTGAAGCCCGTCCGAGACCGCAGTGGTTTCCACAGTACCATCGCCCCAGTTCCAAATCAAAGAATCCACAGGAAACTCAGGCGCTCCCGGCGAAGATTCACTGGCATCAAAGGTCACAACCTCGTCCGGACATACACCTACACTTGTGACGCTTTCAGGAAAAGGTTCCGGACTTACCAAAGCAATGCCTGCCTCTGGGTATGAACATGGTGTCACGCAAATCACCTCTGCAACCCACCCTTGATCACCACCTGTGGCGTTGTTGTTGACGTTGAATTGAAACGTGACGCAACCCGTCGGATTGTCAATGGATGCCGTAATGCTTACCCCAAAAAATGAGTTTCCAGTTCCAGCTCCAACAAGATCAGCACCCACATTATCTCCATTAAAGGCGTACAGCACGTCATTGTTGTTGGGGTTGGCGTTGGTTTGAATGTCAAACGACAAAAAGTTCACTTGGACCGCATCACCCGGCTCGCTTGGACACAGCGTGATTGTATAATCTTGGTTTGAGTAAGGGTCTTGAAAATCTGTTCCACCACTGTTGTCGTCTGTGAAATAGATGGTTTCCCCCGCGTTACAATCCACCACCTGTTCTCCTCCCAATGAAATTGGGATGACAATGCCCTCCTGAGCGCAAAGATTCATACTCCCTGCTGTGCACAGGAACAAAACACAAATTGCAATTGACTTCAAAAGCTGAACGTTCATGTCACTTCTATTCTTCGTAAAAATAGGCCAAATGAATGTCGTGAACGTTTACCTTTTGACTGCATATGTTCACGGAAAGAACAAGGAAACTGTCAGCAACTTCAGAGCTCGATGCGCAGGCGGTCGGTGAACAGCCTTGGCGTGCCGTCTGAATCCAAGCAGCGCACCGTCCATGTGTATGTCGCGCGGTCCACAACTGAATCCCCATCAGGCAAGGATCCGTCCCAAGGTTCGTCCGCATTGGAGGTGCGATACACCTCTTGGCCCTCTCGATTCACGACGACCATTTCCCAAGTTCCATCCATGTCCCTTAAGCCATGAGGTAAAAATGTATCGTAATGTCCATCACCGTTGGGACTAAAACGCGCTTGTGCCAACAAACCGTGGCGATCACCAATGGTAATGTCGTGGTGGGCTTCATCCAAGCATCCGTGTCGGTTGCTTGCCACCAAATGAACTGGATAAACCCCTGGAATTTCCAATTGCACCAATCCCTTTCGCGAACCCTCGCCATTGATGACCCATTGCGAAGATGTCGCGTCAGGTGTCAAGTTCTTGAGCTGAACACGAACACGGTTTCCGTTTACGGTGGAAGGAAACGCCCATGCGAAAGATGCTTCAGGCTTGGGCAACACAGTAATCATGTTTTGGATTGTGCGCGTGCTGATGCTGCCCTCACCTTGAGGACGGACAGACAAAGTGATGTCATAGGTTCCTGGGCGAGTAAATGTGTGCCTTGGGGCGGGGTCATTCGAAAAATGACCGTCCCCAAAATTCCACAGAAAACTCATGGTTCGATCCAAACCAGAAAGATTGAATGAAACCTCAACACCTTCACATGCTTCGCGCAATGAAGCGTCAAAGGGCAACTCGGCAAGCAATCGATTGGTGCGTTCCTCTTCAGGTTCGTTCCCTACAATTTTATCGTCTGCAGTCTCGTACATGCCGCTGGGCATGGAGCCTTCATTCAGGTTGGATTCAATCACAGTGGACTCGCTTTGCGTAGACTGCGACTCATCGCTGGGCTCGGGCATGGACTCGACGGACATCAAATCCTCTGCAAAACCCTCGGAAATGCTTGTGAATTCTGCCCAAGCTTCATCGAACGACTGTACATCGCCTTGAATTTCCTCGGGCTCAGATGTGCCTTCCACAGTTGCGTCCTCGGTCAATGCCTGTTCCACAATGGGTTTGACCACCCACATCAACGCCCCACCAGCAACCACTGCTGTGGCCACCGCCCACCGGCCAAAAGTGTACTTCGTGGCAACTGAAGGAGTTGCAGATGAGGACGACTTCAATGACTGCTCGAATTCAGTCCAATTCGCATGGACGTCTGGCTCGAAGCGGTCAAAGGTGTTCTTCATATGGTCGTCAAACGGATGATCACTAGACATGATGGTCTTTTCCTTTTTGAGTCAACAACAATACTCGAAGGTTTCTTCTTGCCTTGGCAAGATTCGACTTCGACGTTCCAACGCTGATTCCCAATCGATCTGAAATCTCTTGGTGCCCCAGGTTGTCAAAGACATAGAGGTTGAACACCGCTCGATACATGGGGGTAAGATGCTCCATGGCATCCAACACATCGTGCACGGTGAACTTGACGTCTTCTTCCTCTTCCATCTCCCATTCTCCATCATCGTCTGCCGGCTCAAAAGACTCCTCGTCCCCGAGAACCCATCCCGCCGCATTTCTGCGACGTATGGCGTCTATTGCCGTATTGACCATGATGCGACGCATCCAGCCTTCGAAAGAACCTTTGAAGGTATACCCCTCGATGTTGTTAAACACTTTGAGAAACCCTTCTTGCACAATGTCTTGCACGCTGTCTGGATCGGACATGTAACGGAGGCACACCCCGAACATCAAGCGATAGTACCGCTCAAAGATGAAGCGCTGCGCCCGGCGTTCGCCGAGTTGACAGGCTTCGATGTAAGGGCGCAATTCTGCTTCATGCATGACGTTGGCCGTTTGATTGACGCAGGCTTATTCCGAGGGTTGCCTCACGCCAAAAAAGGGTTTTGGTCAAGGTCGGGGAAATCCGTGCTAAAACCAACAATTGCACCAAGTTGCGCACCTACCTTTGTTTCATGAGAGTCGTTGTTGGCTTGTCTGGTGGTGTGGATTCAAGCGTCGCAGCCCATTTGCTTCAAAAGCAAGGTCACGACGTGATTGGACTGTTTATGAGGAATTGGAATGACCAGAGTGTCACCATCAACAACGAGTGCCCTTGGATTGACGACGCCAATGACGCCATGCTGGTGGCTGACCATTTGGGAATTCCTTTCCAAGTCATGGATCTCAGTGCAGAATACAAAGTGCGCATTGTGGACTACATGTTTTCGGAATACGAAGCTGGACGAACCCCCAACCCCGACATTCTTTGCAACCGTGAGGTCAAGTTTGACCTTTTTCTCGAAGCGGCGCTCAAATTGGGTGCAGAGGCTGTCGCAACTGGTCATTACTGCAGAAGATTGACGGACACCAATGGCATTCACCATCTCCTGACCGGCCTTGATGACAACAAGGATCAGAGCTATTTCCTCTGCCAATTGAATCAAAATCAGCTTGGACAAGCCCTTTTTCCTGTGGGAGAAATGAACAAGAAAAAAGTACGGGAGATTGCGCACAGCCTCAATTTGCCTACTGCAAATAAGAAAGACTCTCAGGGGCTTTGCTTCATTGGAAAAGTTCGTTTGCCCGAATTCTTGCAACAAAAATTAGCCGTAAAACGAGGCGACATTGTCGAGGTCGATGAAGGACATGAGGTTTTCAAGCGCGTGAAGAGCGATTTGTCATCAAGGGCGCAACCGTATCCATTGCAGCCGGACATGGGGGTTGTGGTGGGTCAACATGACGGTGCTCATTTCTTCACCGTGGGACAGCGCAAAGGGTTACATGTAGGTGGAAAGCCCCAACCTTTGTTTGTTCTTGGAACCTGCATCCAAACGAACACGGTGTTTGTGGGTCAAGGCGATCGTCACCCCGGATTGTACCGAACGGCACTGAAACTGGAACATCCACACTGGGTCAATCCTATGGCAAATTTTGGGCGATCTGAAGAAGAGTTGGGACTGCGGATTCGTTATCGCCAGCCTTTGCAAACGGGTCGTCTTGTGTGCGGAAAGGAGAATCAGTGGTACATGGATTTTGACAAGCCCCAACGCGGCATCGCTGCTGGACAATTCGCAGCTTGGTATGGCGGCACAAAAGGAGACGAAGTTCTCGGCTCTGCAGTGATTGCAGAGTGACAAGTCGATTTTATTGCACAATGAGTTAGGCCTCGCCTTCCAAGCGCGCCAAAATGGCGTAATTCGCGCGCTCTGGATTGTTGCGCGACAGCATTTCAGCCAAGAAGCCGGAAAGGAAAAATTGAGCACCCAAAATCATCCCCGTGAGTGCCACGTAGAACCAGCTGAGATCAGCTAGGTTTTTGGCTGGGAGCTGGTTTGCCAACGCCCACAATTTGTAGCCTCCAATGGCCAAGAACAAAATCGAACTGATTGAAAACATCATGAGACCTATGAACCCAAAAAAATGCATGGGTTTGCGTCCGAAGCGACCAATGAACCAGACAGTCATCAAATCGAGCAGGCCATTGGTGAAACGCTCTAAGCCAAATTTACTTACACCATAAGGTCGAGCATGGTGAGTCACGACCCTCTCTCCGATTCTGTCAAAACCAGCTGTTTTGGCCAACATGGGAATGTACCTGTGCATCTCCCCTTGTACTTCAATTGCTTTGACTACATGCCAGCGGTAGCACTTCAGTCCGCAATTGAAATCGTGAAGGTGGATGCCGCTGATTCGACGAGTTGCCCAGTTGTAAAGCTTGGTTGGAATCGTTTTGCTCATTGGGTCGTGGCGCTTCTTCTTCCATCCACTCACAAGGTCGAGGTCATCGTCAAGCAATTGCTGTCGCATTGCGGGAAGCTCGGCAGGATCATCTTGGAGATCGGCATCCATTGTAAACACCACTGCACCACGCGAAGCTTCAAAGCCTTTTTGAAGGGCTGCACTTTTGCCATAATTGCGAACAAAGCGAATGCCTCGAACTGAATCAGGTTGCAACTCGTGCAGTTCAGCAATGACTGACCAAGATGAGTCCTCGCTGCCGTCGTCAACGAAAATGACTTCGTATTCCAGTCCTTTGAGTGCGCCGTCAATGCCTTTTTTCAATTCACGAAGGCTGTCTTGCTCGTCGAGAAGAGGCACCACGACAGAAACGTCCAATGTGGGATGACCTTGCATATTTTGCATTACGCGAATTCTGAATTCAAGTTTCGTCTTGTGACAGCGGCCACAATAAGAGATACAATTGCCCACATGAGCATTCCTCCAGCCGCATTCAAAGTCAAACCCTTCCATGTATACGCCTCTTTCATCGCCTCTTTAATCTCTTTCATTTGCATCTTTAACAAATCAGCACTCATCCCAAAACCTTCCATCATTTCTCGGGTCTTTTCCAAAGTCATCTGCTCCAAAAGACTGGGCAACTCTGGTGCAATGATTTCATACAAAAGCACCGTCAAAGCTGCGCCCAAAAATTGAGCGACGAAGGCCACCGTCATGGAAGCCATCCAAGCCTGTCCAAAGGAAAATGACCCTTCTTGTGCATTTCTGGCGGCCACCGTTCCAGCAAAAAGAAAAGCCGCTGTGACAATCAAGGCCAAAACACCGGTATACCATTCTACCAAGAGGTTGATGTTCACCAGATAATAAACCACGAGCAGGGCAAAATTCACAACTGCACAGACCACGCCGTACCAGCTTGTAACATTGAAATGTGACATGACCTGCAAGGTAGGCACGCAACGTGCATATCTTTGTACTGGGGCAAGTCTCTTGCGACCAGCTCCCGCAGAACCCCCCAGGGCCGGAAGGCAGCAAGGGTATGCGGTTGTAGCGGTGCGACAAGAATCGCTTGCCCTTTTTTCATGCCCGGCCGTGGAGGCCTCGCCCCTATCTTCGACCTTTCAATGTTGATGACATGAATTCCGCCAAAATCCGTCCCATCACCAAACTGCTTGTTGCCAACCGTGGGGAAATCGCGGTACGAGTCCTTCGAACAGCACGCGATATGGGAATTTCAACTGTGGCTGTCTACAGCGAAGCCGATGCGCAAGCCCCTCACGTCTTGGCTGCCGACGAGGCAATATGTGTTGGCCCCGCGCCAAGCAACGAAAGTTACCTCCTCATCGATCGAATCGTTGACGCTGCCATAAAAACAGGAGCAGATGCCATTCACCCCGGATACGGATTTTTAAGTGAAAACGCCGAATTCGCAGAAGCCGTGGAACGCGCAAACATTCGCTTTGTGGGACCTCAGCCACATGCGATTCGGGTGATGGGTTCAAAACTGGCGGCCAAAGATGCCGTTTCGGCACGTAATATCCCGATGGTTCCTGGCACAGAGGGTGCCATATCCGACCCGAATGAAGCCAAACGCGAAGCAGAACGCATTGGCTTTCCACTCCTGATCAAAGCGAGTGCAGGCGGTGGAGGAAAGGGAATGCGAGCCGTTCATGATCCCTCGTCTCTGGAAAACGAATTGCAACGAGCCATCTCAGAGGCTGAACGTTCATTTGGAGACGGTGCTGTTTTCATTGAGCGTTTGGTACAACAACCGCGACACATCGAAATCCAAGTGTTGTGCGATACTCATGGCAACGCGGTCCATTTGTTTGAGCGCGAATGCAGCATCCAACGTCGCCATCAAAAGGTGGTTGAGGAAGCCCCCTCTTCCCTGCTTGACGACGCAATGAGAGATGAAATGGGACAGTGCGCCATTGAGGTAGCTCGAGCCTGCGATTATGTGGGAGCTGGAACCGTTGAGTTCTTGGTCGACGCCTCGCGGGAGTTCTTTTTCCTCGAAATGAACACCCGTTTGCAAGTGGAACATCCAGTGACAGAATTGATCACGGGTGTGGACTTGGTGAAAGAACAAATTCGAATCGCAGAGGGACACCCCATCTCGTTCGAGCAAGCCGATTTAAACATTCAGGGACATGCCCTCGAATTGCGAGTCTACGCTGAGGACGTTGCTGGTGGATTCTTGCCCAGCACGGGGACGCTCTCGCGGTATCGACCGCCAGTCGGCTCGGGTGTTCGTGTTGACGATGGAGTCGCTGAGGGTGGTGAAGTAAGCATGCATTACGATCCCATGCTTGCAAAACTGTGTACTCATGGTCCCACTCGGGATGCAGCCATCGAACGCATGCTTCGAGCCATTGATGACTACGAAATTCACGGGGTAGATACCACCCTTTCATTCGGCTACTTTGCGATGAATCACGAGGCTTTCCGTTCAGGAAACTTTGATACAGGTTTTGTTGCTCAACATTTTTCGCCTGAAAAATTGGAAAGACCCTTCCCTTGCGACGATGAAACCGCAGCAGAATTGATTCTCGGAGCTGTGGACCGACTGCCTTCTAAGACAAACGAAAAGCCGGAGAAGTCAACCCAACCGAATGCTTGGCGGATGCGCGTGCGGTGAGGCATGAGCAATCACCCGTGCTCTTCAAACCATTGCGACTCGAGGGCTGTGAGGCCTTCCACAGCTCCGCAACGGTGCACCGTTACTCTGTGACTCTCCTCCAGTGGAGTGTTGGGGTCCACCACATGAATGGATGCATTGGCAGGCACGTAGTCAACTAATCCAGCTGCGGGATAGACTTGAAGTGACGTTCCTACAACAATGACGACATCGGCAGAAGCAACCACATCGAGAGCTTGATCCATCATGGGAACAGCCTCCCCAAACCAAACAATGTGTGGACGAAGCTGAGCACCATCAGGTCCCTGATCTCCCACATTCAATTCCGTACCGGGCAAATCCACAACAACATCCATGTTCCGTGTAGATTGTGCTTTGCGGATTTCGCCGTGAAGGTGCATGACTTTGGAACTGCCTGCCCTTTCGTGCAAGTCATCCACGTTTTGGGTGACGATGCTGACATCAAAAATGGCTTCCAAACGGGCAAGCGCGAAATGGCCTTCATTGGGCTCCGCAGAAACAATTTGGCGGCGGCGCTGATTGTAAAACTCGAGCACCAATTCCGGATTGGCTTGGAAGCCTTCAGGTGATGCAACCTCTTCCACTCGATGCCCTTCCCAAAGCCCGTCAGCGCCCCGAAACGTAGCAATTCCCGATTCTGCACTCATCCCTGCACCACTCAAAACAACGAGACGAGGAAAAGGTTTCTGCACATTCATGGGCAGCAAAGGAACGTAAAACTGCACCGAGAAGTGCCACTTGTTCACAACAGGAACCGACCGCCAAAAGCACAACGTATCTTTGAATCAGATGAGCGACCGTCAATTTATCGTTTACGATTTGGAGGCCACATGCTGGCGGAGTCGCCGGCCGAGAACGGTGGAAATCATTGAAATTGGCGCGGTGAAGCTCAATGAACATCTCGAGATTGTCGATGACTTCTGCCAATTTGTTCGCCCCAAACTTCACCCCGAAATCAGCCCCTTCTGCACGAAACTGACGAGCATTGTGCAAGAGGACATTGAAGACGCTCCACTGTTTGACGAGGCCATCGAAATGTTTGAAGACTGGACCGGTTTTGAGGATAAACGCTCCATGCTGATGAGTTGGGGAGAATTTGACCGACGTCAATTTGCCAATGACGCCAGACTGCACCGCATGGATTTGCCATGGCTCAAATATTGGGCCTGCCTGCAAAGGCATTACAGCAGATGGAAGGGCTCCAAGAATCAGATTGGCCTGAAAAACGCCCTAGACATGGAGGGACTCAGCTTTGATGGAACTCAACATCGGGCCATTGAAGATGCCCGAAACATGGCCAAATTGTTTGCCAAAGTTGCCAAACCCCTTTCCA
>Ga0160422_10002185_pt1 | contig 12238 bp, 10 predicted proteins | sample Fk160mmetaG_FD_108192 | JGI IMG/M metagenome (GOLD analysis project Ga0160422, IMG submission 108192) | Marine microbial communities from the Central Pacific Ocean - Fk160115 60m metaG | ecosystem: Environmental > Aquatic > Marine > Oceanic > Photic zone | place: The Central Pacific Ocean...
TACTGTTTACCCATGGTTTCATCACTACATAATATTTTTTTAATTTTGAATGGCTACATTTATAATGATTTTTAATATTCTCTGAAAATATAAGTAAGGATTGAACAAATGTTCCAATACTTGATATAATATTTGTTGCTCCTAAAATAATTTTGATATCTTCATGTAATGTATTCTTATTGTATATTGCATTCTTATATAACTTAAGTAACTTATTCACAACTGGATTTACATTATCTTCACATACAATTATTATTTTTTTATAGTTTTTTTCATTTAAATGTGTAACATAATAAGATAAAGGAGGTGGAACATAATCACAATGAGGATTTTCTTGAAATATATCACCACTTCTAACATGTATAACTACATCATTCTTATCCAATTTATTAAAATCTTTTATTAAAAATGCTTTTTTTAATAATTCATTCTTTATTTTATTATTTGTTTGGAATACTTCACAAGGAAATGGTAAATTTTTTTTCGAGAAAAAATTAGTCTTATCGGTTATAAATTTTTTATTTTTAGTTTTATTAAAATAATTTTCTATAATTTTGAGATTGAAAAATTTAGATGTTCTACGAAAAGAAACATCGTGTTTATAATATAAGGCTATATGTATAACATTAGATATCTGAATAATGATGTTTCCTAACCGACCATACCAACCATGGACTATAATCATGAATACCTTAAATATATATATATATATATATATATATATCAAATTAAACAAATAATTATCCTCTACGTTTAATGTCGTCTGCTTCAGTTGAATCAGATAATATATTAACATTACTTGATCCTACTGCTACACTAAATGCCGCTTCTACTCCTGTACCTGTAGCGGTTTGGTGTTTGTAATATGTGTATGTTGGATCATTTTCTGACGTAATACGCTCAGGACGTTGCGTGTTTTTAACAAAAGCGTTGATACCACTATCAATGAATTCTTGCGATAATTTGTGCATATTAAAAGCAGTCACATGAAATTCGGGTAGGGTAATAAGATGTAAATTAAAACCAAAGCTGGAAAGTTGTTTACTAAAATTAGTTAAACGTTGATCAACAATGATTTCGGTTATGTTTTCAACGGGTGCAAAACCGGTTTCTTTAACATGTTTCGCATATTTTTTCACATTATACATATTATTACTTGATTCACTGTTATTTAATAAATTTTTAGTTTCATCTTCCCATCTCTGTTCTCCGTGATAATAATCAACGCCATTAATATGGATTTGTTCAAGATTTTCATCAGTGAAATTATCATCACCATTCACACTAACACCGTGTTCGTTTATAAAACTACGAAGTGATTGTAAATAGTTATCATTATTATATCTACTATTGTGTCCGTGGGAGTCATATAATTTTCCGTCACTTAATGTGTCTCTAATGTAATCGGCTATTTTATGCGCTAACGGTTTCGCTTCCGCAAAGAATTTAACATCCCAATCAAACGACGGAGAATGATTGTACAATCCGTACGCTTTTTTACCTTTTGGAACTAATATTTCGTTTACACCTGTAATAAAATCCTTGGCTACTTGTAAATCAGCATCAGGCGTTTCCATCCAAACATGACTCGCTAATCCCTGATCTACCACCTTCGCACATCGTTCAATGGATAAATCTAATCCCCATGTATTTCCTGTCTTTGGATTAACACCCTGTTTTAAATACAGATATTTACCATCAGGCGTTTGTCCTCGATCCCAATCAACAAACTTATATTCGTCATTTTCTGGATCATAAAGATTGTGAGAATTCACAATACGTTTCGCTGAATACGCATCAGTTCGCGCAACAAATCGTACCCATTGTTTTTCTGCTTGTTCGCTACCGAGTAATTCTTGTGCTGCTAAGTTTGCCGAGCGAAGTATAAGAGCATAATCATCATATGTATTAAGCTCTTTATCTCCTAGATGTCCACATCGTTTTTTCTCGCCTTGATCTTCAATATGAATAACATTGATTCCGTTCTGAATCGCTTTCTTCACACTAATACGAGTCTTTTCGGGTGTATTCCATCCTTGTTCCATATCGGCTAACAGTGCTATATCGTGATATTTAATGTTTCCTTCGAAGTTTTCAGGATCAGACAGTTGTTGAATATGTTGTACCTCATCTGCACGCTGTAAGTGATTGTTAATTTCTTCGGCGCAATTAGCAGCTTCTTCTGGTGATACGTGCAATGTATCTGGTAAAAGCATTCCTAACCGATTTTTCATCGCATTAGTTTGCCATCCACCCGCGTAAGGACCAACAAATCCGTTACCACCAGCAACTACGTTTACCGCCGAAACACCGTTACTTGTTCCTAAAAACTTATATGCTGAATGATTTTCAACATAAAGATGATTATTTAAGAATTCACCACGATATTTGGTAAGCTCAACACCTGTTAAATTCGGTTTAGATCCTCCTAATTTGTGTAAAACGTCATCTTCAAATTTAATGCTTTTAAATCCGTCTTTATATTGAAGATGTTTTGAAGCGACATCATATAAAAAATTGTAATTACCTAATACGTATTCAGTTAATATATTCTCAGCTTGATCCATAAATCTCATAGCATAAGGTATTTCATTGTTTTTTTGTAAACGTTCGACTTGTAGTTTGATCTCATTTTGCATATCGTACTCATTAACACGGAATATTTTATTGTCGTACCATTGTTTAATTTGATGAACTGAAATTTCTGCGGTAGCCAAATCTTCCATTAAACCGTTTAGCGCTACTGCCCCATTACCACTTAACCAGGCTGCAATGTATTGAAGAGAAATATTGATATTATTTTGAAAAACACCATAGCTGTATTTTTTGGAGTCTTCACCTAATTCAGTAAAATCAGACTCATTTGTAGCTTCCTTATTGGGTATGTTTTCGATCTGATTATCTCTTCCTAATTGTTCACTAAAAACAGATTGTATGTCTTTAATTAAACCAGGATGTGCAACCCATGCACCGTCACAACCACGTGATATTTCCATTTCTTTATCCTTTTTAATATTTGAAAGACGAGTATTCCATATTTGTTCATCTCCAGAGGGGATAAATGCAGACATACCACCCATTGCATGAATCCCGCGCTTGTGACAAGTTGATACAATTTGTTTTACATATGCGCTTAAAAAGGGTTGGTCCATTGTTAAGATATCTCTATCTGGGAAAATAACATCAGATCCTAAACATTTAATCATACTGAATAAATAATCCCAGCGTCCACAGTTTAATCCGGCAATACGATCACGAAGAGCATATACAATCTCATCGGTTTGGTAAATAGCAGGATATGTTTCGATTAAAACTGTCGTTTTGGATGTTCCGTTTGGCAAACCAAGTAGATTTTCGCTCTCTGCAATAACGTTGTTTACAAATAATGCGTCTTCATATGATTCAAGTTTAGGCGTGTATAAATAAGGACCAGTATTTGTATTGTGTAAGTGTTCACCATTGTTATATAAATGAGTTGCGATATCAAATATAGTAGCTGATATAGGATTTCCCGTTGTATCTAATACATTGTTTTCCATCATGTGTAAACCACGGGAACGTACAAAAAAAGTTGGAATATTCTCAGGATTAATTGAATATTCTTTTACGACTTTACCGTTAGCATCATATTTTGTATCCGTTAAATCTCCTCGAACAGCGTGAGATATATTTTCATGTCCAGCAATTACGTTTTCCCATGATGGAGTCATTGAATCTTCTAAATCAGTCATATATCCATTCGCATCGGAATTCATTGCATTAATTACCATTCGTTTATTATTAGCTGGTCCTGTAATTTCAACATGACGATTAACTAATTTCGGGTGTTCTTCATAAAGAGAAGACACTTTCCAATCTCCAGAAGTAATATGTTGGGTGTCTTTACGAAATCCGTATTGTTTGTGTTTTTGAACCGATTTTCGTAATTTTAAACAATCTTGATGTTGTTCCTTCAGTTTTTGATGAACTATTTCAATAAAATCTTTGCAATCAGAGGAAAGCACAGAGCTAGTATTTACGTGTGATGGAACTGTTGTTAAATAACGAACAGTATTTCTCGTTAAAATTCCTACTTTATTAAGAGAATATAACATTCTTTTATTTAAAAGATATGTAAATAATCATTTTTTTCGTTATTAATGATAAAAATGACTTACCTTGATGTTTTCATAACATTTGGTTTATTATCGGTTGAACCGATCATTATTAAAACCATACCAATAAGAGTTACAAATATCCCTAAACCTGATGTAAAATTAATTTTTTCTTTGAAAAATAATACAGCAACCATCGGTACTAATATGGTTGTTCCAGCATCCCATAAAGTTTCGACAGCACTTAAATCTGAATAATTATATCCAATTAGAAGTAAGTAACAATTTAAACCGTAAAGTAACCATGCAATAAGAGGATAATACCAAAATACAGGATTATATTGTTCTCTAAAAAATTTATGTAAAAATACTTGCCCAATTGTTTCAAAAATAGATAAGGCAATTACCACAATACTTAATTTGGGTAAACTAGTTATTTTCATTATACTTAATCTTATATATTAATCTAGCATTTAAAAAATATAATATTTGTGTAATATAATAATGCCGGGTGGTAAGAAATTTTCTCATCGTGATTCTATTGTAAATCAACCTACATGTGGTGGAAACATCAAAGCCGGTTTAGCACCACGTGCAACAAATTTTATGTTAGGAGTGAATAAAAATCATCATTTTCGGGGTTCACCCTTTGTAGATGATAAAACATCACTGGATTATGAATGTAATGAGCAAGAGCCGGAGCTAGAGCCTGAGCGAGAACCGGAGCAAGAACCGGAGCAAGAACCGGAGCGAGAGCCTGAGAAAGAGCCTGAGAAAGAGCCGGAGCGAGAGCCTGAGAAAGAGCCTGAGCAAGAACCGGAGCAAGAACCGGAGCGAACATTTGTAGATTTTAAACTTATCACAAATCATACGAGTGATTTAACAATTATTTTAGATGGCCCAAACGTGGTTGATCTATCAGGAAATAAGTGTGGACTTTATTACGATCACGAAGGTTCACCAGATCATGATATTAAATTACATTGGGAAACCATACGTATTGCTAGTGAATTACCAGAAGGTACTTTAGAGAATGTACTATGTAATGAAGATGATGCTAGAGGTAACAATACTCCTCTCGACAAAGTTTGTGATTATTATAAAACATCTAGAATTATTGTTAAAGCGGTTTCCGGTGAAGAAATGCAATTTAATCTAGGAAATAAAGAAGGATTTAGACCAACTCTCGCAATATTTCCAAAAGATGCCGTAACGTCTGATTTCTTGTGTGAAAAAGAGTTTGGATTTGAAATTGACGGTAATGAATACAAAATATTATGGTCTAGATGTAATGAAGAGGGAGCAATACCCCATGAAGAAGTTGATGTAAATGCTGACTCAGACGTCGACCAAGATGTTGTTCCTGATCCATTGAATTGTCCGTAAACTTATTATTTAAAAATATGAATATAATTTATAATTCATAAATGAATGAACGTTTTATAAATTATATAGAGAGATTATCACTATTTGTGATTGTACTATCAAGCTCATACATAATTTATGTTTTTTATTTATTTCAACTAAGTAATTCTTCCCACAATCAGGATTCTGTATCATGTGGCCATAATCATAGTCATTTGTACAAAATAGATATTGAAAATAAGATTAATTCTATTAATACTACAAATGGGGTTTCTATAGATTCTATATACATTGTTGCAGATACTATTTACAACAGTGTAAATAAAGATTATATTGAAACAATATTAAAAATGGATACTACTGATGGTTTACTATACAAAAACGAAGTGTTTGATTGTGATGAATTTGGCTTATTATTACTCACAAATATGATTCAGATTAGTATGTTATGTCTTCATAATTATCGAATTGCGTTTGGTATTATAACTGGTTATGATAAAATTAATCAAGAAAATCACTTATTAAATTTTTTTATTGATCATAATTTAATATTTTGGTGCGTGGAACCCCAAACTGATGAAATATTTTTGTGCGACAATGGAAAATTTGAGTTTAATTTCTTATTAATTTAATTATACCGACCAAAAAGAAAAATAGACAAACTTATTTAAATAAATATTATCCTTTTTGATATTTTATAATACATAAATAACAAATTTTTAATTTATGGAGAATATGATTTTGCTATTTTAAATATTTTTATAGTTCCCTCATTTTTTAGGTTTGTAAAATAATTATTTAAAAAATTATGCATTTTTTTTATCGTATTTTCAGGTCCCATAAATTGTTCTTCTTGTTCGTATTTTAATTTTTTATCTCTTATAGCATTGGTTGTACCTGAACCAACCCATCGCCATCCTTTTGGTAGCTTACCATAAGACCAACTATCTGTATTATCAAAAGTATAAAATACAAATAATACTTTATCATTACTTTTATCTTTCAAATTTTTTTTTGTTTTTAAATTAACTTTTGATATTTTCGACCAACGCTTTGTGCCATTTTTATTTTCGACTATTTTCCACATATTACCATCGTTACCTTTTTTTTTTGTTCCTACACTAAATTTACTTGCACTTGAAGATGGTCCTTTTCTTACTTTTAAAGTTTTAGCCATTATATAATATATAAATAAAATAATGAAAGCATTATTCTTAAGATTCTTAAGATTCTTAAGATTCTTAATTTAATTATTTTCTACCTATTTATTATAACAATGCCTTATACAAGAAGTTACAAAAGTTCTTCAAGAATTAATCATATTGATAACAATAGTTGTGGTGGTGTTAATAAAGAAGGTTTAACGTCGCGTAGCACAAATTTTATGATGGGAGCGAAAAAAAATCATGTATTTAGAGGAAAACCGTTTGTTGACGATAAATCTTCAAGAAGTTATGAATGTAATGCATGTGTTGACGTTGATCAGACACCAACTGAAAGAAACTTTAAAAATATAGCAAATTATACACTAAATGCAACGATTATTTTAGATGAAGATACATCTTATTCTCTAACTGATGGTACAGATTGTGGTGCTAATACAGGTATTCGTTGTCCAGGTGATAATAGAGTTATTTGTGGTGGTTTATTTAGTGGTAATAATTGGACATATGCCCGTGGAAAACTGGCACCGCCTCGAGAGGAGAATGAGTTAATATATTCCACAAAACGCATAACTGTTAAAGACAATAAGATAATGACTCAGTTTAATTTTAGTGGCGTTAGTGGCTTTCACCCACATATAGCTCTTGGTGAAGTTCATAGTAGCAATTATCAAACTTTTCTTGGTAAAACAAGTGAGTGGATGACTTTTTGTACTGATAAAACTACTAAAACTGAAATGTATTTCAAATTAAACGCTAGAAAATACCATTTACGATGGGAGGCATGCACCGGCAACGGAAATGATACGGGCTTTACTGTTTCACAATATTGTCCAAATAAAGATGTTTTACCAAAACAATTAATTTGTTAATAAAAAAGATTAAAATCAGTCAATTTTCGTGATTTTCGAAACATCAGAAACTATGATTTTTTGGTCCTTTTCATGCAAATTTGTTGTAGATTCCTTGGCTAATTTGAGATAAATCGACATTTTTTCTGGATTTTCCCGCCAATCTGGGTTATTTTCCTCCCATTTTTTAATTGCGTCAATATGTTTATTTTTCACGTTTTCGATCGTATTTTCGACAATTTTTTCGTTATTTTTGTTCCATTCGTCCTCATTTTTGATATATAATGTGTTATTTTCCACATTTGTGCAATGAATTGGGCGTTTTTCTATTTCCAATTTATTCAAGTTTTTTGTTAAAATTGTACTCACTCCTTTAACAATTCCATTACTTTTTGTAAATTCTAGTTCTTTTATTCCAATTTCTATCGATTTTACGAAGTCACTTATATTAATTGCGTCTTTACATGTTTCATTAAGAAAAACATTAATATTAAACTGATTATTGTTATTATTGCCTACTTTCGGTGCTAATTGTTGAATAACTTTGTTTTGATCCGACATTTTATCCATTACTTCAAAGATCATTTGTTTTAATTCCGCATTTTCTTTTTCTAACTTATTTTCTTTTACAGATGATTCTGATATAGGTGGTAAAATAATACATCTTTTTTTGTGGTACCAAAGACTATTCCTTGCTTTATATAACTTTCCACATTTTTCACACTTATATGTCTTTGAATCAGTATTTTTACTTTTTTTATTTACGCTAATTTTACCATTATGTTTTGGAGTTAATAAATGTTTTTTATAATTAGATGAACTATTAGTATGATAATCACATTTCTCACAATTATACTTATATTTCTGTAGGTTCATACTTTATGTTTTATATAAAAAAACATAAAGTATTTAAATGTTTTTAGAAAGTAGTACTTTTTGCAACTTTTTAGTAGTTTTTTGTTCTAAATTTTAGAACAGTAACAAAGTTGCGATAAGATTTTGGATTTAAAGATGTATTTAGGTTTTAAAAATATATATGTTTAACTTAGTAGTTTTTTGCGTTCTAAAAATGTTCTAAAATGTTCTAAAAACGTTCTAAAAGTTGCGAAAATCGAGAAAAAGTAGTAGTTTTGCGTTCTAAAACTACTAAAAACTACTCTTTTTTGTTTTCAGTAACGAAAAAATATCTTAAAAAATATTTTTTATACGACAATCAATAACATTTTAAAAATTTTAAAAATCAATATTTTTTTCAAAAAAAAAGCGTTCTAAAAGCGTTCTAAATTTAGAACGCAAAAAAGTACCCGGTCCATTTTTTGAAAATCTGGGTCTATTTTTTTTAAAAAATAAAAAAAAAAAAAAAATTACAGTCACAAAATTTTAAATCTCAAAAAATCGATGTGACCAAATGAGACCAACAGCTTTTTTTTGCGTTTTTTCATGTTTTAAAAGGAGATTTGGCAAATCAAAAAAAAAAAAAGTAAAAAATGGAAAATATCGGATTTACTTTTAAAAAAACAAAAAACGTGAAAAAAAATAGTTCTTTAATACCAAAATTAACAAAATATATTATTGGATTTTTTATATAAAGAGGAGCTAATGGAGAGAAAGAGAGAAAACAGTAATCCAGCTGTTAAAGTAAACAATCCAAGATTAATGTAACAATAAATATTCATTATATAACTAATGAAATATTATAAATATTTTAAGAAAAATAGTTAAAATAAAATATACTTATTTATTTATTATGAATAGAATAATTTTCAATAAAGTAAGGAATTTAGTTCCAAAAATTTCAGAAACTGAAATGATTGCTTTAAGATCTGGTTCAGTTTCATTAGATAGAGAGATATTTTTTGGAAATGTTAAAATTCCAGAAGATTCTACAATTTTTAATGAAGAAAAGGTGAAAAATATAACCAAAGATGTGGATTATATGTTGAAAAAGTATGGAGACGAAGTAGTTTTCACTGATAAAGTAAATGAGTCAGTGTTAGATTATATAAAAAAAAAGAAATTTTTTTCGTTTATTATAGATGAAAAATATGGGGGTAAAAAATTATCTGTATCTGAATTATCAAGTGTATTAACACGTATTACCACTAAAAGTCCATCTCTTGGTGTTACTGTTATGGTTCCAAACTCTTTAGGTCCGGGAGAACTTCTTCAGGAATATGGAACAGAACAACAAAAGCAAAAATATTTGCCTGGATTAGCTAGTGGAAAGTTTGTTCCTTGTTTTGGATTAACAGGCCCAAATAATGGTTCTGACGCTACAGGTTCAATAGATGAAGGGATAGTAACGAAAGTAGATGGTAAACGAGTGATAAAAGTAAATATAAATAAAAGATATATAACATTAGCACCGATTGCGAATTTAATTGGGCTGGCGTTCAGATTACATGATCCCGAAGGTTTATTGGAAGAAGGAAGAGAAGGTGTAACTGTAGCTCTTATTGAAGGAGACCATCCTGGTTTGGTAAAAAGTACACATCACAAACCAATGAATACAGGATTCCCGAATGGTACACTTAAAGGAGAATTACACATTCCACTTGATCAAATAATTGGAGGCGAAGTTAATGCAGGAAATGGATGGAAAATGTTAATGGAGTGCTTAGCAGCAGGCCGTGGTATTTGTTTACCGGCGACGGCATTAGCGTCTAGTAAGGTTGCGTGCTATGGTGTTTCTAACTACGCAAAACACCGTAAGCAGTTTAACATTCCGTTAATTAAGATGGAGGCAGTTTCTGAAAAGTTATTAGAAATGTTTTATCAAACGTGGGTTATCCAGTCAAGTATAGCATTAACCAATAGTTTATTAGATAGTGGAGAGAAGCCATCCGTAATTTCTGCTGTTATGAAACAACAAACTACAGAGAGAGGTAGAGTGGTTTTAAACCATGCAATGGATATTCATGCTGGTAGTGCGATATGTCTAGGTTATGGAAATTTTTTGGAGAGCTTTTACAGAAGTGCACCAATAGGAATAACTGTGGAGGGAAGTAATACATTAACTAGAAGTTTAATAGTTTATGGACAAGGATTAAACAAGAGTCATCCATATATTTTCGAGGTTTTGGATGCAATTTTGCAAAAGGATTTTCGTAAATTTGACGAAAATTTCAAAAAAATCGTAGGGTACTCCCTTGGATTGTTTGGAAAATCAGCAAATCCTTTAGGATTTTTATCAGATGATTTGCGAAGACAAACTCTTGAATTTGCATGTCTAAGTAATTTTATAGCTTTACATGGAGGAGACATCAAACGTAAACAGATGTTATCGGGAGATATGGCTGATATTTTTTCAAACTTATACTTAGCTTATTCAGTAAAATGGTATGAAATACACAATAAAGTTAGTCCTAAATTTACAAACTACTGCGTTGATAGATTGCTTCAAGAAAATCAAGAAAAAATAAATACTGTAATAAGTAACGATCCGAAATTAAATATTATTTTATTTATGTTAAAACATAATGTTAAATCGCGAAATTATAAAAAAGACAAAGAAATGTTGACTAGTATTTTAGATGATGATACAATTATGGAACATATTAAAAAGGATGTTTATACAGAAGGTACAATTCTTGAAGATTTAGATAATCTTAATATATTGGATAACGAGAGTGAAAGTTACAAAAACTTGTATAATAAGGTGATAAGTGTTGGAGAATTTAAAAATGCGTAATTAGTAAACCTGATATTTTGTATAAATATTCCAAATAATTAATGAAATAATAAATCCTGCAATAAATGCGGCCATACAGGGGTCATTAAAAAATAAAAATAATTTAGTTTTTTCAACTAAGATGTATGGAGAGATAAAAAAAGTTAGTATAGCAAACCCAATGGTTTGAATGATATTTGAAGTTGTGTAAAGATGAACCATTTATAAATAAATAAGCTAAAAAAATTTATTTATAAATTAACATTTATTTTGTGTTAAACCAATAACACCGCACGCGAGTCTCGCACCAGCATTTCCTGTTTCCAGAGATTCTTTATTTTTTCCTTTTCCAAGATCGTCTTCTAGATCATGTACAATTATAGAGCGACCAACAATACAATTCGGATGTTTAAAATCTAAAGATAAATGTTTATCAATAAAAGATCCAGAAGCTTTTTTATTTTTAGAAAATATATTTCCTAAATCTCCAATGTGCCTATGTTTAGAGTTTCTAGAACCATGTTTATCATTTGTAGGATTAAAATGAGAGCATGCTGATGTACAATTTTCTGTTAAATCACCCCATTGATGTATATGAAAACCATGATTACCATCAGTAAGACCTAATATATTATATTTAATTTCGACACCGTTGATGTGTTTATGAAAGTGAATAGTACCTGAAACATTATTTTTATTTTGATGAAAAACAGCAACAGCCGAATTATGTTGTTTTTTTCCTCCTTTTTGATTTTTTTCACAATCACGATATGGTGCACAAGAAGAACGCATTGAAAATCCGTTTATATTTGAAGATTTACATTTTTTTCTCGAAAAACGGCGGGGAAGGGAAAAAACTTTATTATCAGATTTTCTAAAACATTTTTTATTTTTTTTTGTAGTTTTGCAACAATTTTTCATTAAAATGTATATATATTACATTTAAAATAAAAAATAAACAGTTTTACAATATTTTGCACTGATAATGAATCAATAATTTCGACTTTCTCTCTAGAATCAAAATATAATTTGAAAAAAGATGTTGTTATTTTAATATTATAAATAAAACTTATCAATAATGTCCATAATTGTTAA
>Ga0160422_10002187_pt1 | contig 12229 bp, 28 predicted proteins | sample Fk160mmetaG_FD_108192 | JGI IMG/M metagenome (GOLD analysis project Ga0160422, IMG submission 108192) | Marine microbial communities from the Central Pacific Ocean - Fk160115 60m metaG | ecosystem: Environmental > Aquatic > Marine > Oceanic > Photic zone | place: The Central Pacific Ocean...
TGAGTATCAGAAGGATATACTAATACAGTGTAGAGATATTGCTGAGAGAGAATGGGGTATTAAGAATGACTATGAAGCATTCTTAGTTTCTTCTGATGGATATATTCAGACAGATCCTAGAGAAGTATTTAATGTAGAAAAGGTTATAACAATTGCAAGTCATCATCAGACACACGCTGCATCTGCATTACATCTTTCACCATTCAAACAAGCACTAATTGTTTCTTATGATGGTGGTGGTGATGATGGACATTTTAATATTTACTTGGGAGATAAGGAGAAAGGTATACGTCTTTTAGAAAATATTCCTTCTGATTTTGGTGGTGGATATCTTCTATGTGGTGCAATGGTTAGAGAGGTATCAGAGAGTAGTAGACACATGCTTGCTTTGTCTGGTAAGTTAATGGGTCTTTGTGCATATGGTAATGAAATAAAGGAATATATTCATGCTTTTAAAGAATTCTTTTTTGATAGAGATTATAATAAACTTGCTAAAGTAACTGGACTACCTCTTAAGAATGTAGATACTCCTTGGAAAGATCCATTGCAGATGTATGTCTTTGAGGATAAGAAAGGATATGATATTGCTGCCAGTGCTCAAGCAGGATTTGAGTATGCTTTATTCAGTGTGCTTGATAAGTATGATCCAGATATACCTTTGATCATGACTGGTGGATGTGCTCTTAATGTTCTTGTCAATGAGAAGGTTAAGTGTCTATACAATAGACCATTATATGTTCCACCCAATCCTCATGATGGTAGTCTTTCTTTGGGTCATATGTTCCTTTATAAGAAACCTACTAAGCAGGTGGATATTACTTATAAAGGACTTCCATTAGTAGATCGTAACAAATTACAAGATTATGTTGACGAATACAGTGCTACCAAGTTAAATAAGAAAGAGATAGCTGAGTTGATTAAAGATGGTAAAATTGTTGGGTTGGTCTATGGTGATTCCGAAGTTGGACCTCGTGCTTTGGGGAACCGTTCTATTGTATGCGACCCTAATATTGCTGACATGAAAGATATACTAAACTCTAAAGTAAAATTTAGAGAATGGTATAGACCTTTTGCACCTTTTTGTAAACAGGAAGAGGCGCAAAATTGGTTTGAGACTAGAAACTTTGATAACCTAGAGTATATGAGTTATGCTCCTAAAGTCAAAGTAGATACACTACCATCTATTACTCATGTTGATGGAACAGCACGATTACAGGTGGTTACAGAGGAGTCTCATAGTCATTTCTATGAACTTCTAACAGAGTTTGGAAAGTTATCAGAAACAAATGTGCTATTGAATACATCCTTTAATATAAGAGGATACCCTATATTGTCATCAATAAAGGATGCTTTATACGCACTAAATAATACGGAAATGGATTACGTGGTAATCGAAGATTATTTGTTTGGTAAATTGAAATGAATCCACAGTTTGGAGTATTTTATCAGGTATATGATAACAAGAAGGCAGCTCGGTTTGTCTTAGCAAATTTTAGGGAGCACTTCCCAGAAAATCCTGTTGTCCTTATCTCCGATGGTGGTGATGACTTTTCTGATGTTGCATCAGAATATAATTGCAATTTTCATATGCGTGAAAACATATTTGGAAATGCAGAGAATGGATATGATACAGATTCCTATGATGCTTACCGCACTATAGAGTGGTGGAAGAGGCAGAAACTAGTCTGTGATGAGACTGGTATGGATTATGTAATGATTATGGAAGATGATGTTCTAGTCAGAGATGAGTTTGATATCCATGCACCTTTTGACTTGAGAGGAGTAAGGTTAGCACAACCTCTTCCTCCTAAAATGGTTATGGAAATAAGAGAGAAGGCAAAGTTTGAAGCAGGTGTCTATGGTATGTGTGGTGGTTCCATGTATAATGCCAAGACATTCTTATCAATTTATGATGATGTAGTAAAAGATATAGAAGATAATATGGATCGATTGCAAGCAGAAGATCCAATGCAATGGAGGGGATTGGGATCAGTAGATCTAAATATTACATATCACTTTAACAAACGTGGTTATAGATACGAAGCAGCACCATGGCTTGTAGAAGTAAGAGAAGGTAACTTTCTTAACTTCCCAGTTATTCACCAATTTAAGGTAAATTATTAATGACTGTCTTACCATATAAAGGAGTTAGTATTTTTAATGAAGACGGAACTTACCGTAAGGAAGATGATGTCGTTCAGGGTAGAAGTTACAGTAGTAACTTAACTAAACTTTTAAAGCAATTACCTAAGTTGCAGAATATGCAGCAAGGTAAACCTGCATCTCCTGTCATGGCTCATATGTCTTTGACGAACTACTGCAATCTTACTTGTTCTTTCTGTTGCTTTGCCAACAGGGATATATCAGAGAAGATGCCTACAGAGAAAGTCTTTCAGGCACTAGAAAGTTTTAAGCAGATTGGTATAACAGGTGTTGAGTTTACTGGTGGAGGAGAACCAAGTATTCATCCACACTTTAAAGAGATTGTTCATTATGCAAAAGACCTTGGATTTAGTCTGGGTATATGCACCAATGCTGCAAGGTTTGGAATGGACAGACCAATCAAAAAGGATATTGTAGAACTATTTGATTGGGTTCGTATGGGAATGTATGGTTTCTATGAAGGGTATGATTATGATCTGCGTATATTTGAGGGAACCAATTGCAAACCATCTGCTGCATATGTATGGGATGAGAACCTAGAAACTTCTAAGAACCCTAACATTGTAGGTGATTGGAGTGACGTAAAGAACAAAAGAACGTTATCAAAGAAGTTTCAGACTACCGAAAATTTCATTCGTATGCTAGACTGGGTGGAGGAGAATAAAATCCCTTGCCGTATTGCCTTTAATGCTATTAAGGATGTTAAGGAGACTGCAAAAGACATCGAAACTATTCGTGGAATTATACAGTCCTACGAAAAAGATAGAGGTCGTAAGTTACAGTCGGCCTTTTTGTCTGACTTTAACTTTAAAGGAGAGAGGAGGAACGACCATTGCTATATGCATATGGTAAAACCATTCCTTTTCACGGATGGTTACATCTATGCTTGTCCATCAGCAGAACTATCGATTGAGAACAACTATAACTATGTTCCTGAGTCACAGTTTGCTGTGTGTGATATAGATGGTATAGAGGAATTCTATAGCAAACCTCCTACCCTACGTCATCATGCTTGTCACTATTGTAAATATGCAATGCAGAACGAGTTGATAGATGACATTTTAACTGATACAATACACAATGATTTTGCATGACTGTTATTTTACCTGAGATGCATCAATTTACAAAAGATTATTATGAGGATGGTATTAGAAAACACATCTCTGGTTATGAAGAGTATAAGTGGATGCCAACTCGATCTATACCAGAAGCATTAGATATCATAGACAAGTTTGATTTTAAGACTTGTGTTGATTATGGATGTGCTAAAGGATTCTTAGTCCATGCACTACGCATTTTAGGATGTGATGCTTATGGAGAAGATATTAGTGAGTATGCAATTGAAAACTGTCATCCTTCAGTAAAGAAGTATGTATCTCATCCTAATAATAAGGTTTACGATCTTTTAATTTGTAAGGATGTGTTAGAACATATTGATGAAGTGAATATTCCAGATGTTCTTGAGAAATTCTTAAGAAAATCTAATCAATTCTTCTTCACAATACCACTAGGAGATAATGATCGCTTTAGAATTAGGGAATATGAGGTGGATGTTACTCATGTAACTAAGAAAGATGAGGAATGGTGGATTAATATGTTTGAGAGAAATGGATTTAAGTTGAAAGAGTTTAGATATAATTTAGGATCCATTAAAGAAAAATGGATGCCTGAACACCCTTACGGTAATGGTTTCTTTATTTTGGAGTCGGTGAATGACAACACGAGATAAAAATAAATCTGCTCATAAACTGAGAGGTTTCGGTCCTATCTATTGTATTAATCTTGATGGGCAACCAGAGAGATGGGAATACATGAAGGAGCAGTTTGACTACTGGGAAATTAAAAACTATGAACGCATATCTGCATATGATGGTAGAGATGATGATCTAAGTGGTATTCTTAAGGGTTTATATCCTAATTCTATGTCGCCTGGTGAGATAGGATGTACTACCTCTCACCTAAAAGCAATGAAGCATTTCTTAGATACAAGTGATGCTCCTTATGCAATCATGATGGAAGATGATTGTGACTTAGATGTAGTAAGGTTCTGGAATTTTAATTGGATAGATGTGTATGCATACTTCCCTTATGATTGGGATGTAGTTCAACTTGCTATTATATGTACGGGAGATCTTCATGTTAAACTTCATAAGAGATTTGTAAATGATTTCTCTACTGCTTGTTATGCTATCAGTAGACACCATGCAGAGAAGTTAGTTAGACTTCATTGTAGAGGTGGATATACTGGAGAGCAAAAGTATAAATTGGATCAAGGTGTTAAACCAAGACCAGTTGCAGATGATTTGATTTATAATTCAGGTAATACATTCTCAATTCCTTTGTTAATGTATAAGATTGAATTGGGATCTAGTATTCATCCAGAACATATTAGTAGGGTTCATGATGCAAGTCATAAAGCATTGTGGCAATACTGGCAACAGATGGGATCATCAGTTAATATTGCAGATCATATGAACTATGATCCGTATCTAGGAAGAGTTACAGAAGCAAGTCCACCACCAGAGAAACCAGAAACATACTCTGAAGATAAATGAAAGAAGAAAGACCTTGGGGATGGTATGATGTAATAGACCAAGGCGAACGGTTTAAGGTTAAGAATATTGAGGTTAAACCAGATTCAAGTTTGTCTTCTCAGATGCATCATCATAGAGCAGAGCATTGGATTGTAGTTAAGGGAACTGCATTGGTTGAATTAAATGATAAGGAATTTCTTATACATGAGAACCAAAGCACCTTTATTCCACTAGGATGTAAGCATAGGTTATCAAATCCTGGTAAGATACCATTACAGATCATAGAAGTTCAGAGTGGTTCTTACTTAGAAGAGGATGACATAACAAGATATGATGACAAATATGGAAGGGTTATTGGTGTGACAACCACATAAGTGACTGTCATGTATTGACACCCTTATAATAATCTGATATTATAAATAATAACAACTGGCACACTCTACGATGTGACAGTTCAGTAAAGGACTCGAAAGAATCGTAACCCTTTGCGAATGTAAACAGTATCCCATGTCGGGGATGCTATCATCCGCAGGGTTATTTTTATGCCCGTGCGAGATACTAATAAAAAAACATGTCTATCAAATCAACAATCGCTGCTGTTGCAGCATCTCCATTCCTATTCGCTGGTGCAGCTTTTGCTGGTCCATATGTGAATGTTGAGAGCAATATCTCTTATCCTGATGGAGACTACTCTGGTGCAACCACAGACCTACACGTAGGTTATGAAGGTGCTCTTGGTGCTAATGCTGACTACTATGCACAAATCGGTCCTTCTTTCACTGCTGTAGACGGAACTGACGGTTCTGAGGGAGAAATCTCTGGTAAGGTTGGTGTTACTGTTGCTGCTACTGAGTCTCTTGGAGTCTACGGTGAGCTTTCTGGTATCACTAAGGAAGTTTCTGGTGACGATACAGTTAACTGGGGTGCTAAGCTTGGTGCTAAGTTTGTATTCTAAATAGGATTGAGACATCGTTCGTGCGGTCTCTACAATCGGAACTTACAAGACCCCTTCACAGGGGTCTTTTTTTATGCTATAATATTGCTATGAAAAAGACAGAAGACATAGTAATGCATCCACTCTGGATAGGTCCAGTGATGCTCATGTTCATGGTAGTAATGATACAAACACTTCATACTGTTACTCATTGGCGTATGCAGATAGATGCTGATGCGTATTGTAAAAATAATGCTGAGTGGGTAGAAAGTAACAATGGATACAATGATGATGATTACTGATAATGGGTGCTTATAGGGGTCATAAGCACCCCTTTTCATGGTTCGGATACCACTAATGTAAAGTTATTTGACAAAAATTAATCTTTTATATATAATTATGTTACGTTTCTTAATAAACGAATGACAAGTTCAACATCCAAGATGGATCGTTATACAACTACTGAATATGGTAAGCAGAACATGTTTGCTTCTGAGCCACAAATGCAGTATGTTGAGAACTACCAAGGATATTGGCCACATGCAGAACAACTCAATGGTCGCCTTGCGATGATTGGATTCTTTGCAGCAGTCCACAATTACATTCTTACTGGGTATGTAATACCTGGTATCTGGTAGACTATAAAGGTCTTTACACCACTCGCACAGCGAGTCACTTTTAACCCTCAATCCAAAAAGGAGTAAATCAATGACACCCGAAGCAGAAAAGTTTAATGGCTGGATGGCCATGTTAGGAGTTACAGCAGCACTAGGTGCTTATGCAACAACAGGTCAAATCATTCCAGGTATATTCTAATGAAAAACGAAAACATATTTTTAAAAGCACAAGGACGTGCAGCAATGATGGGAATCTGGTTTTTCGGATTATCCTATGCAGTAACAGGCAACTTAATTCCAGGTATCTACTAATGTCAAATGAAAACACTAACAACAAAGTCGATTTCTCCATCGCTGAAAAGTGGAATGGTATTGCTGCTATCGTTGGTTGCGTCGCTGCCTTTGCTAGTTACTCCTTTACAGGGCAACTCATTCCTGGTTTAGTCTAAATCTTTACAAAACTAAATAATTACTCGTAATTTATTACAGAATCAAGACATATGGGCGACTTATCAGCCGCAGCAGATACAATAACACCACTAACAGCAGTCCTTTGGATTTTTTATCCAACGGCTGCTTTAGTTTTAGTGGAACTTATTCTTCGTGCAATTAATGATGATGACGATGACCAAGATGGTGGTAAAGGTATTATGGTTGGTCAAATACAACCAGCATATGCACCTTCACCATCATGATTGATTGGTCTCACCCATATTGGAGATTCGCTGAACGTTGGAACGGACGTTTAGCAATGATTGGTGTAATAAGTATTGCAATACTCTTGACAGTAAGGTAGAAATACCTATATAATACAGACAGAGTATTTTTACCTATGCCAATAGCACTTTTCTTAGGGGTTGTAACCCTCGTAGCATATACAAATGTCGGATCTATCTTTCTTCAATAATATCCTTATCAATACTCCTGCCTCTGCACATGGACTATTAGAATTTGGTTTCTTTGTTTGTGTTGGTATTACCGCAGGATCATTAGGCTTGATATAAGGATTAAATTTCAAAATGAAGGACAAAAAAGCAGCAAAAAAATTATTAAAACTTGCAAAAGAACATCCAGAATGGTATAGTGAAGATGATGTTAGATATGCCAAACAAGTTAAATGGCGTATCAAGCAAGAAAAACAACAACACAAAATGAATGACTGAAGATTCTTATTCAGATGAAAAACTGAAATTGAGAAAGGAGGTATTGTCTATACTTCTTAAAAAGTATGGGCATGAAGGTAACAACAAAGCAATTTATGAATGTGCTGATGAGTGGATTGGTAAGTATGCCATAAGTGCTGGTGTTGTTGATTACTACAATGCTTATAAACAGTCTTTTATAAATAAATCACTCGAATAATTATTATGCAAAAAATTATTAATGTACTTGCTCTTGCGTCTACTGCTGTATCTGTTGCCGTTGTTGGTAGTGGGTTATACGTATACGTCAATCGTGCATCCATCATTGATGGAGTTAAATCTCAAGTTATGGAAGCAGTTACTGGATCTTTTGGTGGTGCTGCAGGATTGGGTGGAGGCGCACTTCCTTTAGGAACTAATGATCTTGCTTCTCCAGATACACCACAAGCAACTGCACCTGCTACCCCATCTGGTGGTTTAGGAGTTCCTACTTTCTAAATAATAGAGCCTTGCTCTATTTTAATGACTGATCCAGTAAAGGAAGTAAAGAAAGATGATAAAAAGAAAAGTGCTCTAGGTAAGATAAAGGATGCTATATTACCAGACCAAGAAGAACAGGCAGCAATCATATCTACTTTTGTTAGACTTGGCGTGTTGGTCTGGAGCGGAGGAATATTGACTCTTAATTATGTGGCAATTCCAGGTGTACCGCAACAAAAAATAGATCCAACTTTTATAGCTTCAGTTTTTACAGGAGTTTTAGCTAGCTTTGGAATTCAAACTGCTAGTAAAAAGGGTGATGGGACAATGAAGATGAATGGTAATGGTAATGGTGCTGGCGCAGTATCTAAAGCAGATATGGAGAAGTTGATTGAGAAAGCAACTCAGACCGCACCTGCTCAAACAATAAGAATTGAACAAGCACCATTACAGTTAACTGCTCAAGCACCTAAGAAAGAAGAACCACCATTTAAAATGTAAGGAGGTAATTATGTCTTGCGACGATCATGGTAAAATGAACCCAGTTGCACATGCTTTGTATCATGTGAAAGAATGGGATAAGAAAATGGCAAAGAAGATACAGGACAAGTTTAAGTTGACTGATTATCAGATGTTAGTTCTTGCCTTTGGTAAAGGATTTATTATTGGTGCTATCCTACTCTAATGGAATTGACTGAAGAGAATGTAGTCAAAGTATTGGAAGAACTTCAACCTTACATAGAGGCAGATGGTGGATGGTTGCAGTTTGTAGAGATAGAACATGAAACAAATTTTGTTAAGGTAAGATTGGGTGGTGCATGTTCTACTTGTGCTATGAGTTCTATTACTTTGAAGCAAGGTATAGAAAGTAAGTTGATGCATGAGATTCCTGAGTGTTATGGAGTTGTGCAGGTTCTCTAACTGAGTGTTGGAGTCCACACTCAAATAGGTAATTTTTACTAGATGTGCTATAAATATGATTAGTATGGGATTGAAAAGATCATGCCCCTGACTAAGCAAAAGCATTACACCGTAGGTTATCACGACCTACAACATAAGCATCATGAGATATGTGAGTATGCAGTAGACGCATATGAAGCAATACAGAAATCCAAAGAGGATGTTCCTGCATTAAAGGAGCATCCTCATTTTGTTGATTACTGTGTAACTGAAGAGGTGAATAACATCTCTAATCTTATGGCATCTGGTATCCCAATGGGACATTAATTATGGCAAAACATAAGCACGAAATTATGTGGTGGATGAGTAGACTAACTATAATGGGTACGTCTTTAGGACTATCTACATGGTTAGCTGCTCAAGCATATGCATAATTATACAAATCCATCTGAAAAACAAGACCTGTCTCATGTAGAGGCGCAACTTACTAAAGGTAAGAAGTATTATGATGATCAAGGGTGGGAGATCTCTGCACCTATAAGTGATCGAGAATGTATCTATAAGTGTCTAGAAAATTGTGAGCAACTTGCTGGACTTGATAGGAAGCAAGTTAAAAGGTTGATGGAAGAGTTTGAGAGTGGACAAATGGGTGAAGATGTTGTAGACTTAGTATCAGAGTATCCTCCTTTATAACTATGGCATGGGATGACCCACTTAATTTTAAAAAAGAAGGTATCGTATTAGATTACAAAACTGCTGGTGTCGATATAGATGCTGGTAATAAGTTTGTAGAAGATCTTAAAAATAGAGTCCCTGGCCTTGGTGGTTTTGGTGGGATGATAAAGGTTCCTGTAGGATATGAGGAACCTATTTTAGTATCTGGTGCTGATGGTGTTGGAACTAAACTTAATATATGCACCATTGCGAATGACTTTACAACTATAGGACAAGACTTAGTTGCGATGTGTGTCAATGATGTGATTACTTGTGGTGCGAATCCATTATATTTCTTAGATTATGTTTCCACTCAGAAGTTGGATGGAAATGTTGCTGATATTATGGTGGGTATCCTTAAGGGATGTGAGATAGCAGGTATGGATCTCTTAGGAGGAGAGACTGCTGAACATCCAAGACAACTTCATTATGATATGGCAGGGTTTTGCACTGGTATAGTGGATAAGAAGGATATTATAGATGGGAAAAGTATTAAACCAAGTGATAGAGTTATAGGACTAGCAAGCAGTGGACTTCATAGTAATGGATATAGTCTTGTTAATTATCTATTAACCAGACATCAAATATTTTATGCTGATCATCCTGAATTACTTACACCAACTACAATCTATGCACCTGTTGTAAATAGACTTTTAAAGGAGGGTGATTGGATCTATGGTATGGCACATATAACAGGAGGAGGAATCCCTGAGAACCTTCCTAGATGTCTTCCAAAGGGTCTTACAGTAAGAGTTGATTATGATTCATGGCCATTACCAGAGATCTTTAAGGAGATCCAACTTAAAGGTAATGTTGATAAGGAAGAGATGAAGAGAGTGTTTAATTTGGGTATAGGATATTGTGTAGTAGTTCCTGCTAATAATCTAGAACTTACTATGGATATAATTAGAGATGAGGGTATTGATTGTTGGGAGATCGGAGAGGTGTATCAGAAATGATTTTAGAAACCTTTTTAATCCTTGCAGCATTACCATTTGTAGGACTAACATTATTCTTTGGAACAAAGGGTGGTTATTATGATAGTGATGACTATAATGGTGATGGTTGTGCTCACGACGTAAAACGATGATTTTTCTATCTAAACCTTCAGTCTATTTACTTCCTGGAACATGGGAGTCACCTAATATAGACTATCCCTTTCCTACTATTACAGCAATTAGTTGCTTAGTATCATTAGGATTAGTAACATGGTTTGTTACACTTTATAAGAATAAAAAGGCATGATAAAGGGGATCTTTAATTACTTAAAAGAAGTTAAAGATACTGCTAAATATATGCTACAAGGGTTAGAAGTAACCTTTGATCATATGAGAAGGAGACCTGTCACAATACAGTATCCTTATGAAAAATTAATCCCATCTGAGAGATATCGTGGTCGTATTCATTACGAGTTTGACAAGTGTATTGCTTGTGAGGTATGTGTTAGAGTATGTCCAATTAATCTACCAGTCGTTGACTGGGTGATGAACAAACAGACAAAGAAAAAAGAACTTAGAAATTATTCGATAGACTTTGGAGCATGTATATTCTGTGGTAACTGTGTAGAGTATTGCCCCACTAACTGTCTAAGTATGACCGAGGAATATGAACTTTCTACATTTGACAGGCACTCACTCAACTATGATAATGTCGCTCTTGGACGACTGCCCACTTCTGTTACAAGTGATCCCTCAGTTAGGGCAATGCGTGAGTTGGCTTACTTACCAAAAGGAGTCGTGGATCCCCATGAAGTCCCTGATAACGAACCCCGTGTAGGAAAATTACCTGAACAAGTATTAGAGGAAATGAATGGCTCTACCTAAACATAGTGGACCAGGTGCTTTAACTAGAAAGATGTTTGGTTATACTGCACCTAGTCGTGAACAATTAATAGAAGAATTAGAATATATAACAATAGAGATGGGAGGAACTATGAAAGTTAATCCTACTCAAATAGTAATAGATGTACCAGAACCATGAGAAAATTTTTATCAACTGCACCAGCACTAGGAATGATATGGATCACACTTACATCAGTGATGATTCTAGAAGGTCTTCGGGCGTTTCCAGTTTATAATGAACTTGCTGGTGGTAAGTGGGATAGTGTATGGGAACTTACTATACCTGCGTTGATGTTTATATACATTGCTGGATGTATTGGATGGGCAGGTAGAAAATATTTAATTGCTGTGAGAGGTAGAAAGGATGCAGCAATGGCAGAGATAATGATAGATGTAAAATTAGCAATCAGATGCATACTTACATCTGCCATTTGGCCAGTCGAAGCACACTATGAAGCAACAACTGGAAGATTAACTGTAACTAATGTGACAGTTTCACCTCGCTAATAATAGTTTGAATTGATAAAAATTGATAAAATTTAATGTTTATGTTAGGATTACTAAATAAAACTAGTATGAATGTTATTAATGTCTCATGCAGTAAAAATATATGATACTTGCATTGGTTGCACTCAGTGTGTAAGGGCTTGTCCTTTAGACGTTTTAGAAATGGTCGAGTGGGATGGATGCAAAGCAGGACAAATTGCATCATCACCTAGAACAGAAGATTGTGTAGGATGTAAACGGTGCGAAACTGCTTGTCCTACAGACTTCATCAGTATCCGTGTTTACTTGGGGGCAGAAACCACAAGAAGCATGGGTCTTGCTTATTAAGGAGAGTTTTATGACTATTAGCCCTCCAGAAAAACCTCAATCAGATATTGTTGACAAGAATCCTGTTCCA
>Ga0160422_10002188_pt1 | contig 12229 bp, 11 predicted proteins | sample Fk160mmetaG_FD_108192 | JGI IMG/M metagenome (GOLD analysis project Ga0160422, IMG submission 108192) | Marine microbial communities from the Central Pacific Ocean - Fk160115 60m metaG | ecosystem: Environmental > Aquatic > Marine > Oceanic > Photic zone | place: The Central Pacific Ocean...
AACGAAAATCAGGAGGATTCCGGCCGAGGACAACATGGAGAGGGGTTTCAGCATGGAAGTCTGAATAATCCCATTGGGTTCCCCCTTGAGCCAGTTCATTTCGGAAACGGCCGGAACAATCATCTTGGCTACGGCAAAGAAGCCGAGCAAGCCGATCAGCACGGCGAGGTGCATAATGTGCTTGCGGGCGTTCGGCTTACTTTCGGCGAGCAGGACAAGGAGGATGAGGGCAATGCCAATAAATGCGGGGATCATGGCCGTTACGCTCTTCCCGAAATGCAGCTTCTCTCCAGGTTTGGGATTGGGCTCGATAGCCACGTTCTTCCAGTTCGATAATTGCAAGGTGACGTTGCCGTCGTTTCCGGCCTGGTTCTTATAGATGAACTTGATCGTGGCTTCTTCTTTGTCGACCTTGCTCCATTCGACGACAACCGGGTCCTCATCCCCCGCATTCTGCATGTTCTCGGCCTCCTGTCGGAGACCGGCAAGCGTATCCCCCTTCGATGATGCGAACCAGAAGGATTTTACCTTACCCTTGTGCTCATGGTCGGTAATACCGTAATTCGCCAGGGAGGTCTCCCTTGCATGAGAAGTGTTCAGGCGGTCGATCAGCCAGTAGGCCTGCTCGCCCGCAGAGTCGCTGGAGGAATAGCCCAAGTCCACGTTGTGCGTCTGAGTGCCGTCCGAGAGGATCATCTTGGCTTCGTTGTCCAGAGGTCCGGTGACCTTGATGGATAAGCCCGGGTCCTGCATCAGGTAGCCGAGCAAACCGGTTAGGATTAGCAGGCCCCCAAGAATAAAAGTTGGTATTTTGAGCATCGCGTCAGAGAATTGTTTTCAAGGCATCCATGCAAGCATGGAAAGTAGAAAATGTAAATTTGATAAAAATTCCTTCGAAATTTCTCCTAAAACCGATATCTTCCCACATAATTCGATCCTATGCCCCACCAAGCCATACCTACGCCGGAGACCGAGGAGAAGACCAGTCGAGAGATCGCCGCACCCTGGAAGGTCATTGTGCTGAACGATCCCGTTAACCTAATGAGCTACGTGGTCATGGTTTTCCGCAAGGTTTTCGGCTACGGTGAGCAAAAGGCGACCAAACACATGCGTGAGGTCCACGAACTGGGCAAGTCGATTCTTTGGACGGGTGATCGAGAACAGGCCGAAACCTACGTCTACCAATTGCAAAGGTGGCGCCTGCAGACGGTCCTGGAACGGGATGATTGAGTTTTCTCTCCAAGTGGAATCCAGGATCATTCAGGCCATTCTGCCCGAACTTGGAAAGATATATGCGGCTTCCCAGCGCGAATCCGTCTTCCCCTTCGTCTGCCCCAATCCACTTGATGACGATCTGGTGGAGGCTTGGGAGAATGGCCTGGCCGAGGAAGGACGAGGTGACCGGGAGGCGGTCGCCCGCCTGATGAGCGACCCGAAGTTCGCTCATGGACGAGTGGCGGTGCCGGAAGCCGAGGCCGAGGATTTGCTCCGTGGATTGACTGAGTTGCGCCTGGCCATCAGGAGCCATTCCCTCGCGGAAGTGCCCGATGAGGAATTGGAATCGGGAGAGTTTTCCTTGAGCGGAAGGGACGCCTCTGAGCGTATAGGCTACTTCGCCTACCTCGTGCTGGCGGAAATACAGGAACGGCTAATCGAGCGCATGGCCTAGAGCCTAGCCGGGGCGGAGGATCCGGTTGTTCGCGATGGCAATGCCCCCGAGCATGGCCCCTACGATTCCGACGTACCCTTGGTCGGTTCCGGCAAGGAAGAGATTCTCCAAATGGGTCGATCCATCCCGTCTCTTGACCGGTGACCCGTAAAGGGCGCCGTTTCGATGGTCGGTGTACTTCTTTATCGTTCTCGGGGTGAAGGTGTCGCGAAGGATGATCTTGGAGCGAAAGTCCTCCAGTTGCGATTCTTCCTTGGATAGATACCGCAATCCGTTTGCCAGGACTCGTTCCTCCCATGAAGCCTTTTCCTTTTCGTAGTCTTCCTGCGGCAGTCCGGCCCAATGACCGAAATTAGCGGGATGGGTGATGCGGAGTTTGCTTCTTGCTCCTTGTGCCTGGCCTTCCGGGCCGTAATTCTCGGGCAGGCATATAACCCCCGATCGCACGTCCAGGGCGCCCTTGGGTTCATCGAAGTGGAAGGTTTCCGAATCATTGAAGAAAAGGGTGGTCTCATCCCAGTCGAGATCCCCCGGTTGCCCTTCGAAGACGAAAATGGACTCCATGATGGAGAACCTTCCCTCGGTGGGAGGCTCGGGCGAACCGGTTGGCTTGAGGAGGGACTGGGTCTCAACCGCCCCGCAGGTAGAGATGACGAAATCCGCCGAGAGCCGCTCCCCGTTTCCCAGCTTGAGCTCGGAAGCCTTGGAGCCATCGTTGACGATTGCCTCCACCGGGCATTTCATTTTCCGCTTCACTCCGAGTTCCCTGAGTTTACGGGTTATGGGATCGAGGATGGCTCGGATTCCTCGTTCAGGCCTTGATAACCCTTGCCTGAAGATGGCGTCGAAGAGCATAACGAAAGTCGGGAAGTCTATGTCGTTGGGTCGGGCTGAGCCGTAATAACAAGTAGGGCAGAGAAGCATTTCGCCGAGCAAGGGCTCATGGATGGCTTCCCTTAGGATTTCACGGGTCGAAAGTTCCTTCGCGTCCACCGAATAGGCCGGGAATTCCTCCATTTGGGAAAGGAGGGAGAGGAATCTGTCCTTTTCCGCGGGAAATTTTTCTTCCACTTGGGATAGGAAAAAGTCGAAATCGTTGTCGAAGAGGAGGCTTTCCGTTCCAAAGGTGATTCTAGAGTGACTCTGGGGGTGGAGGTTTAGGGAATCGATGGGAATCCTCAATTGCCTGCAAAGCTTGAGCAAAGGGGACGACTTCCCTGATTTTTCGGAAGGATAATTGGTCAGGGCGTGCAGCCCTACGTCGAACTTGATGCCTTTTTGGGAATAGAAGCTGTTGAGTCCTCCTACCACGGAGTGTCTTTCCAGCAGGACCACACTTTTGCCGAACATGGCCAAACGCAGGGCTGCGGAAAGACCGGAAAGACCGGCCCCGATGACGGCGACGTCGCAGTGGCTGTCTACTTGCTTGGGTGAGGAGGCTGCAGGCAAACTCGAGGACCCGAGACGGGGAAGGGACTAGGCGGCGGCTCCCGACTCGAACTTGGGGAGAAGGTAGTTGGCGGAGCTGTCGAGGGACTCGAGCTCGCGGTACTCAGCCTCGGGTACGTCTATGCCGTGCTGCTTTCTAAGCTCCATCACTATGTCGAGGAAGTCCATGGAATCCAAGTCCAGTTGATCGCGCAGGCGGACGTCGGGCTTAACGCCCGACAAGTCCTCGTCGGGGGCAATCTCGGCAATGATGTCGAGTACGATTTGTCTGACCTTTTCTTTGTTCATAGCTCGGTGAAAAACCTTTCCTATTCTAATCCTCGAATTTTTTCAAGATAAGAACGGAATTGATTCCAAGCATGCCGAATGAATTGTTAAGGATGATTCGGACGCCTTCCTTGCTCTCTCGCGGTTCGTCCACGACCAAGCCCGGGAGCGCGCACTCGGGATCGAGGTCGTCGACGTTGATGGTCGCGTGAACGAGGCCGTCCCGAAAGGAGGGAAGATTGCCGGCAAGCTCCAAGGCACCGGCTGCTCCCATGGCATGTCCTATGAAGCTCTTGGTGTTGTTGATCAAGGCCTTGGTGTCTCCCCCGAATACGTTCCTGAGGGCTTTGCATTCCTGTTCGTCCCCTTGTGGGGTGGAAGTCGCGTGGGAACTAACCATGTCGACCGCCCCGGCCTCGATGCCGGCGTTGTCGAGGGCTTGACGGATGCACTCCTCCTGCCTCTCCGGGTTGGGTAGTACGTAGTCCGTGCCATCGGAATTGATTCGATAGCCAAGAACCTCGGCTACGATCTCGGCTCCTCTCCTGCGGGCGTCTTCGAGCCTTTCCAGAATGTAGATGCACCCTCCTTCGCTTACCACGATGCCGTTGCGTCCGCGATCGAAGGGTCGGCTTGCCTTGCGAGGGTCTTCATGAGAGGCCAAGGCTCCCTGGCTCTTGAATCCGGCGAATATTCCATAAGCACGGATACTTTCGCTGACCCCACCGGCAAGGGCGAGGTCGCATTCGCCAAGCCTGAGCATCTGGGCGCCTTGGATGATTCCCGCGTTGCCGGCCGCACAGGCGGCTCCCACGGTGTAGTGGGGACCGGTCAAGCCTAGGTTGACGGTGATTTCACCGGCTGGGTTGTTGGCTACGGTACGAGGGTTATGGTGATGGCTCCAATATTTCACCTCTTCCTCGTAGTGATCGAAAAGCTGGCAGACTTCCGTCTCGGTCTCGACGTTTCCGTGCTCGGTGATGCCCAGGTAGGTCCCGATCCTTGATGGATCCAAACCCGAAAGGTCGAGTCCTGCGTCCGCCAAGGCCTCGTGAGCGCAGAAAATCCCGATTCCCCCGGCCCGGGTTCCGACTCTGACTTCCTTGCGGTTTTGGTACTTGGTCTTCTCGAAATCACATACTCCCGCCGGCAGGTCTCCCATGTTTCGAACGGGGAATGAGCTGACACCACTTCGCCCTTCCAGAAGGGCTTCGCGATAGGTGCCCAAGTCGTTTCCCAAGGGGCTGGTCAAGCCCACTCCGGTGATCACGATACGCTCTTTGCTCATAGTGGATGGAAAAGGTAAAAAATCATCAATGCATCAAATCTTACCGAAAGGCAAGAAGTCACCTGTGGATTCAGTACCTTATCTCGTATGCGTCTATTCTTTTGCGCAGGGTCGCCCGGGTAATGCCCAGAATAGCGGATGCCTTGACTTGGTTCCCACCGGTCTCCCTGAGGGTTCTTTGAATCATTTCCCTTTCCACGGCCTCGAGCAGTTTGGACTGTGAGCTTTCCCTAGCATGGGCGTAGGCCATGTCGTAGCTTTCCTCGGACGAAATGGAATGAGGAACGCTGGGAACCGGTTTGTCGTTTTCCACAGGTTTGGTCTGACCGAAGGCTTCGTCATCCTTCTCGACGGGCTCATCCTCGACTTGGTCGGCCGGAGGCGTGGGTTCCGTTTTCTTTTCTGGCGGGGGTTGCCCCCCGGGGTCGGGATCCTTTTGAGCGCCGGACTCCAGAAGATTGCCGAGGATAGAGGGCAAGTCCTTGCTCAGGATTCTTTTCCCCTTCGAAACCACCGAAGCCGAGTGAAGGACGTTTTCCAGCTCCCTTACGTTTCCGGGCCATTCGTATTTCTGCAAAACCCCTACCGCCTCCTTGGAAATTTCCGTGGTGCCGGTGGATTGCTCTCTGCTCAGCCTCTGGAGCATAAAGTCGATCAATTCGGGCAAGTCCTCCATCCTGTCCCTCAAGGGAGGGGTCTCGATCCGAACGACGTTCAAGCGATAGTACAGATCCTCCCGGAAGGTCTTCTCCTTGACCATTTCCTCTAAGTTCTTGTGCGTAGCTGCAATGAGCCTAACGTCGACCTTCTTGATTTTCGTCGCCCCCACTCGCTGAATTTCTCCCTCCTGGATAGCCCGCAGAATCTTGGTCTGGGTGGGGAGCTGCATATCCCCGATCTCATCCAGAAAGAGGGTTCCGCCATGGCAGAGTTCGAACTGTCCAGCCTTGGCATCGGTGGCTCCGGTGAAAGAGCCTTTCTCGTGTCCGAAAAGCTCGCTTTCAATCAGATTCTCGGGGATGGCCGCGCAGTTCACGGCATGAAAAGGAGCCTCGGAGCGATGGCTGTGCTTATGGATGCACCTTGCGATCAATTCCTTTCCGGTGCCACTTTCCCCGGTGACCATTACGGTTGCCTCGGATGCCGCTACCTGCCCGACCTGCTTGAGGACCTGCTGCATTCGTTCGCCGCTCCCGACGATTCCTTCCGCGTAATCGGAGGAGGTGAGAATATGCTCGTAAGGCTCCTCCGCCCCGACGTAGTCCTTACCAGCCTTGAGGGCTTTGGCCACGAGCTCTTTTAGCTTTTTCAGGTCGAACGGCTTGAGCACGTAGTCGAAAGCACCGTGCTTCATGGCCTCGATGGCGGTTTGGGAGGTGCCGTATGCAGTCATCAGGATGACCAAAGAGTTGGGGGCGGCGGTCCTCAGGTGCTGGAGAGTCTCGATGCCGGAAATACCGCCCATGCGGTTATCAAGGAAAATGAGGTTCGGGTTTTCCTTGCGGGCGGTCTTGATTCCCTCTTCTCCCGAGTCGGCGCAGATTACGGCGTGTCCCTCTTGGGAAAGGACGCGGTCGAGCGAATACCGGATCTCGGCATCATCATCGATTAATAGAACGGTAGCCTTTGAGTTGGTCACTGGGTCGTAGCTGGTTGAGGTAGTGGCTATAATGACGTATCTGGGAAAATCGTAAAGCCAAAGGCATGAATACTCGAATAAAACTAGCCTGCGCCTTGTTCGGTTTTTTGTCGACCGATCAAAAAACCGGTAAAGCGAAAGCTTTTTGTTGAAGATTTCGCTTGTTGGCCCTTTGATTGATCTCCCAGAAACACCAAACCCAAGCCCCATGAAAAAGACGTTCCTTTTCCTTTCCCTAACTCTCTTGGCTTTTGTTGCCGGTCTGCATGGTGATCCTGCCGACCCCTCGAAGGTGGATTCCGATTATGCCATCCAGGGCGAATATTCCGGGACGGTCAAGGGCGAGGAAGGCGATCTCAAGCTGGGTTGTCAGGTCGTGGCCATGGGCAAAGGAAACTTCATGGCCAGAGGATACGTCGGCGGTTTGCCAGGAGACGGGTGGAACCTGACCAAGGAGGAGACGGTCAATGCCTCGATCCGGGAAAATGGAAGCGTGGTTTTCGAGAACGACAAGCACCGTGCCATCCTCAAGGAAGGCGCCATGGAGATACAAACCCTCGACGGGAAGAAAATTGGTTCGCTCGAGCGCATCCACCGCAAGAGCCCGACCCTGGGGGCAAAGCCTCCCAAAGGGGCCGTCGTTCTATTCGAGGGTGCCTCGACCGAGAATTTCAAGCCTGGCCGGATGACCGAGGATCATCTCCTTATGGAGGGAGCCAAGAGCGTCAAGCTGTTCCGGGATCATCGCCTGCACGTTGAGTTCCGCTTGCCCTATAAGCCGACCGCCCGGGGGCAGGGCAGAGGTAACAGCGGACTTTACCTACAGGGGAGGTACGAGGTCCAGATGCTCGATTCTTTTGGACTGGAGGGCAAAAGCAACGAATGTGGCGGAGTTTATGGTATCGCTCCGCCCCGTGAAAACATGTGCTTTCCTCCTTTGACTTGGCAGACTTACGACGTTGATTTCAGGGCGGCCCGCTTCGAGGACGGCAAGAAGACCAAGAATGCATTCATGACCGTCCGCCACAACGGAGTGGTCGTCCATGACAAGCTGGACTTGCCCAAGCGCACGACCGCGTCTCCACTCAAGGAGGGGCCCGAGCCCGGCTTCGTGTACCTACAGAACCACGGCAACCCGGTCCGCTATAGGAACATCTGGGTACTCCCTCTTTCCAAGTGATGCATACCCGAGCTGGAGCCTTAGCCCTTTGCCTTCTCTTGTTTTCCTGCGATCGCGACCCGGGCGAGGAGTCGCCTGACGAATCCGTTTCCGGAACAAGAGAACAAGCGCCTCATGAGGGTAATGCTTCTCTTCAAGGAACCGAGCCACTCGGGACCGGGAACCATGACTCTCCCTCTGAAACCGCCGATAAGGCTCCTTCGTCGGAAGCGGTCTTTCCCGAGCAGGAGCGAATACAGTTTATCCTGTCCAAGGCAAACCCCGCATATCAGGGGCAGGGGCGCTTCGAGGAAAGGGACGGTCGGATCGTCGCCGCCCACTTTCCCGGTTGCGGACTGCGTGATCTTTCCCCTCTGCGGGGGCTGGATCTTGAGTTCCTCGACTTGAGAGGGAACCCCGTTCGTGAAATCCGTCACTTGGAGGGGATGCCCCTCAAGAGCCTTTGGATGGAGGACACGGAAGTGGTCAACCTGAAGAGCCTGAAAGAGGCCAAGCTGGTGGAACTGGGGCTTAACAACAGCCCGGTCGAGTCCCTTGACGGCCTCCAAGGGCAACCCCTCGAGAAACTCTATGCCGTGGCTACGCGCATCACTGACGTCGAGCCTCTTGGCCGGACCAGTCTACGACAACTATGGCTTACCGACTCGCCCGTGTCCGATCTTTCCCCTTTGGCCGGTCTTCCTCTGGAGAGCCTGACAGTCCATCGTACCTTGGTAAGGGACCTCTCTTTCGTTCGCAAGTTGCCCGTCATCCAGAGACTCCACATCGGCGAGACCTTGATCGAGGACCTTACCCCTCTGGAGGGCCTCAGGCTGACGCGCTTGGTCTTTACGCCATCCCGGATCAAGAGGGGCTTGGACGTTGCCCGTAGGCTTCAAGGCTTGCGTGAGATCGGCACCGCCTTCGACGACCGCCGAAAGGACCTCATGCCTCCGGCGGACTTTTGGAGCGCCTTGGGCAAGTAGGACGAGGGGTTCACGCTTTTCGACCGTGTCCCTTGAACTTTTCCGAGGGCGGCGGAATGGGTAGCGGTCGGGGAAAACTCAAGATCTCCTCCTTGAGAAAAAGCTTTCGGTTGTTCCTCTCGTTGGGATAGGCCTTCAAATAGCCCTTCTTGACGTATTTCATGACGGGAAGCGTCTGTTTGAAGCCGAGGATGTGGGCGGCCTCGGCTGCGCTTATAAGCTCCCCGGGAGGAAGGAGGTTTTTTTGGGAGGATTCGATCATGAACGAAGGGAACGCTGGTTTGTCTTCACTTCATCCCGCAAGCAAGCTTCGGGCCTTTTTCAAGCGGTGCGTAAATTTGATCGAGAAAAGCCCTCATGAAGGGAATCCCCGGGCTTACCGCAAGGAACTCTATTTGCCCTTGGGCTTGGCTGGCTTGATGGCTGTCCTGATTTGAAATTTTGGATTCTTGAGAAAACTTTAGTTTTTCTTCGGAGGCCCCTTTTTGCGATGGGTATGCAATTCGGGCCAGGAGAGCTTGCCGTCCCCATTGGCGTCAGCCTGTGGGTTTTTCTTGAAATACTGTTCTTTCCATTGCTCGTTGCTCAGTTTCTTGCTCTCACCAGCCGATGGGTTTTTCTTATGGTCGTTCATTTCCTTCCAAGTGAGTTTGCCGTCCCCATTGGCATCCGCCTGTGGGTTTTTCTTGAAATACAGAGCCTTCCAATATTCGTCGCTCTTGGGCTTCTCGGGGATGCTCTCGGGAATGATGGAAAGCAATCGCGACCGGTATTTGCGAAGAATCTTTTCATGACTCGGGTCGAGAGCCAGGTTGTTCCATTCATGATCGTCCTCGACCGTGTGATAGAGCTCCTCCTTGCCGTTTTCATAACGCACGTATCTCCAGTCCTTGAAACGCAGCGAATAACTCTGGTGGGCGGGGTCGTAGTAGCGGGCCCATTTGTAGAGGGCGGTAAGGGCGTAATCCGGGCCTTCCCAGGTTCCCCCCTGAGGATCCGACAAGAGAGGCTTGAGGGAGAATCCGTCGAGGGGGCGACCCAGTTCGTTTTTCATGGTTTCGGCGGGCAACCCGCAAAGATCAATGAGGGTGGGGTAGAGGTCGACCAGTGATACCGGTCGCTCGCAGCTTTTGCCCTTGCGGGAAACCCCAGGAGCTCGGAAAACGAGCGGCACGCGGGTGCTTTCCTGCCAAAGTGAGTTTTTGTAGAGATAATCCTTCTCCCCGTTTCCCCAGCCATGGTCGCTGGTGAAGACCACGATGGTATCCTTGTCCAGGCCCGTTTGCTTGAGGGCTCCGAGGATTTCCCCGACCAAATCGTCGACCGAGGCGACGGAAGCCAAATAAGCCTGGACGAATTTTTTCAATGCAAGCTCACGGTTCCCTTCGAATGAAGCGACGAGGCTGTCGTACATTTTGGCACCCCGGTCTCCACTCCGGTCATCCTCGTCAGAGGTCACGGTTTTCTTGAAGGTATCCCGGTCGTCGCCCTCCTTGATGAGGGGCAATTCGATGGAATCGAGGGGGAACCGGTCGAAGTATTCCTGCGGGACGATCAAGGGTGTGTGCGGACGGACGAAACCGACCCCCATGAAGAAAGGCTTCCCCTCGGGCTCGGCGGCCAGCTCCCGCAGGCGTTTGACGGCCCACCGGGCATTCAATTCGTCGCCCGTCGGGTCGCGGTCATCATCCGATCTGAACTTGAGATCACGTTGCTTCCTCCATCCCCCGGTCCGCCAAGAGTAGGGCTTGCCCGTGTCGGGAGATTTTCTGTGCGAGACCTTCTCCAGAGGGCCGAAGGTCCCGTCGATGACGCCGAAATCATCCCGGAAGGGGCTCGGGACCGCAAGGTGTGGGATCTTGTCCTTCCCGTCGAAGAGGAATGGCCCGTAATCTGAGGGGTGCCCGTACTCGTCCCATTCCCCGGCATCCCTGTTGTGCATGACTTTCCCGGTGCCTAGGGTATGGTATCCGTTGGCTGAGAAATGAGCCATCATGGTCCGCGAGTTCTTGAGAATCTCGTTCTTGTCCCAGTCCTCGAAGCCGAACTGCTGCGAGGTATGAGGGTAAATTCCGGTGGCGAAACTGGCCCGCGAGGGGTTGCAGATGGGAATGTTGCAATGGGCCTGAGTGAAGGAAACCCCGCTCTCGATGAGCTTGCGCAGGTGGGGGGTCTTGGCTTGGGGATGGCCGCCCAGGGTCTCGACGTAATCGTTCAGGTCGTCGCAGACGATGAGAAGGACGTTTGGCTTTTGGCCCGCGTAAACCAAAGAGCAGACGAGCGTGGCAAGGGCAATGCGGATGGAGAGTGGCATGGAGCTTGAATGGCTAGAGAAACGACGGGTCTAGAACAACGAGTTTCTGGGTCATCGTGAGCCGCTCAATGCGCAAGGGACCTAAGGAGGCTCCCGTTATTTAGCCCAGTCCGGGATTTTGCCGTCCCCGGTGGAATCTCCTCCGAGGACCCAGCTGAGGTTGAAGCGGGCGAGGGTTCCCGCTCCTTTGGGACCACCTTCGTAGAGGAGATATATCCATCCTTCGCTCTTGGTGCCGGGGCGACCGGAGGTGAGGGAGGAATAGGCAAACCGCTTCTCGTAAACCAGTCGCTTGACGGGCCAGGTTTCGCCTCCGTCGAAGCTCGCCCAGATGGTTCCGTGATGCCTGCCCGACGGACTTTCGATATTACTGAAAATCAGGACGTCCCGGTCCTTGATCGGCAGGCGGGTGAGACCGCCCATGAGGCCGTAGTTGCGGACCTGGTCGCCATCAGGGAGAATTTCGCAGATGGTGAGGTCCTTCCAAGTGTGACCACCGTCCTTGCTCCGAGCGGTCCATCTCCTCTTCGGGTTTACCCCCTTGGGGGCCCAATGGCGACGTGAGTTGTAGTAGATGGTTCCGTCCGATAGCTCGGCGATGGCGGCTTCTCCGGTGCCGTTGGCTGGAAAGGGGTCGCTGGTCTTCCAAGTCTTGCCTTGGTCGTCGCTGTAGATTGCATTGGTATAATGCTTGGGCCAACGTGAGTTGTGGTTCCGTCCCGCATACCAGCGGGACGGACGGATGATCCTTCCCTTGTGTTCCCCGTGCCGCAGGGTAATGCCGTGATCGTTCATATGCATGGAGGGCAGGTTCCCCATCTTGTCCTTCTCGATTTTGCATTCGTGCTCCTCCCAAGTCTTGGCGTGGTCGTCGCTACGGTATACGGTCAGCTTGCTCGGTGGGTGTCCGTCCTCCACGAAGGCGAAAATCGAACCAGTGGTCTCGTCCACGGTAACTCCTCCGCCCATGAAGCCCTTGCCGACCAACCGCTCCTTGCCCCAGGTCGCTCCGCCGTCCTCGCTCCGTCGGCAGACCACACCATTCCAGACAGCCACCACCGATCCGTCCATGGCCACCACCACGTTGGGCATCCGGTCCGAGGAAAAGAGCGCTTGCGACTGCAGTTCGGGTTTGCCCAGGAAGGGATTGATCTTTCCTTCCGCGGGTTTGGCGACAAGGCTTTTGCAGACCGCGAGCATGAAAAGGGCGGAAATGAGGCAGGTTGTGGTTTTCATCTTCCCTTCGTTCTTTAACGGAAAGGGCCGGAGGGCAAGCAGTCTTTACCCGGTTCTTGAATTATGCCCCTTGCAAAGCCTCCTCATCGCAGCAGGGCCTTGCCGGTCTTTAAGCCTAAAGTCCCCGGGCCCGAGGTCGCGTGCTTGACGCAGGGTGCAACGGAGCCTATCGCAGAAGTATGAAACCCTTGTTTTTTCTTCTTTCGCTCTGTGTTCCCGTCC
>Ga0160422_10002189_pt1 | contig 12225 bp, 8 predicted proteins | sample Fk160mmetaG_FD_108192 | JGI IMG/M metagenome (GOLD analysis project Ga0160422, IMG submission 108192) | Marine microbial communities from the Central Pacific Ocean - Fk160115 60m metaG | ecosystem: Environmental > Aquatic > Marine > Oceanic > Photic zone | place: The Central Pacific Ocean...
TACCAGTTAAGGAACATCCTAGTTGTGTATTTTTACCGAATTTTGATTGTGAATTTGTGTATTGTCTTACGACAACCAGTAAAAAAATACAAATTGGTTCTTTAATATTCTGTGATTGGGATGAATTAGACGAATATGATATGATGGAACTTCGCATTAAAATGATGAAATACACAATTACACCTCTCGCACCTCGCTCGGTTCATAAATATTTAGACGGTGGATTTCACGAAAATACAATGATAGAATTAGAAGACGGACGATCGCTACCAATTGCTGATATTTGCGTTAATGATGTATTACGATTTGGAGAGGTTGTTTTAGGAGTAGTTGTACTTGACGCAAATCAGCTTTTCTCAATAAAAGAATTTACAATAAATAATAAAAAAATAATAGGAGGTTACAATCTTTTATATGAGGAATCTGATTTAGGAATAACTAAAATGATTAGAACTGTTGATTTAGATAGTACAAATTCACGAGAATATCCGGAAAAAAATAATTTGGGCGTTGTGTATCATTTAATTACAGATAAATCCACATTCTATATTAATGGAGTTAAATTTCACGATTACAATGCAAGTATTGAATGGTTATTGGATAAAGACAATAAAAAAATATTACAAAATATTTTGAAAAATCTATAATTATTTTTATCTAAGAAATATGTATAAAGATGAAATTGAATTTATTTGGAAATAAAGTTCGTCTCGAAGTAGCTGTTGGTTTTATTGTTTTAGGCATGATTATTGGATGCTCTCTCTACTGCAATTGCTCTAGAGAAGGTATGGAAAATAACGGATCTGAAATAAAAGACTCTATTGGAGATGGTAACAGTTCCAGTTGGGAAAATAAAGCGAACGAATATGCGGACAATATGGACAATAGTGATCGCCTTAATCGTCACTCAACCTACAGTGGAACACCTGTTCCTCTTCAGGAAGGAGAAATGTTTTTCTTTGCTGAAAATGATTTCAAACCAGAATGCTGTGGCGCTACATATTCATCCTCAACTGGGTGCGCCTGCACATCAGAAGAACAAGTTAAATATTTAAATACACGCGGTGGTAACCGTACAATGGCTCCATCTGATTTCTAAACTAAATGTTAGATTTATTTTGTTTCGATTTTTATAAAAAATTGAAACAAAGTATTGGTTATAAATTAAAGTAAAATAAATAATATTCCTATTACCTTATATCAAAAATGAGGACTAAATTTTACAAAGTTGAAGGTATTGACGACAATGAAAACTTCTACAATCTTTCTGATTACAATGAACAGCTTCCTGATAATGAAAAATTGTCGCAAAAAGATCTAGAGGGAAGATGGTTGGCTGCACTTCCCGATTGTACAAACCACAAATGTATCGAAAACGGTTATTGTTTACTATCGTGTGATTACAATGAAGATACTGTAGAAGCATGTGCTAATTGTGTTTACTATGGAGAATTTGAATTGGTTGAATCAGATCCAACAGTTATGGACGCTCAACATATACGTAGTTACATTCCAAACTTGAGATGTGTTAGACGTTGCTTAAACTGCGAAAACCAATGTTGCTCACATCAAAACTAAAAACCTAAAATATAAACTAAAAATGTAAAATATAAACTAAAAATCTAAAACATAAACCTAAAAAAAGTTCATACAAAGAACACAATATCGAACATTCTTATTTTCGGAATAGGATATATTAAATTCTCCATCTATAATTCTATGTCGGCAATTTTTTTTTAATTCTGTATTTACTTCTTCAAGAAGATTTCTTTTGTTTACTATACTATCTTCCAAATCTATTCTATTATTTGTTGAATCATATTTATCCACAATTTTTTTAACATTCATAGCTTGAATAGGGAGAGATTGCAAATAAGATTGATTTGATTTGCTATTTTCTAAAATTCGGATTTCTTCAATTAATATTTTTTTTAGTTGTAATAAATAATTTATATCCGATGAATTCGTCATAGTTATATTAGATATATTAAATTCATATTTTTATTTAGTTAAAAATATGAATATAAAATAAAGTACAATATAAAATAAAATATAAATTATAATTATTTAACTATGTCTAATAATGAATCTATCCAACTTAAACAAATTACTAATTGCTTAGAAAATTGTTTTATAACCATTTCAGAGATGATTCGTGATAAAGATTCAATCTCTCTGGAAAACATTGATGATGAAATTAATGAATCTGGCGATCATGTTAAAAAATTAGATATTTTATCAAACATTATTCTCAAAAAAAAACTTAGTCAATGCTCATCTATACGAGCAATTGGTTCAGAAGAAGAACCCGATATTGTCTACACACAAAATACAAACGCTCCTTATTTAGTATGTTTTGATCCATTAGATGGATCATCAAACATTGGTGTTAACATAACAACAGGCACTATATTTGCGATTTATAAATATAATAATGAAAACAAGATTGGATCTGGTCATAATATTGTTTCAGCCGGATACTGTTTATATGGTGGTGCAACGCAATATGTTCTCGCTAATTCTGAAAAATGTTCGTTTTATCAATACAGTATTTGTGAAAAAAAATTTAATTGTATTAATTCGAATTTAATTATAAAAGATAAAGGATCTATTTATTCAATAAATGAATCAAATCAAGAATGTTGGCTAGATAAAAGATATAATAAAGTTATTAAAACTTTTATTCAGACCGGTTACTCAGCTAGATGGGTGGGGTCACTTGTAGCCGACGCTCATCGAACCTTAATAAAAGGTGGATTTTTTGCATATCCAGGAAATAGTAAAAATATTAATGGAAAAATACGCTTACTTTATGAAGCTTATCCATTTGCGTATATTTTCGAAAAAGCAGGTGGTTTTGCTACAAATGGTAGACAAAGATTATTGGACATACCTTTTCCAGATAACGTTCATGAGAAAACGCCTATAATACTTTCGGGAAAGGTAGAAATGAATACTTTTGTTAAAGAAAATCAGTAATAAGATCAGTTAACCATGTAGTCAATCCAAATATGATACCACCCATTAAACTTTCAATAACTGCGTTTGTTAATGTCCATTTATTGAATAGAATATGATTAAAGAAATTCATAAATCCAAATAATAAGAATCCAATAGTTGCTGCGTACACTGCCTTGTCGCTTTTAAAGAAATAAAAGCCCTGTAATTCTTTTTGAGAACGAGAAATTACAAAGAAATTAAGAATAAAAACTAGCATTGAAAAAAATACTGTTTCTTCAATTGTATCTTTCATTGTATGCTCATGATTTTGCTGCTGTGCCGGATTTTTTTTTATTTGTGGTCCCATCGTTTGCGAAAACACACCATCTAATAAATTCCAAAAATATCCTCCGCCGCTTTGCTTATAAATCTTTCCATAAGGAGTATGGACGGACGAATATAGTTTTATGAATCCGTATAAAAATACAGAAGAGATTGGTACACTAACGATTGGTTTTATATACTTATTGTATCGTTTATTTAGCTTACCTTTTAAACCATTTAAATCTATGTGGTATAATAGAAACAAGGCTAAGATAAATTTTACTAAAAAACATGGTGCTAATTTTAATGCTATAAATACAACAACTATCAATATTAAATTCATTGTTAGCGTACTTGATGGAAAAAATTTGTAAAATATAATAGCAAGTACAAAAAGTATTAATAAATTAAAAATGCTCATTATTACTATTTATATGTAACTAAAAATATGTGCTTATAGTATAACCACATATTTTTATTCTAGTATTCATATAATTTATTAATAGTGTAATTTATTCACTGAACGAAGTAAGAAAGGTTGTTAAAGAAAAAATGACACCTCCCCAAAGCGTATCCATTACAACAGTTTTGAAATCCCATTTGTTAAAAATAGCATAATTTGTTGTATCATAAACACCATAAACAAGAAGTCCTAACAACCCTCCGTAAATAACTCTGTTTTGCAAATCCTTTTCATAGCTTCCGTTTTGGATAATAAAAACATTTAATCCAATAATCATAATTAGATAACATAATACCGCACCTAAGATTTTTATTGTGATTTCCTTACCTTGAATATTTTTTACTAAAGTATTGAAATAATTTTTAACTAATGATAAATAAACTGAATCAAGAAGTAACATTATTGTTCCGGATATTAAAAGAGTTTTAAGATTGAAACTTGGAAGCATCTTCATCCCCTTTTTGGATAAATTATTAAACAAATTCTGTAACATAATATTTATATATTTATATATACTTACATATGATAATATTTTCAAATAAAAAATTATTATCATAATACAATTATTCATTCATTACTTATTCATTACTTATTCATTCATTACTTATTCATTACTTATTCATTACTTATTCATTATATAGTATTAGTTATAAATACAAACTTAACATTGATTTATCCTCTTTTTCACGTTTGATAAGTTTATCTACAACATCAGTGGTAACCGTAAACGGAAATTCTACCTTCAAAGATAGATCTTGATCAAACAAATTGGTATCCGGTTTCATAAGTCTAAACAAGTTGAGTTTGGTGTAAATAATTTCTATGCACCTCTTTAAATTCCTTACACCATCCTCTTTATCTGTATGATTTTCAATGATGTAATGAAGCGTTTCTTCCGGAATTTCGATCTGCCCCTCATCAAATTTAACATTTTCACGAATCGAAGGAATCAAATAGTTATTTATAATCTCAGTTTTCTGTTTTTTATCATATCCCTTCGTATGGATTCTGTACATACGATCTCGTAGAATCGGGTTCACTCGTTTTTCATCATTGTAACTAAAGATAAATAGCACCTTGCTTAAATCAAAATTCAAATCCGCAAAGTATTTATCATGAAACTCTTGATTTTGACTTGTATCCGTAAGATGAGTCAAGATACCAATAATTTCTTCACCTTTCGGTGTATCACTCACTTTGTCCAACTCATCAAAATAAATTACAGGATTCATGCACTGGCTCTTAATTAGAATTTCTACAATTTGACCCCAGGTACTTCCTTCATATGTGTACGAGTGTCCTTCAAGAAAACTGCTGTCGGTTGCTCCTCCGAGTGCGATAAACTCAAATGGACGATTCAGAATTTTGCTAATACCTTCACGAACAAGCGTCGTCTTACCTGTACCCATTGGTCCTTTGATCGCAATCGCATTTCCAACTGCTTTCGGATTCGTGATCCATTGCCCAGCCATTTGCATAATTTGTAGTTTTGCATCATTTAAACCATATACTGCCTTGTCCAAAATTTGTTTAGCATTTTCCATAAAAGCATGAGAGGATTCTATACCATCTTCAACTTTTACATCAAGTGTTTTGTACTTCCCAAAGGGAATCTTCATAAAAGTGTCGACCCAATTCTTAATTTTATAAAATTCTCCATTACCTGGTTCCATATATCGTAACATATTCACTTTTTTAAGAGCCACCGCCTTAAATTTAGGATCAATATCTGCTTCTAAAAGAATCATTCTATACGGTTTAGTAATATCAGAAATTTTATTCACTTCTTCCAATTGAGCAAGAATCTGTTTCTGTTTATTCAAGTCTAGATCCCGAAAATATTTAAAGTCGTTCATTACATTCTTTTCTCTAACTGCCTGTCTAAACTTCTGAAGATTCTTATTTTTCTGCTTACGTTCACGTTTATCTTTCGAACGTTTCATTTCCTTTTCTTGCTTTTTAACAAGTTGTTTTGCGTCCTTCGCAACCTTGCTCTTTTTATCTTTGCTATACAACGTATCAGCTAATTGTTTAAATTTAGTAAGAGCCTCTTCCTCGGTCATTTTTTCGGATTTTTTACCAGATGATTTTGAACGAGTAATAACATTATTGTCCTCATTTTTGTTATCTTCTTCATTTTCATCATCTCCATCATTTCCTGTTTCTATAGATTCACGGTCTTCAGATTCATCACTAATAACAATTTTTTCATTTTTCATTTTGGATGATTTAAATGAACGTTTACAATTCACCAATTTTTCATTCTGTGATTCACTATCACTTTCTCCTTCACCTTCACCTTCATCGCTATCTTCCTCTTCGCTGTCTTCATTGTAGTCACTATCTTCATCGCTATCTTCCTCTTCGCTGTCCTCCTCGTAATCGGAATCCTCTTCATACTCTCCAAATTCATCCAATCCTTCTCCTTTAACCATAAGTCCAGGATCTCCAATTGTGAAAATAATATTAAATTTAGAATTTTTTCCCATATCCCCAAGAGCAGCGAGTTCTTCTGAATCTAACTCGTCCGAGTCATAATCATCTAGAAGAAATTCTTCTGACTCATCTGAATCATCGCTTGATTCTGATACCAATTTCTTCTTCTTTTTATTGACCTTCTTATTCTCCTTATTTTTCTTTCCATTTTTTGATTTCTTATCATCTTTTGACTTTTTATCAACTTGTTTACTGGTTTTCTGCTTTTTTTCATTTTTCTTTTTCTTTTCATCACTGTTAGATTTCGACTTTTTTGATTTTCCTTTTTTACTAGGAGTTTTATCCCTATTTGATTTTTTAGATTTTTCATTATCCAAAGCTTTAAGAAATTTTTCTTTTTTGGAGTTTTTCAAATTTTGGCTTTTATCAAACTCATCCAACTCTGAAATTTTACTAGACATATGCTTAGAAGGGAAAATTTTCGATAAAAATTTTTGGTATTCATCGTGATTCATAGTTTCTTGTTCAGAGTCTGAATCGCTGTAATTACTGTCGCTTTCACTGTCTGACGATTCATTTTTCTTTTTTTCTTTTTCTAACTCTTGTTTACGTTTACGCAAATTATATCTATTTTTGCTAGAATTATTAGAAGTAGTGTCTTTCCCCATAATGACTTTATATTACTAAAGATTATTCTTTAATTCTATTTAATCTAACTAATTCCTTAATTTTAAATATTAATCAATTTTGTTTTAAGAAAATTAAATGATCATTAGTATTATTTTAAGATATTTCGTAATTTTGTATTAATTAAAAAAATTGATTTATAAACAATCTAAATATTATCTTATTAATATAGGAAGATGTCAAACAACAAACATTCAACAAAAATTAGAAATGATGTTTCCAAAATTATTGGTATACAATTTAGTATTTTATCACCTGAAGAAATTAGAAAATCATCTGTAGCTGAAATTACTAGTCGGGATACATATATGAATAACAAACCAGTTATTAATGGTCTTTTTGATCCTCGAATGGGTGTTCTTGATCCTGGTTTGATTTGTCCAACTGATGGATTGGATTATATGAATACTCCGGGTTATTTTGGGCATATGGAACTTGCACGACCAGTATTTTATATTCAATATTTTAGCACTGTCTTGAAAATTGTTCGTTGTGTATGTATCAAATGCAGTAAACTCCTTCTTAATAAAAAAGATTTTAAACATCTATTAAATCTTCGCGAAGAACCTAGATGGAATCAAGTTTTCGCGATTGCTAGTAAGATCAAGAGATGCGGAGAAAGCTGCGATGATGGGTGTGGATGCAAACAACCGACTAAAATTAAAAAAGAAGGTTTAGCAAATATTATTGCAGAATGGGACAATGTTGAAGGTTTAGGCGAAGGTGGCCAACAATCTGAAAAAGGTTCTAAAGTCGTGATGAAACTAACTCCTGAAATTGTTCTTAAAATTTTTAGAAGGATATCAGATGAAGATATCACATTTATGGGATTTAGTCCTCTTTGGTCTCGCCCCGATTGGATGATATGTCAGACCTTAGCTGTACCTCCTCCAGCGGTTCGTCCATCGGTCAAACACGATGCTCAGCAGCGCAGTGAAGATGATATTAGTCACATTATTGTAAATATTATTAAAGCTAATAAAATGCTCCAAGAAAAAATCGAACAAAATGCAAATGAGAATGTAATTAATGATTGGACAACTGTCCTGCAGTATTATGTAGCCACCATGATTGATAACAAAATTCCAGGTGTAGCCGCTGTTGCACAACGTTCTGGTCGTGCTTTGAAATCAATCAAAGAGCGCCTTAATGGAAAACAGGGACGTGTTAGGGGTAATCTTATGGGAAAACGTGTTGATTTCTCAGCCAGAAGTGTAATTACACCTGATCCAAATCTTTCTATTAAAGAACTTGGTATTCCATTGAAAATTGCGAAAAATATTACAAAACCGGTTCTTGTAAACAAGCGTAATCGTAACTTTCTTACTAAACTAGTTCGTAATGGACCGGATGTTCATCCCGGAGCAAAAATTCTTGAAAAGAAAAATGGCGAAAATATTTCTCTTAAACATATAGATCGTGATTCGATTCAACTTGAAATTGGAGACACTGTTCATCGTCATATGATGAATGGAGACCCTGTTCTGTTTAACCGTCAACCCACTCTTCATAGAATGTCTATGATGTGTCACAGAGCTGTAATTATGTCTCAGGGCGATACATTTCGCATGAATGTGGGTGATACTAAACCATACAATGCTGATTTTGATGGTGATGAAATGAATCTTCATATGCCTCAGGATGTTGAAAGCGATAGCGAACTTCTCAATCTGGCTGCGGTTCCCCATCAACTTGTGAGTCCTGCAAATAATCAATCGATTGTTGGTATTTTTCAAGATTCGCTTCTTGGCGCTCATCGTTTCACGCGGGAAAACGTAACATTCTCCCCGCTATACGCGATGAATCTTCTTATGATGTTCCCTAAAATAAATGAGGAGATATTTAAACAAGGGAAAAAAGAAATATCCAATTTTGATGTTATTTCGCAGATTATTCCTCCTCTAACGCTTAAGTACAAAAATAAACTGTTTGGGGCAAATGAAAATTCAAAAGATTCAAATAACATGATGGAAATTGTGAACGGCGAATACAAGAGAGGACAAATGGAGAAGGGAATATTGGGGTCTGGTTCCAAAGGTCTAATTCATCGTATTTGCAACGATTTTGGAAATTACGCGTCGTCAAGTTTCATCGATGATTTGCAAAATATTGTTACTGAATTCATGAAATCGAGTGCATACAGTGTTGGTATTTCTGATCTTATTGCAGACAAAACCACAAATGAAACAATTGTTGAAGCCATTACTGATAAAAAAATGGAAGTTACTGAACTTATTAACCAAACACATCTCGGTCTTTTTGAGAATAATACGGGAAAATCGAATGAGGAGGAATTTGAAACTCGCGTTAACAATATTCTCAATAAAGCGCAGGATGAAGCTGGTAAGATCGGACGTAAAAGTTTGAGCAAAGAAAATCGTTTTGTAATTATGGTCAATGCAGGATCAAAAGGTAGCAATTTGAATATTGCGCAAATGATTTCTTGTCTTGGTCAACAAAATGTTGATGGAAAACGTATTCCCTATGGATACGATAATCGCACACTTCCGCATTTTAAGAAATATGATGATTCTCCAGGCGCACGTGGATTTGTTGAAAGTTCATTTATTTCTGGATTATCTCCGGAGGAGCTGTTCTTTCATGCAATGGGTGGTCGTGTTGGTCTTATTGATACAGCAGTTAAAACCAGTCAAACTGGTTACATTCAACGTCGTCTTATCAAAGGTCTTGAAGATCTTAAAGTCGAGTATGATATGTCGATTCGCAATAACCGAGGAAAAATTGTTCAATTCAAATATGGGGATGATGGTGTAGATACAGTTCGAGTTGAAAATCAATATTTACCGATCACACAAATGAGCATGGAAGAGATTTATGCACACTACCACATGCCTTCTGATGATCTTAAAGACGCTATTTTCACGACTTCTTACACTAAGGATACGATTCGTCGCATGAAGCGACAAAAAGATAAACTTAATGAAAAATGTAAATTTTACATTGATAAAATGATCGCCGCTCGCGATAAAGTAATGAAAAATATATTTAAATTCACGGATAACACCAAGGTTCATCTACCTGTTGCGTTTAGCTACATTATCAATAACATTCAAAAACAATCGTATATTACTAGCGAATCGATGGTTGATATTACACCGTTTGAATGTTTTGAAATGATTGAAGATATGTTTGAAAAAATGTCGAAGCTATACTACTCGCCTCCTACTGAACTCATGGAGCTTATGTACTACTTCTATCTTTCGCCGAAAGAACTTCTTATGGTAAAACGTTACAATCGCAAAGCTCTCATCATGCTTCTTGAAAGCATTCTATATAATTACAAGCGCTCATTAGTCAATCCAGGAGAAATGGTTGGAATGATTGCGGCACAAAGTATTGGTGAACCAACTACTCAGATGACCTTGAATACCTTTCATTTTGCTGGTGTAGCTAGCAAATCGAATGTTACTCGTGGTGTTCCTCGTATTGAAGAGATTCTTTCTCTTTCTGAGAATCCGAAGAATCCATCAGTAACTGTGCATCTTAAAAAAGAAGACGAGATTGACCGCCAAAAAGCGCAAGAAATTCTTTATGTGATTGAGCATACCAATCTCCGTGAGATTACCAAGTCTGTTGAGATTTATTTCGATCCAGATGATCTTCATACATTGATTGAGGAGGATGAAACCATTATGGAACAATATAAAGAATTTGAAAATATGGTTTCAGAGTGTATTGGTAATGAAGAAGACGTTGATAATAAAGTTGAAAAATCTAAATGGATTATTCGTTTTGAAATGGACGCAGAGACCATGCTTGATAAAAATATCACAATGGATGATGTAAATTACGCCATTAAAAATAGTTACAAGGATGAAGTTTCCTGTGTATACAGCGATTACAACAGCGACAATCTTGTATTTAGAATCCGAATGCAGACAGTGAATTCAAACAAAAAGAAACTCGCGATTAAACAACAAAGCCTTGATCAATCAGATGAAATTTACAAACTCAAGAACTTCCAGGAGCAGTTGTTAAACAATATTGTTTTGCGCGGTATTAAAGACATTGATAAAGTTATTTTACGTAAGATTCAAGATAGTATGACGATGAATGACGGAAAATATGAAAAACAAGAAACATGGGTTCTTGATACGGTTGGAACAAACCTTCTTGATATTCTAGCGCTTGATTATATTGATGTTAACCGAACATTCAGTAATGATATTGTTGAGACATATAAGGTACTTGGTATTGAAGCTGCACGCCAAACGATTTATAACGAAATTGCGGATGTTATTGAATTTGATGGAACGTACATTAACTATCATCATCTCAGTATTCTTTGCGATCGCATGACGACAAATTGCAAGTTGGTTTCTATCTTCCGACATGGAATTAACAATGATCATATTGGTCCAATTGCGAAGGCTTCATTTGAGGAAACACCTGAAATGTTCTCAAAGGCTGCTAGACATGCAGAGCTTGATCCGGTTCGCGGTATATCAGCCAATGTAATGTGTGGTCAAGAAGGGTACTTTGGTACAAACGCATTCCAGGTTGTTCTGAATATTGCAGAGATGAGTAAATTGTCCGATAAGAGTATGGATGATACTACTGAGGAAGAGCAGATTGATGGTATGTTTGGTAAATTGGATGATCCAGATGATCCATGCAGTACAACAAATCTATCGATTCAAAATAATGTAATTAATATTAAAGAACGTGATTTGGGTGATGTTGACGACGATTATGATGCTGGATTTTAATTTAAAATCATCTTATAATAACATTTATAACATTTATTAAAGAGATTCTTGTATAATATAATTAACAAACAATTATATTGTACATTTTTTAATTATATTATGGTATTTTACGATTTACTGAATTATTATACATCTCAGCTAGAATACACCGTTCCTGTTATTACAAAAACAAATTACAAACAACAAAATAAGTTAAATAAAGTGGTTACAAATTTTAAAAATGATTTAACTAATAAAACTGGTAGTCAAGATAAAAAACGTAAGCGACCGGTAAAAGAAGTACCCATAGATCCACATACACTTCATCCTCGACTTATTGTAAGTTCACATGAATATTGTAATCATTGCTGCGATGTTTTAATAAAAGGTGATGTTATTTTTAAATGTATTCCTTGCAATAATAACCTGTGTTTAGCGTGCTATAGAATTAAAAAATATGATGATAAAGAAAATAATAAAAATGATAAAATTATTAATAAATATAATAGAAAAAACTTTGAAACATATTCAGAATGTTCTGCAGGGATTTTCATTACATCATTATATAAAACAATGTCCACAACTAACATCGCAAATGATATTATAGGTAAAAAAATTCTTAGAACGTATTGTGTAGATAATAAATTTATTACAGAAAAGAAAAAA
>Ga0160422_10002190_pt1 | contig 12221 bp, 15 predicted proteins | sample Fk160mmetaG_FD_108192 | JGI IMG/M metagenome (GOLD analysis project Ga0160422, IMG submission 108192) | Marine microbial communities from the Central Pacific Ocean - Fk160115 60m metaG | ecosystem: Environmental > Aquatic > Marine > Oceanic > Photic zone | place: The Central Pacific Ocean...
AGGATCTGAGATAAAATCTGTAAGATCTGGTAAAGTAAATATTGCAGAATCTTATGCTATAGAAAAGCAAAATGAGATTTATTTAGTGAATTCTCATATTCCTCATTATAAACAGGCAAGTTATACTAATCATAACCCATATGCAGAGAGAAAATTGCTTTTAAGTAAAAAAGAAATAAAAAAACTTATTGGTAAAGTAAATGAGGACGGTTTTACATTGGTTCCGACAAAAATGTATTTTAAAAATGGAAAAGCTAAAATTGAAATTGCTGTAGGTAAGGGAAAAAAACTATATGATAAAAGACAGACTAAAAAAACGAGGGATTGGAACCGTGAAAAAGCAAGATATTTTAGAAAGGGGAGTTAACACTGTTTTTTTGTCTATAGGGACTAACTTAGGTAATAAAAAATTCAATATAGAGAAAATAAAAAGCTTAATTGAGTCAAAAAACATTAAGATTGTAGCCTCATCGTCTCTTTACTCAACACCTTCATGGCCAAATCCCAATTATCCAGAATATATTAATATAGTTGTCAAAATTAAAACTCAAATGAGTTTAAAGAAATTATTTATTTTTACAAAAAATATTGAAAAAAAAATGGGAAGAAAAATTAAAATAAGAAATCATCCCCGAATATGTGATATTGATATAATAGATTTTAATAAAGAAAACATTTGTTTAAATGTAAATAGCAATCAATTAATTATTCCACATCCAAGAATGCATTTGAGGAATTTTGTGTTATTTCCGTTATTTGAGGTTCAAAGTGATTGGATACACCCAAAATTTAATCAAAAAATATCAAATTTGTTAAAAAATATGTCTCACAATGACATTACAACTATTAAACTTATCTAAATTAATGATATAAATAGATATGCTGAAATCTGATGATTTAATAAATAAAGTTAAATCTTATAATAAATTTTTAAATCCAAATACACTCACCAAAGCCTATGAATTTGCTTTAAAAGCACATGATAAACAAAAAAGAGCCGAGGGTTCTCCATACATAATTCATCCAATTGCGGTTGCAAATATATTAACAGAATTAAAACTTGATAGTGCCACAATTGCAACTGGATTACTTCACGATACTATTGAGGATACTCATGCTACATATAAAACAATAGAAAAAGAATTTGGTAAAGAAGTAGCTGATCTTGTAGATGGGGTGACAAAAATATCTGTTTTTGAAAATCAAGCTATATCAAATTCTAAAGCAGAAAATTTTAGAAAGCTTATATTAGCAACATCCAAAGATATTAGAGTTTTGCTTGTAAAACTTGCTGATAGACTTCACAATATGAGGACAATACATCACGTAAATAATAAAGATAAACAGATAAGAAAAGCTAAAGAAACAATGGAAATTTATGCTCCATTAGCTGACAGAATGGGCATGAATAGGATAAAGGATGAGCTAGAAGATTTATGTTTTGAAGTTTTAAATCCTGAAGCAAGAACACTTATTAAAAATAGATTAAATAGTATCAAAGAGACAAATATTAAAAGTTTTAACAATGTATCAGATGAATTGAAAAATTTATTGGATAATCAAAAAATAAATTGTAAAATTTTTGGAAGAGAAAAAACTCCCTTTTCATTATGGAAAAAAGTTCAAGTAAAAAGAACTTCTCTTGAACAGATGACCGATATTATTGGTTTTAGAGTAATATTAGATAATATTGATGAATGTTATAAAGCTTTAGGGGTGTTTCATAGTAATTGGAATTGTATTCCAGGAAGATTTAAAGATTACATTTCATCTCCAAAAATAAACAATTATCAATCTCTTCATACTGCAGTTATTGGACCAAATAAAAGACCTATTGAGATACAATTGAGAACTATGCAAATGCACGAATATGCTCAAAGAGGAATTGCTTCTCACTGGAAATATAAATCTTCTGAAAAATTTAGTTCATTAACCTGGAAAGAATATGACTGGTTAGCAGATCTAGTCGAGATTATTGACAAAAATGAGAACCCTGAGGATTCATATGAGTTTACTAAGTTACAAATGTTCAGAGAAAATGTCTTTTGTTTTACACCTAAGGGGTCAGTTATCAAATTACCCAAGAATGCATCCCCTATAGATTTTGCATATGCAGTACATACAAAAATTGGTGACAAAGCTGTAGGTTGCGAAATAAATGGAAAAGAAAGTAATATGCAGTCAATTCTATTGAATGGTGATGTAGTAAAAATAATAACATCAAAAAAAGTTTCACCTTCGCTGCATTGGGTAAGTACAGCTAAAACAGGAAAAGCAAGAGCTGCAATAAGAAGATATTGGCAATATAGAGAGACTAATGGAACTGCCAGGAACAAAAAATATAATACGACATTATGGGTATCTTTATTTGATAAACCAGGTGTTTTAGGAGAAATTACTACACTAATTGGAAGTCATAATGTCAATATTACCAGCGTTGAAATGGTAGAAAAGACAAAAATGACTATCAATTTTCATTTTAATCTTCTTATCAATGATTTGAAAAACTTTACAAATTTAATTAGTCAGCTAAAACAAAAAGAATATAGTTTTAAAATAATAAGACACAAAAATAGTAAATATGCTTTCTTTAAAAAACTCCTTGAAAGTTTTAAGAAAAACTAATGCTTTATTAGAAGGTCACTTCATCTTATCATCTGGATTACATTCATCTAGATACATTCAGTGTGCAAAACTATTAAGTTACCCAAATTTAGCAAAAGGCTTGTGTGTTTCGCTTTCCAAGAAGATAAAAAAAAAATATAAAAAAATTGATTTAATTCTTGCTCCAGCAATAGGCGGTATTGTAATAGGCTATGAAATCGGGAGACTTTTAAAAATAGAGACAATTTTTGCAGAGAGAGTTAAAGGTAAATTTGCGTTGAGAAGGGGTTTCAATATTAAAAAAAACTCAAAAGTTTTAATAATCGAAGACGTTATAACAACTGGAGGCTCCAGTTTGGAATGTGAAAAGTTAATTAGTAAGTCTAAATCTACACTTGTAGGTTTTGCATGTTTGATTGATAGATCCACAAAAAAAACATTAAAAATAACAAGAAAAAAAATAGTTTCACAAGTTAAACTTAATGTACCCACCTATAAAAAAAGCAATTTACCAAAATCATTGAAAGAACTGCCTATTAGTACTCCAGGTAGTAGGTATTTATAATGATAAGATTAGGAGTTAACATTGATCATGTAGCAACTTTAAGAAATGCTAGAGGTGAATACCATCCTGATCCATATGATGCTGCGATCTTCGCTTTGGGTAATGGTGCTAATTCTATAACTATTCACTTAAGAGAAGATAGAAGACATATAAATGATATTGATTTAAAAAGAATATCAAAAAATAAAAAAATTCCTTTAAATCTTGAGATGGCCGCAAATAAAGAGATGTTGCGTATTGCCCTAAAATATAAACCAGATTTTGTTTGTATTGTTCCAGAAAAAAGGAATGAAGTAACAACAGAAGGTGGTTTAAACTTAAAAAAAAATATTAATAGTTTATCAAAAATTATAGATGCCCTTAATAAGAATAAAATTAGAACTAGTTTGTTTATAAATCCCAATATAGGTGATATTAAAATTTCTAAAAATCTTAATACAAATTGTGTTGAGCTACATACTGGCAAAATTTCAAACCTGATAAAAAGAAATTTAAATTATAAAAAAGAATTAAAAAAAATCCAAGACTCAACATTATTTGCAAATAAATTGGGTATAGAGGTCCATGCGGGTCATGGAATGGATTATAAAACTACTAAAGTCTTATCTAAAATAAAGGGTATCAAAGAATTCAATATTGGTCATTTTATAATTGGAGAATCTATTTTTTTTGGACTTAAAAAAACGATTTTAAAAATAAAGAAAAATATAAAGTAATGTCTACTGTAAGCAATGGTGTTGATATAGTTGAAAATATTAGAATTAACAAAGCTATTAAAAATATTAGCTTTGTTCAAAGAGTTTTTTCAAAAAAAGAAATTGAATTGTCAAAAAAATACAGAGATAAAACAAATTATTTTGCAAAAAGGTTTGCTGCAAAAGAAGCTTTTTATAAAACTTTGGGCACAGGTCTTAGGAACAATTATAAATTTAAAGATATAACTGTAAAAAATGATAAATATGGTAAACCTAGTATAGTAATAAATGAAAAGCTCAAAAAGATGATTTATAAACAGTTTAAATTGAAAAAATTTAAACTTCACCTTTCATTGTCAGATGAAAAAAAATACTCTATTGCTTTTGTCATTTTATCTAAGATTTAAATATGAAATGGTTGTTAGAAAATTTAAAAACTTTATTTTACGCTTTAATAATTGCCTTAATTATTAGATCATTTTTAATTCAACCATTTTATATACCTTCATCATCTATGGAGTTAAATTTACTAGTTGGTGATAGATTATTTGTTACCAAATTTAGTTATGGATATAGCAAACATTCATTACCATTTAGTCCACCAGTAATAAAAGATAGGATTTTTTTTTCTGAACCAAAAAGAGGCGATGTTGTTGTTTTTAAAACTCCATCTGATAATAGGACAGATTATATAAAAAGAGTTATTGGATTACCAGGTGATGTTTTGCAATTTATTAATGGAGACTTGTATATAAATAATAAACAAGTCTTAAAAACATTGATTAAAAAAGATGATCAACTTTTTTGTGGTCCTGCAAAAATAGATGTGAGCACATATGAGGAAAAATTACCAAATGGCAAAACATATGTTGCGGCATATAGAAATGACTATTCATTTCAAAATTCACAAAAATTTAATGTTCCTGAAAACCATTATTTTTTTCTTGGTGATAATAGGGATTGTTCAAAAGATAGCAGATTTTTGAATGAAGTAGGTTATGTTCATAAAGATAATTTAGTTGGTAAAGCTAGATTATTATTTTTTTCTTCCGATCCAAGAGTGGCAAATCTTTTTAATTTTACCAAATGGAACAAATCAATAAGACTTAATAGATTTTTTAAAAAAATAAATTAATGAAATCAAAATATAATAATTTCCAAAAAATTTTAAATATAAAATTTAAAAATTTAGATTTTTTGAAAATGGCTTTAACTCATAAAAGTTATAACCCTAAAGAAAATTATGAAAAATTAGAGTTTTTAGGCGATAGAGTATTAGGTTTGGTTATATCTAAAAAGTTACTCCAACTTTATCCTAATCAGAAAGAAGGTATTCTAGATAAAAAACTAGCTTCAATGGTAAATAAAAATATTTGTTATGAGGTTGGTAAGAAACTTAAATTAGAGAATTTTATTTTAGTAGGTAATTCAAAAAAAAATCAAGATAAGGCGCATGAAAAAATTTTAGCTGACTCTATAGAGGCATTGATTGGAGCAATTTTTTTAGACAAAGGTTTGGATACTGTAGAAAAATTTATATTAAAAAATTGGAATGAATTCATAGTGAATTCAAAAGTATTAAAGATAGATTCTAAAACATCACTTCAGGAATACTCATTAAAAAGATATAAATTATTGCCTATTTATAAATTAGTTTCAAATACAGGGCCTAGACATAACCCAATATTTAAAGTTTCTGTAATGTTGAAAAATACCAAACCAATCGAAGGCATTGGTTCCTCTAAAAAAAATGCAGAACAAGATGCTGCTAGCAAATTATTAAAAAAATTGAATTATGAATTGGCAAGATAAGGGTTTTTTACTTTCAATTAATAAATACAGTGAAAACTCATCAATAGCAGAATTTTATACGAAAAATAGAGGAAAAGCTGTTGGTATAATATTCGGATCAACATCAAATAAAATAAAAAGCTATCTAATTATTGGTAACAAATTACATATCAATTATGCAACTAAAAACTCTTCATCCATAGGCAGTTTTAAATTAGAAATTGATAGTGTTAATACACCCGCGTATTTAGATGACAGAATTAAATTATTAATAATTATTTATAGTATGAAAATAATTAAAACTTTGACAGTTGAAAATCAATCCAACGAAAATATATATTTCCTTATAGATAAATTGTTTACTATCTTAAGATCTGATGTTTGGTTAAAAAACTTTATATTATGGGAGTTAGAACTTTTTAAATCCTTAGGTTATGAAATTATTTTTTCAGACTATACAGAAGTTTATAACCAAAATGGTTTAAAAAAATATGTATTAAAAAATGATAAATCCAAAATTATTCCTGATTTTCTAATTAACCAATCAAGTCAAAACGTACAAAAAGACGATATGATCCTTGCAATGAAATTAATCTCAGATTTTATGAACAAGTCTATATTTTCAGAAAATAATATATCAATACCTGAGATCAGAGGAGATATAATAAATCTAATTAGTTGACTATAAATATTTTACAATTTTGTCTGCAAAATAAGTTACTATAGCTGTTGCACCAGCTCTTTTAAAAGATATTAAGCTTTCAATAATAGAATTCTTATTTATTATACCTTTTTTAATTCCATTCATAATCAAACTATATTCGCCCGAAACTTGATAGGCTAAAACAGGAATTTTATAATTTTTATTTACAGCGCTAATAATATCTAAATATGGCAAACCTGGTTTAACCATCACCATATCTGACCCTTCTTTTATGTCTAAAGCTATTTCTCTAAGAGCTTCATTAGAGTTTCTAAAATCCATTTGGTATGTTTTTTTATCTCCTTTTAATAAACCTTTTGATCCAATAGCATCTCTAAAAGGACCATAAAAACTTGAAGCATATTTAACAGCGTAAGATAAAATTTTGGTATCTATAAGTTTTTTTTTATCCAATGATTTTCTTATTAAACCTATTCTCCCATCCATCATATCTGATGGTGCAATAATATCGCAACCCATCTCTGCTTGAAGTACGGCTTGTTTTACTAAAACTTTATTTGTTTGATCGTTATCAATTATACCTTTATTAAGTAACCCGTCATGTCCGTGAATTGTGTATGGATCAAGCGCAACATCACACATAATACCAATTTTATTTTTATATTTTTTTTTTATAAATCTTATTGCCCTACAAACCAAATTATCCTCGTTTAAAGCCTCTGATCCTGAATTATTTTTTAATTTTTTTGAAGTGTAGGGGAACAATGCAATAACAGGTATTTTTGAGTTAATAGCTTTATCAATTATTTTTGGCAATTTGTCTATTGTATATCTATAAACATCAGGCATGTTTAAAATGCTTTGTTTTTTATTTTTTCCTTCAATTAGAAAAATAGGTAAAATTAAATCACTTGATGATAGACTGTTTTCTTCAATTAACCTTCTTGCCCACTCATGGCTTCGATTTCTTCTTAATCTTAAATTAGGATATTTTCCGGTGATAATCATTCTCAATAATTTTTTTATATGCGGCAATATTTATATGTATTATAGTAATAAATAAAGTATTTATTAACTATGAACAATGTAACACCGATAAATAATTCAAAAAATATTAAATTTCGTGGCGACTTTCAAAGACAAGATATTAAATTTGATTTAAAAAAACTAAAAAATGCTTTAAATGAAGTTCTAAAAATTAGAGGTTTTGATACGAGTTTAGGTATTCCTCATTTTGCGGCAATACCACTAACACAAATACCAGGTGACCCTAGCTCAATAAAAGGGAATAAAGCACGAGGAGTATATTGGACTAAACCAGATTCAACTGGAGTAGAAGTTTCTAGAGATGTTCAAATAGATGAAAGCAAATATACAGAATTCTTAGGAGAATTTGAACACACATATTTCAAAGAAGTTTTCGATGAATTAAAAAAACACTACAAGCTTGGAAGAGTAAGACTTTTACTGAAGGAACCTAGATCGACTTTAAGCTGGCATAGAGATCCTGAGCCTAGATTACATATTCCAATAATAACTAACCCAGGATGTTTAATGGTTATCGACAAAACTGCTCAACATATGCCTGCAGATGGTGGTGTATGGGTTACAAATAATGTAAAATATCACAATGCATTCAATGGTGGTGAAGAGAATAGGGTTCATCTGGTTGCGTGTGTATTAGATTATAATTTTAATTAATTTGAGAAAAATATATATTGCATCCGATCACGCAGGTTATAATTTAAAAGCCCATATAATAAAATTTTTAAAGAAAAAAAAAATAAATTTACTGGATCTTGGACCTTCAAACAGCAAAAGGACTGATTACCCGGTTTTCGCTCACAAATTAGCTAAAAAAGTAATGATAAACAAAAATTATAGGGGTATTTTAGTGTGTGGATCTGGCACAGGTATGTGCATAACAGCTAATAAATACAAAAAAATTAGAGCAGCTCAGTGTTTTAGCTTGAAATCAACTAAATTATCTAGATTGCATAATGATGCAAATATCATTACATTAGGATCAAGACTTATAAATAGAAAAAAAGCTTGTACTTTTGTAAAAGTTTTTTTAAATACTAATTTTGAAGGTGGAAGACATAAAATAAGAATAAGGAGAATATAAATGTCAAGTGAAGGAAAATATTTAAATCCCAATTATGAAAATTTTTTCGAAAAAAAATTGTCTGATATTGATCCAGAAATTTCTAAGGCAATTGATGATGAATTAAATAGACAACAGAACCACATTGAATTAATTGCTTCAGAAAATATTGTCTCGCAGGCTGTATTAGAAGCTCAAGGATCCGTTCTAACAAATAAATATGCTGAAGGTTATCCTGGAAAAAGATACTATAATGGATGTGAACACGTAGATGTAGCCGAAAGTTTAGCAATTGATAGGTTAAAAAAATTATTTAATTGTAAGTTTGCAAATGCTCAACCGCACTCTGGAGCACAAGCTAATGGAGCTGTATTTTTAGCACTCTTAAAACCTGGTGATACCATAATGGGTTTAAGTTTAAATTCTGGAGGTCACCTTACACATGGATCAAAAGCTGCAGTTTCAGGAAAATGGTTTAACGCGGTAGCTTATGAAGTTGATAAAGAAACTGAATTATTAGATTATGAAGAAATTGAAAGACTTGCCATTGAACACAAGCCTAAATTAGTTATTGCTGGTGGAAGTGCTTATTCAAGAATTATTGATTTTAAAAAATTTAGAGAAATTGCAGATAAAATTGGAGCTTATTTTATGGTAGATATGGCCCACTTTTCTGGATTGGTCGCTGGTAAAGGTTACCCTAATCCTGTAGATCACGCTGATGTAGTAACATCAACTACACATAAAGTATTTAGAAGTGCCAGAGGTGGAATAATTTTAACTAATAGAGAAGACCTAGCAAAAAAATTTAATTCAGCGGTATTTCCTGGCTACCAAGGAGGTCCACTTATGCACATAATAGCTGCAAAAGCTGTAGGCTTTTTAGAGGCGTTAAAGCCTGAATTTAGGGAATATATAAATTCCGTATTAGCTAATGCTAAAATTCTAGCCGAGACTTTAAAAAACAATGGTTTCAAAATTTATTCAGGAGGTACTGATACTCATTTAATGTTAGTAGATCTTAGACCATTTGGCGTTAAAGGAAATATTGCTTCAGACAGTTTGTCTAGAGCCAATATCACTTGCAATAAAAATGGAATTCCTTTTGATACGGAAAGTCCTATGATAACTTCAGGAATAAGATTGGGATCACAAGCAGCAACCACACGAGGTTTCGGTTTAAAAGAATTTGAAAAAATTGGTGAATTAATTACTAAAACTATAAATGGTTTGTCAAAGAATCCTGAAGATAATAGTAAAATAGAGGAAGAGGTTAGAAAAGAAGTTGTAGAATTGTGTTCTAAATTCCCGATTTACAAACACTTAAGATAAATATAAATCTAATTAATGATTTGTCCATTTTGCAAAAAAGGAGAAACATCTGTTGTAGATTCTAGACCTACAGAGGATGGAACATCTATAAGAAGAAGAAGACTTTGTGATTGTGGAGAGCGATTTACAACATTTGAAAGAGTTCAATTTAGAGAATTAATCATAGTAAAAAAAAATGGGAGAAAATCTCCTTTTGATAGGGATAAATTATCAAAATCAATTTATATTGCTTTAAAAAAAAGACCTATAGATACTGATACTGTAGAAAAATTTATAACAAATATATCAAGAACAATGGAAGAATTAGGACAAAGTGAAATATCTTCTAATACTATTGGAACAATGGTAATGGATGGACTAAAAGAACTTGATCCAGTAGCCTATGTAAGATTTGCTTCTGTTTATAGAAATTTTAGAGAAGAAAAAGATTTTGTTCAGTTTGTGGACAAAATTAATGTTATTAAAAACAAATAGAGATAAAAAATATATAAATCTAGCAATAAATTTAGCCAAGGATAGAATTGGTTTAACAGGAACAAATCCCTCCGTAGGTTGTGTTATAGTAAAAAATAATAGAATTATTTCCATAGGACAAACAGGCTTTGGAGGTACCCCTCATGCTGAGGTTAATGCAATAAATAATGCATCAGAAAAAGTAAAGGATAGTACACTTTATGTTTCTTTAGAACCATGTAGTCATTACGGCAAAACCAAACCTTGTACAAATAAAATAATAAAATCAAAAATTAAAAAAGTAGTATATTCGGTAGATGATATTGATACAAGATCTTCAGGTAAATCATACAGTATATTAAAAAAAAAAAAAATAAAATGTGTTAAAAACAAATTAAATAAAAGGGGATCAGAATTATACAAATCATACTTTCATTTAAAAACAAGAGATTTTCCTTATGTAACTGGCAAAATAGCTTGCACTAAAAACTACTTATTTAAAAATAATAGTAAGTATATATCAAACAATCATAGTATAAACTTCTCACATTTTTTAAGATACATTAATCATGCTATATTAATTTCATATAAAACAGCAAATACAGATAATCCAAAATTGAATTGTAGATTAAATGGTTTAGAAAAGTATTCACCAATTAGAATTATTATTGACAAAAATTTAAAAATTAAAGAAAATTTATATCTCGTAAAATCATCAAAAAAAGTAAAAACTTACGTATTTTATAATAAAAAAAATTACAAATATAATCGTTTAAAAGCAAAAGGAATTAAATTGATTTATTGTCCTATTGATGAAAATAATAATTTAGACTTAATTTTCATAATGAAAAAAATTAAAAGCTTAAAAATTAATTACCTTTTGGTAGAGGGTGGAAAATTCTTAACAAAAGAATTCCTAAATCATAGGTTATTCAATTGTTTTTACCTTTTTAAATCAAATAAAATATCATCATTTAAAAAAAAATATAAAATATTAAATATTATAAAGTTAATTAAAAAAAATTTTAGTAAATCTAACAAAGTTAATACTTATTTAGAAAATGATATAATTTTAAGGCACTATAATTAATGTTTAATGGAATTATCTATAACTCTGGCGTAATTAAGAAAATTAATAATAGGGAAAAAGGTATTAATATTTTTCTTAAAAGTAATTTAAAAGTAAATAAAAAAAATTTAGGCATGTCTATATCATGTGATGGAGTATGTCTTACACTTATATCAATAAAGGATAATATTTTAGAGTTTTTTTTATCAGATGAAACATTAAAACGTTCAAAATTTAATGATATAAAAATTGGTGACAAAATAAATTTAGAACTACCTTTGAAAAGAGGTCAAGATATATCAGGACATATTTGTCAAGGACACGTTGATACGACAGCAAAGTTAGTTACTAAAATTAAGGAGGATAAGGCGTTTATTTATGAATTTAAAATTAATAGCCACCAAAAATATTTAGTTGATAAGGCTTCTATACTAATAAACGGAGTATCTTTAACAATTTCAAAAATTATAGGTAAAAAATTTCAGGTATGGTTAATACCTCATACACTTAAATTAACAAACTTGTCCAATCTAAAGGTAGGCAATTTTGTAAATATTGAAATTGATATTCTATCAAAATATGTAATGAAGTTTATAAATGAAAAAAAATAAATTTAGCAGCATAAATAAAATTATCTCAATTGCGAAAAAGGGACAAATGTATATTTTAGTTGATGATGAGAACAGGGAAAATGAAGGTGACCTAGTCTTTTGTGCATCTTCTGTAAACCCTAAAAAAATTAATTTTATGGCTAAGTATGGTAGGGGGCTTATATGTTTAGCTTTGGATTCTATTCAAGCAAAAAAACTTAATTTGAATTATATGTCACCAGTTAATAAATCAAGACATCAAACGGCCTTTACAGTGTCAATAGAGGCCAAGAAGGGAGTTACAACAGGAATTTCAGCTAGAGATAGATCAACAACTATTAAAGTAGCTAC
>Ga0160422_10002191_pt1 | contig 12218 bp, 13 predicted proteins | sample Fk160mmetaG_FD_108192 | JGI IMG/M metagenome (GOLD analysis project Ga0160422, IMG submission 108192) | Marine microbial communities from the Central Pacific Ocean - Fk160115 60m metaG | ecosystem: Environmental > Aquatic > Marine > Oceanic > Photic zone | place: The Central Pacific Ocean...
AGAAGTGGAGCGACGCAGGCAAGACGTTGTACGCAGATTAGCACAACTGGAGCGACGAAGGCAAGGGGCTGAACGCAGGCAAGAAGTTGTACGCAGGCAAGAATTGCAAGCACTTTTACGCAGGCAAGCAGATTTACAGCAACAGCGTCGGGAGGAAATTGGCCCAGCAAGACCAGGGGCAGGCGGCGAACTCCCACGATCGAGATTAAATCAGAGGCAACGCAAATTGTTCGAGATTGCACTAGAAACTGTTTTGGGAACAGTAGAACAGACAGAACCAACAACAGTACCTGGAATATTGCAATATTTCTTTGAACAACGCACTGCACAGCTAATGACTTATCGAGACTCACTAGAATTGGGCATTGACACGTCTACGGAATTTTGGGCACGAGATATGCCTATCAAAAAGAAGATCGACATACAAAATCGTCGAACACGCGAACTTCGGGAGGCAAAAAAGAGATTGGAAGGCCTGAAAACCATTTACGAAGAAATGGAGGGACGGCTCCAACCCGGCGAAATGGCGATCATGCAACAATTTTTCAAAATACGTGCGCGGCGAATCGAACTCGTAGAGAAAGCAACCAACAACGGCTTTCAAAAATTGAGAGCCGCTGTTGCCGCCGAACGTGACGCAGCCGGTGCGCCAGCCGCAGCTAGCCCCCAGTCTTTGGCGAGTTGGCAAGCGGAGGTGGGGGCGAACATGGCAAGGACAGCAGTTGATGATGTCGACCTAGGCCGACGCCCAGGCGCACCCGCCGCACTCCCATTGTTACGCACACAAGGAGGGGTAGCAGCAAACCGAGAAGTTTTAAATCCAAACCAAATCGACTTGTTGAATGAGTTAAATCCAAACCAAATCGACTTGTTGAATGAGGCAGCAGCCACTGTTACTAGAGAAAAGAGAAGACCAATGACAGATTTTAGATCAATCTTGCAACATTTCGTTGAACAACGCACTCGACGGGGAATTACTGCCGAAGAAGAACAAAATTTGGGCATCTCTACTGCTCGGGGTGTGGCGGAGATAGAAGTTGTGAAAAACCAATTGAAGGAAGTTCATTTGGCGGAAAGACGATACAAAAGGCAGACTGCCGTGTATGAACAAATTCTGCAACTGGTCGGAGACACCCGCCCAGCACGAATCATACGAAAAGCACGCGAAATAGAGCGCAATCGATTACGTATTGCATCGACTCAAGTCTTATCAGACGCGTACATTCTGGCCCTCATAGACGCAGAGGCAAAGTCGGGCTCGGGTCCGAGTCCGAGTCTGCAGCGGGCAGAGGCAAAGTTGGGCTCGAGCCCGAGCCCAAGGCCGAGCCCAAGGCCGAGCCCAAGTCCGAGTCCGAGTCTGCAGCGGGCAGCGGACTTGGGCACGACCGCAAGCCCTGATGAAGTGCAGGCGGTTATGAAGGCGATTGCGGAAGATGAGAGCGCATTGGACACAACCAAAGAATATACTGAAAGCGACTTTGAGAACCATGGTGTAGAACGTGTTGCTCTCACAAACACGTGCTTTGCAATTGTGAGCCTTGGCCGCGTGCTTCTATACAGAATCAACGGTGATCTGCAATACGCACAGCACGTTCAAACGGTTCCCTTCGAATCACATATCAACGACATTGCCCTCTGCGATGTTGCAGGAGCAGGAGCAGGAGCAGGAGCAGGAGCAGGAGCAGTAGATGAAGAAGAAGAAGTAGAGACATACCTTGCGGTAGCGTGCAACAATTTTACATATGCATATCCTCTAAGTAGAAATGGCAAAATAGATAACGGCAGGAAATTGATCTTGCGCTATGGGTCAAACCACGTTGTCATTCGCGGCATTGGCGGGGAACCTTACTTGGCAACAGTAAATGATACAGTATGCAAAGTAATGCCATTGAATGAAGCACGACCAGAAGAGACACTCTCGTTAACAGACGCGGGCACGTGCATTGATATGCTGGACAACAATGGAAACAAGGCAATAGCAGTGGGTATGCAAAACGGTGACGTCTTTATACACAACGGTGAAGATGGTCGTGATATCCAGCCGTTGGCAGAAGACGAAACGAAAACCGCAGACGCAGGCCCGACTGAAGTTCGTACAGTTGCATTGACATCGACAGACAATCAGACGCTTGTATGCACAAGCACTTATATGGGCCGTGACCGCTACTGCACCTGGTTTCAGGAGAGGGGCACATTTCAGAGGCAACCGTCAGCTAAGGATGCGTTTGCATTGCATGGAGGCAACGAAATTGTGAAGTGCAGTTCAAAAGAGCTGAGGTTCAATGGCAATATGTACGAGTTGAATTTCCCTGGTGGATTGCAGGATGCTGCCATTTCACCGAGCAAGACAGTAGCTGCGGTTATTGCCAAACGGCCGGGTAAGGATTATGGAGAGCTGCACATGTTCAACACGCAAGCTCTTCTTGGCAAAGCTCCACACGGAAGTTTAGGGTCACAACAAAACGTAACAGAAGATACTATGGCGATCTCTGGCGTAGGATTCGGGTTTATACCAGACCGCGAACCTAAAGCTGGGGACACAATCACTGGCGAAGCTGACGGTCCAGTATATCGTGAAACGATTGTGAAGGTGAAACTGAGTTCAAATAATGCGCTTATCACTACGATTCAAGCACTATACAATCCCGCGGAAGAAGAAGAAGAATTTTGGGAAAGGGTTAAAGACGCAACTTCCAAAAAAATAGGGTATGAACAATTTATCGTGTCTGACAAAAAGTTGAACAAGGGCGAGGATCCCGAGTTGTTTATCAAACCATACCTGTTTAATGCTGGAGAGTTTTATCAGAAGTTGGCTGACAATGTAGGATTTACTAGGCGTGGCAGGCAATAGGAAGCTGAACAGACACATGTTGATCGCCAGGGAATCCTAAGGAAACTTGGTACTTAACAGGCTTTCCCTGCCTTCTTGCATGCCTTCCACCAAAGAGAGCACCCGCGTCGCCTACCTGCGCTGCATACAGGCGCACCCGTGCTCCTTTATCACAAAGTGCGCGCGTGAGCGGGAGGCCTACATCCGTGCTCGCGCCCACTGGACTTGGAACACGCAAGGAAACTTCCACGAGTGGCTGGATCTGTGTTCCATTATTCTGTAATGTCGCTGAAGGTGGAAGAAGCTCTGCGTTTTGTGGACGCGGTCAAGCGCCGCTGGGCCGACGACGCCAGCGTGCGGCGCCAATTTGTCCACATTTTACTGAACTGGCACGGGCCGGAGACGACGGGCGACGTCGCATTGTCGCTGCAGGTGCTACTCAGCGGTCACCCGGATCTGCAGGAAGCTCTGAACGGATTTCTCCCGGAACGTTACCATTGCATGCCGTTTTACGGTTGACTCATAAAATATTCGGATCATGAAGAAACGAACGTGCCACAGCTTGTCTCTTGTGCAGAGGTTGCCGGTGGAGTTGCGCCGTGTTGTCCTGCGCCTGGTGGGCGACGTTCCACTGAGCGATCGTGAGCGCAGCGTGGACACAGCCACGCTGATGTGGCTGCGGGGCAGCATTGTGCTGATTCCCCGCGTGTTGTACGTGGTGACGCCGGTGCACACCTGGCTTGTCGACGGGACACGCCTCCGCAACGTCCACCGGGTGTGCCGCATGCAGAGATATGGCAAGCGCGTTGGCCGTATGATCTCCCGCGTGTTTCTTGACAGCCCGAGCGATCACTGGTGCGAGCAGCGTGCGCCAGCGCGCAGCATGGGCGTGTACTACATGGAAGACGACGCAATGGCTGTGCCGTGGATAGGAGGATGGATTGTGAGTTGCCGCCGGGGTGCTGAGCCTCCACCGTCCTGCCTTGTATAAAGTTGTTTGACTTTCATGAGTGCTTCCAATGTCCCTGTAGATTGGTCGGCTTGCTACGACGTGAACCGTTGCTCGGAGGTTTGTGCGTGGATGCCCTGCGACGCGTTCAGTCTGTATATGGGCCCCGTGCAGGCCCTGCGCCACCGCATGCAGTGCCAGCGCTGCACCGAGGCCTCGATGTGCTGGGGCACCGCGACGAACAAGTCCATGGCGTGGAGCCATGCTCGCTTTGCTGTGCTGGCGCCGGGCAACACCACTGTTGCCGAGAAGTGCTCGAGCGAGATGTCTACCGCTCTCATGGCCATTCTTCTTGCAATGATCGTGGCACTGGCAACCGCGGTATGCTACTTTGCGCGGAGGCAGTCGAGGATGCGCCAGGTGCGTGGCATGCGACTTGAGGAAGACGACGACGGCGAATCGGAGGAGAATTCTCCAGAGTCGGCGTAGCGCGTGCCTAGCGCGATGACGTCCACTTTCAAGATGCGCTCGCTACGCTTCGGCCTCATGACATCGGACGAGGTGCGCGCGGCTTCGGTGCTGCAAGTGCGCTGCGCCGAGGACTTGGTGTCGGTGCGCCTAGGGGCGACGCGCGACGCGCTGTGCGGCACGTGCGGCCAGGCGCACGGCGTGTGCGACGGGCACTTCGGGTGCATCGATCTGCCGTTTCCCCTGGTGCACCCTTTGCACGCGCGCGTGGCGGGCTTGATTACTCGTTCGACGTGCGCCGGTTGCGGTCGCCGCCAGCACTGCACGTGCGAGAAGCGCAAGAGCTGCGCGGACGCCTGTCACCTGCTCTCTGCGGCTCGGGCAGAGGATTGGCACGACGTGCTTCCTTCGTGCTCTCCGGCGGACCTGGTCATGACGGCGCTTCCGGTGCCTCCGATGAGCCTTCGACCGCACAACGACCAGTACGCCAACGCGCTGACGAGCCACCTGTCGTCCATCCTGCGCGCCATTGCGCGTTTCAGGCGGGTCAGCAGCAATGGCGGCACGGAGGCAGCCCTGCAGTCGGCGCGCAGCAACGTGGCGCGGCGCGTCACCGATTACTTTCACTCACCGTCGGACAGCCGAACCCCTGGCCTGTGCGTGCGTCTGTCGGGCAAGCAGGGGCGCATGCGCAACAACCTCATGGGGTTTCGTGTGAACTCGGCCGGTCGCTGCGTGGTGACACCGGACCCTTACTGCCCGCCGTGGGAGCTGCGCGTGCCTCCCAGCGTGTGCGACCGCCTCGGTATCCGAGACGGCGAGACGGTGCTCTTCAACCGGCAGCCGAGCCTCCACACGGGCTCCATCATGGCGCACGTGGCGCGGCGCGGCACGTCCAACACGCTGGCGTTTTCTCCTACGGTCACTGAGCCGTACAATGCCGACTACGACGGGGACGAAATGAATTTGCACCGCTTGGCCGACGTGTCGACCCGTGTGGAGGCTCGCCTGCTGATGGGGGTGGAGAGCAACATGGTCTCACCGGCGACGGGCCGGCCGTGGGTGCACCTGGTGCAGGACTGCGTGCTTTCCGAGCACCTGCAGGGCCTCCCGGGCACGCGAGGCACGGACGTGCGCGAGTTGCACCGGCGCCAGGTCGATGCGCTGGAGTGGATACAGGCGCGCGGGTTCAGCGTCGGCCTCGACGACTTTTGCCTGCACGTGCCGCACGTCGGTGCTGAGGACACGGGTGCCGTGGCCCGCACGGCCGAAATCATCGCAGACCATCTGCCTCCCGACAACAGCCTGCTGGCCATGGTCCGCGCACGCAGCAAGGGCAGCACGGTCAACCTGGTGCAGCTTCTGTCGTGCGTGGGCTGGCAGACGGTGATGGGCCGGCCGAGTGTCGGCCCGACGCCGGGGTCTTCTTCATTCGTGCGACACTCGTACGTCGAGGGTCTCACCACGGAAGAGTTTTGGCATCACGCGTGCGCCGGGCGCGAGGGACTGATTCAAACGGCGGTCAAGACGTGCAAGACGGGGTACTGCCAGCGCAAGCTCGTCAAGTTTCTCGAGGATCTGCAGGTGCACCACGACGGCACGGTGCGCAACAACGCCACCGGCATGGTCGTGCGCTTCCGCGCTGAGCCCGAGGACGAGCCCGGCACGCCGGTTGGCATCGTGGCCGCGCAGAGCATCGGCCAGCCTGTGACGCAGAGCACGCTGAACATGTTCCACCACGCCGGCATCGCGCGCGACAGCGGTCTGGACAAGCTCCAGGGTCTCCTGGCGCCACAGAGGAACACGGCTTCGGTGACCTGGCGCGGCGTGCGCGACGCCGTTCTGCACATGCCCATCGAGTGGGAGTCGGACGCGCGTCTGCGCGGCGCACCGTCGCCGCGCGAGGCCTTCGAGGCGCGTCTGCGCGACGCCAAAGTGCCGGCGGTCCGGTACGCCGGCCCGGTGCCCGACGGCGTGGTCGGCTGGCACGCGGCGCGGCGCATACGCTCGCTGGGCATCTACGCCCACTTCGACTGGGTCGCCGGCCGCCTGGTGTGCGGCCAATCGGCCGTACGCGCCTCCAGCGCCTGGTGCCGGCACGTGTACGCCGACGGCACCAGCGCCGCGGTGGCGTGCGATCACGACGTGCCGTTGTGCGGAGACGCGTACCCAACGAACTCGCACGTGGCGCTGCGGCTGCTGGGCATCGAGGCCACGCGCGAGATGCTGTCGCGCGAACTCAGGTCCTTTGGCTCCATTCTGCCGAAACACTACGACCTGCTGGCTGAGGCCATGACGGTCACCGGCAGGCCGTTGAGCGTAAATCGCACGGGTCTGCGCCAGGCTGGCCAGTCGAGCGTGCTGGGCCAGGCTTGCTTCGAGACCGTGGTGCAGACAATTACCGAGGCCGCTCGTACCTGCCGCATGGACAACATGCGCTCCGCCTCCAGCCGCTTGGCCATGGGCATGGCTCCGGCATCGGGCACCGGCGGCTTCGAGGTGCTGGAGGCCGCCCACGTACCGCGGGGCCCCGTGTCAGACGTGGCCGACTTCCTGCTGCACCCGCCAGCCAAGCGCGCGCGTTTCGAGGACTTTCTGTAATCTATTTAAGTAGGCGCGTGTGTATTGTTGATGCCTACATACAAACCGAAAACGGTTAGCTGGCCTGCCTCCATCTCTAATTTTCACCAAAACACGCAAGCGCCGGGGACGTGGCGCGGGCCCAGCGTGAGCCAGCCGAAGCCAAAACACGGCCCGCGTGGGCAGCCCCGCGGTAATCGCTAACCGCCGAAGCCGTACAGCGTTCGGCCTTGTCGCTTAAGCGCATACACCACGTCCATAGCTGTCACTGTTTTTCTGCGCGCGTGCTCGGTGTACGTGAGCGAGTCCCGTATGACGTTGTCCAAGAACAGCTTGAGCACCTGTCGCGTTTCTTCGTAGATGAGTCCCGAGATGCGCTTGACTCCACCGCGGCGGGCCAGGCGCCGGATAGCCGGCTTCGTGATGCCGTCAATGCTGCTGCGCAGGATGCGACGGTGGCGTAGTGTCGCGACAGAACCCCGGTGGGCAAACTTGGCAGGCATGGTCACGTTGGCACAGCTGGTTCCAGGTGGAAAACTGACGCTGGCCGGCATTGCACAAAAGCATTCTCCTGGAATCTTCCTAGGCAACGCCATGGGTTGGCTCAGTTTTTCATACAGCAGCACTACAGCTCACGTGACCATGACTACTCGACGCTCTCTAGTGTCTGTGGCTATCAAAAGGCAAGACTACCGCCAGTCTCTGTTGTTCATGTACCAGGCTTGGGACGCGAGCCGGGCGGCGTTGTACAAGTACAGAGATTGTCTCGCGAGCATGACAAACAAGGCCGACTTGCGCGGAAAGGAGCTGCTTGCGGCGGCTGCGTTGCTGAAGACAAGCGGGTATGCCGCCATCACGTACAACAACGCGCGCAAGGACCTGTTGCAGAAGTTCAAGCGCATCTTCAAGGCCTTGCACACCATCCGCCGAGCTGTGCGCGGCCGCCGAGACCGCATGCGGTTCAAACGGCACTACGCAATGTGCTTGGCGACGCGGCAACGCTTGCGTGCGTCGTTTCATCTGGGCAAGCGGCAGCCACCGACGCACAACGCGGGCAAGGCCAAGCGCATGCGAACGTTGGTTCGCTTGTAGCACGTTCCTAGAAATTGATGTATAAAACCCGTCGTAATCTTCATTATTCGACCACCATGCATGTTGTCAAACTTGCCCACCGCTTGCGGACGCGCACTCGCAGTGCCGCTCTGGTCATCCAGCGTGCCTGGTGCCGCTACCAACACCCGCTGCGCCAGGCCATTGTGTGTGGACCGCGCAACTACACCTTGACTCGCATGGTCCACGCACTAGGTGGCTTCTACCAGACACACACCAGCCAATACACGACACACTTCATTGCGGACGCCGAAGCGCCACCACCCGACTTTGACTACGCGCGCGTGCGCTGCCCCGAGTGGCTCTACCGTCTCTACGCTTCGCACGCGTCACAGGAGCAGCGCGGCTTGGGTCGTTCTCCGGCGTGCAACGCGCACGACGGTCCTGTCAACTTGCCGCTGCTGGCACACTGCGACCTGGAGGTCACCGAGGAGTTCTTCAAGAAGCTGCGCGACGGCACGTTTGCAAAGCAAAAGCGCCGTGTGATCACCTGCCACATTGGCAACGGATACATGCGCACCAAAGAGGATGCACCAGCCGATGAGGTCGTGCTCAGCACGTGCACGTACCGCGCGGTGCGTCCGGGCAGCATTGTGGGCCCCATGGTCAACGGCATCGTCGCGCTGGTGCTGAAGAAGTGCCCTGACACGCGCCGTCTCTTTTGCATGCGCAAGGGCGAGGCGAAGCACCGCTTTGCGCGTCGCCTGCAGTGCTTCCTTCTGAACCGATTGCCAAAGACCGCAGCCATGGTGATGAACCGGACCGTGCAGCCTCCGGTGTACCGCAGCATCGCCGCATCGGCGCTGATGGCTCCCACGGGCGAGCAGCACATGCGCCGTCACCTCGACGATCCGTCCGCGCCATACTATCGGCGGTACTCGCGTGGCCTCAACGTCGATGTTGCGTGCACTCGCTGCAACAGGATGCACATCGTTCCTCTGGGGTACGGCACGTTTGACGGCTCCACAATTGCGCAGCGCAGCGAGTGCCCGCCGTGTCGCGCTACAGGACCCGGCAATACGCGCCTTGCGGCGTCTTGCTGCTAGGTCGCGTCACCGCGCTGATGATCCACACTGCCGCGCACAGCAACGCAAGCACGACTCCAATGGACACGGGGGTGTCGGCCTGCACGTCGGACGCCGGCTCAAATTCGTTGATGGGCTGTATCATATGTCGTTGTATACGTTTGGTTTATTTATAAAGAGCTCCACTCGTGCGATGCACAAGCACGCGGCTCTGGCAGCGGACGTGGCCACCGTGCTTCTATACGCCTTTCTGATCTACTACGACAAGCTTGTGTGGGCAGCCACCGGCCTGCACCTGGCGGTTCGCTACGGCACGTCCACGCTGCACAGCAGCTGCGTCTGCGTATCGGTGCTGCAGCTGAGCAACACCTGCGAGCGCATGCGCGCAGTCGTGCCGCCGGTGGCCAGTTACGGCATCGCGGCCGTTGGTCTGCTGCTGTGCATGGCGGCGCACGGCGACGTCTTTCGTCAACTACCTAAGACGTGGCGCGGCGCTACCGTGATCACGTTCTACACGCTGTCGCTCACCATCAATCGTGTGCACAGCGTGCCAGCGCAGATTGACATCGCGCGCGTGGTGCTCTTTGTCAGCCTTTCGCACTGCTTGAGCCGCCAACGCTCGGACGTGCACTGGGAGACGGAAGCTCGCACGTGCTGGGTGCTCGCCTGCTACGCCATGCCAGCCCTCATGGTGGCTCTCCTGCAGCTCGCCTTCGACGTCAGCAGCGAACAAAAAAACGTGCTACCGACGTATACGCATGCCATCGAAACGTGGGACGTGGTCGCGCCCGTCAACGTCATCGGTAATAGGCGACGCCTGCAAACGTAAGAGCCACGGTGCCGGCCGCGGCGCCGGCCAACACGCCGTCGCTCACCGTGTCGTCGTCCTCTGCGGGCGCGAGCGTCGTGGTAGCTGAGACCGCTACCGCGTTGCCCACGAGCGCAAACTCGGTCAGGTGCGTGCACAGGCACTCGACGCCCTCGGTGTCCGTGTCCGCCGCGGTGCCACGTGCGCACCCGGACGTCGACCACGTCGCGTCTTCTTGCTTCCACCAGGCGCAGACGCCCGGCGTCGCCGACGTGGTGTTAGGCAGGCGTATGGATACGGCTTCGGACAGGCCCTGCACAACGACTTTGGTGCCGTTCAGGTGACGCACCAGCAAGCCAACCACGGGAGAGTACACGTCCACCTGGCCGTCGCCGTGTGCCCAAGCCCCAGCTCCATCCTTGTACGTGTGGATGACGATGTCGACGTCGTGCGGAAGCGCGGCCACCGCCGGTATGCGAAACCGCCCGCCTCCCGCCTTGCCGAGATACGTGCCGATCACGTGCGACTTCTTCTTGCGCTGCACAGTCATGTCTAAGTTGTCGGAAACGATCTCCACCGTTGTCCCGTTCGGCTTGCCCTGCATCAGAGCCTTGGCCACCGTGCCGAGCACGTCGCGAGCCTTCTCGGCCGCCATCTTGTTCCACGTGGGCTTCTCCGCGTTCATTAGGTTGTACTTGGTCTTCTGCACGACTTCCTTGGCAGTCATTGCTCCCAGTGCGCCAATGACGTCTCGAGCCGCACCAGCGTCTTCAAGCGCGGCGCTGCCGTCTTTGGCGAACTTGTCCAGAAGAAGAAAGCCGTTCTCGTTAAGCACGGGCGAAAAATCAGCGTAGCTGCTGGCGTTTTCCACGGCTGCGCGCTTGGCGTCCCGCGCCTTTTGCTTGAACGTGGCAAACGTGGGAGCCGCGAACGCAGGATTAAAGTAGTCCGGCACCTTTGCTGCGTTGATCCAGTCTCGGTAGTCGCCCGGTGCCGCAAGGGCCATCAGCACGAGCAGCTGCATGTTCGACCGCGCGGTCGCACACATAAATACTTATGAACCTAGTCACTCTTTGGCTTGGCGTCTTGCTGCATTTCCGACCTGCTGTTGTTCACGGCCGCTAAATCCACAATGCCGCAGGCAATCGAGGTGACAAACGCTGCTCCGGATCGCCACGCCACCGGAGTGCACTCGAGCACGGTGCCACTGCACACGTTGAATTGCACCAAGGCCAGAAGAGCCAGCAGAAAGCTGACCACAGCGGCCGAGTACGACGCCGTGCGCGCAAACTTCGGTTCCAAGTAGCGCACAAACCACATGACGGCGTGAGTGATTGCCAAGTAGACAACGTGAACGTTGACGCCCGACACTCCGAAGTTGGCCGATATGAAGAGGAAGTGGCACGAGGCCAGCCAGATGCTTTTGAACACGTCGACGTTCGCGGTGCGCTGCTCAATCACCTGACTTTGCTGTGCGGGTGGAACTTCAGCAGATACGTCAGCATCTGTTTTCGGGTCGTCTGACATGTCGTACCGCTGCTCGCCAATATATATACGGCAAAGACAGCCACGTGATGTTTGGCTGGCTGACGGACTCGGTGGTGAATCGCTACCTGTATCCAGGGGGCGAGATCGGCCAGACGGCCCTGCGATACACGTGGATCGATCGCAAGGTTCCCTGCATGTTGTATACGCGACCGGACGCGCGCCGACTGATCGTGTACGTGCACGGCAACGCCATGACGCTCGGCTCGCTGCACGAGTCGGGCCTGCCGGAGGCAATATCGGTCACGGCCGGCGCCGACGTTATCACGGTTGAGTACCCGGGGTACGGCATCGCGCCGCAGTGCCACGGTGACATGGACGATGCTTGCTGCTGCAACCTGGCAACGGTGCTCTCTTACGTGCGCAGGCACGGCGCCTCCAACGTCGTGCTGATGGGCCGCAGCCTCGGCTGCGCCATTGCTTTGCGCACCATGACCACCAACCCCCGCCTCAACAACGTGGTGTCGCAGGTCGTGCTCCTGTCCGGCTTCAGCTCCGTACGAGACATGTGCGCGTCGGAGTGGCAGAAGCGCATTGTGCGCGATCGGCTGGTCAGCAAGCGCAACATTACGACGCTCGCGCCGAGCATCGGCGTCAGCATACTGCACGGAACCAAGGACGAAGTTGTGCCGTACAGCCACGCCAAGGTGCTCCACGCGGCGCGGCCGGGGTCGGTGCTGCACCCCATTGTCGACATGAACCACAACCCATCCCAGGCCGAGATGACCCACGTCGCGTGCCTCGTGCAGAACATCACGAGCTGCATACATGGCAACCTCCCGACCTGGCCGCACGACGTCCCGACTACGCAGCCGTGTGCAGAGCACGACGACGACGGTCTTGCCGAACGCCGGTCCCGTGTCTGCCCATTTTGATGGCGACTGCCAGGCCGCGGTGATCGCC
>Ga0160422_10002192_pt1 | contig 12212 bp, 7 predicted proteins | sample Fk160mmetaG_FD_108192 | JGI IMG/M metagenome (GOLD analysis project Ga0160422, IMG submission 108192) | Marine microbial communities from the Central Pacific Ocean - Fk160115 60m metaG | ecosystem: Environmental > Aquatic > Marine > Oceanic > Photic zone | place: The Central Pacific Ocean...
AAAAACATTTAAACCTTTTTCGAAATTAATTTCTATAATCTCAATCAAGGCTACATTCTTAATCTTTAAATTTTTTAACACAATGATTTATCCCTACACAAAAAAATTAGCTTCTTTTTTGAATAAATAAAAGGTATTTACAATATAAAGTTATGAAAGAAGATTTTAAAGATTTTATAGAGGCATCAGGATTACTTGAGTATGATCCTGAAACTATTGCGAGAATATATCAAAAAAACCCTAAAAGACTTCTAAAAAGGTTATGGCAAACACTAATACCAATCTTTGCATATATTGTTTCAGTAGGTTGGGATAAAATTACTGGAAAATTAAAAAATAGTACTCAATCTCGATATAGAGCCAAGCAGTTAACAACTCTTTTAGTTGATTTAGGGCCTGCATTTGTAAAAGCAGGTCAAGCTTTATCAACGAGACCAGATATTATTCCTGTTGTTCTTCTTGAAGAATTATCACAATTACAAGATCAACTTCCCGGTTTCTCTGGTGATAAAGCTATGGAATTAATTGAAGAAGATCTTGATAAAGAAATTAATGATATTTTTTCACAGATTGATAAAGAACCTATTTCTGCAGCATCATTAGGACAAGTACATAAAGCTACACTTAAAAATGGAGACATTGTTGCAGTTAAGGTTCAGCGTCCAGGCTTAAGAGAACAAATCACTCTAGATTTATACATAGTAAGAAACATCGCTTTTTGGCTAAAAAATAATATTGGATTAATTAGAAGTGATTTAGTTGCACTTATTGATGAATTAGGTAAAAGAGTATTTGAAGAAATGGATTATATTAATGAAGCTGAAAATGCAGAAAAATTTAGAAGGATGCATTCTCAAAATATTAAAATTGCTGTGCCAAAAATATATAACGAAATTACCTCAAGGAGAGTTTTAACAATGGAATGGATTGATGGAACAAAATTAACAAATCTTGAGGATGTTAAAAAACTCGGTATAAACCCAGATGAAATGATTGAAATTGGAGTGCAGTGTAGTTTAGAACAATTACTAGAACATGGTTTCTTTCATGCAGACCCTCATCCAGGCAATCTTTTAGCACTAAAAGACGGCAGATTATGTTACTTAGATTTTGGAATGATGAGCGAAGTTTCTAGAGATTCTAGATCTGGATTAATTCAAGCTGTTGTTCACTTAGTAAACAAAAATTTTGATAAGCTTTCGCATGATTTCGTCAAATTAGGATTTCTTTCAAAAGAAGTTAACTTAGAGCCAATAGTCCCTGCTTTTCAGGAAGTTTTTGTAAACGCAATAGAACTTGGTGTTTCAAAAATGGACTTTAAGAGTGTTACGGATGATATGTCAGGAGTTATGTACAAATTTCCTTTTAAACTCCCGCCATATTACGCCTTAATTATTAGGTCATTAATAACTCTTGAAGGAATAGCCCTAAGCGTTGATCCAAATTTTAAAATTCTTGGTGCAGCATATCCCTATTTCGCAAGAAGACTTATGGAAGACCCTGATCCTCAACTTAGAGAAAGTTTAAAAGAAATGCTTTTCGACGAGAAAAAATTTAAATGGGATAGACTAGAAGACTTATTATCAAACGCCGCAAAACAAACAGACTTAGATCTAGAGCTCCTTTTAGATGAAGTAATTAATTTATTATTTTCTCAAAAAGGAGGTTTTTTACGGAATGAAATTATTGATGGAATAACAAGTCAAATAGATATGCTTAATCGGAATGTTCTTAAAAATATTAATTACTACTTACCTAAATCATTAAAAATTAGTTTTAGCTACAAAAAAGAACAAATGAACGATTTAATTAATTCTATAGAACCTTTTACAAAGTTTTTTAACGTTTTACAGAAAGTACCAGGCTATTCTGTTGATATCTTCTTAAAAAGAATTCCTAGATTAATAAATGAACCATATACAAAAGAAATGAGCTTAAAAATAGCAAAAAAAGTCACTGAAAAAAGTGTTGTTAGATTAGTTAAAATAGCCGCTGGATCAAGTGTATAAGATGAATTTGATAAAACTAATTAGTAGCAAAATAATATTGCTAAGTTTTTTTTCAATAAATTCTTTAAGAATAAATGAAGTAAAAAGCGCAGAAGAAATAAAAATTGTATATAGTGTTTTTTCAAGAACTATACAAGTAAGCTCACTAAAGAAGTTTGCAAAAAATGGAAAAGCTGATCAAAAATTAAAAAAAATTTTAAGGATAACCAGTTCTTCTGATGAGGAAATTTTAGATATATTAAACAAAAATTTCGATATGCCATTAACAATTGCAAGTAAATTAATGTATTCAGAAATAGGTAATGTAGTATTATCGAGATTATCCAAAATAATACATCCTCCAAACACTAGGGATGAAAAAACTGGTATTCTTGCACTAAGGTCAAGCGTGATTAAAGGAATAAATTTAGGAGAAGGAAAAATTAATCCCATAACTTTTTTTGAAGGATATCCAACTAAAACTGTTATTTTAAATGTAAATGCATTAAGTAAAATTATGAATAAAGTAGAATCAATTAATGAACTTCTAGAATTTTTTACTGATTCTCCTCTTAACAAAATTAAAGATAATTAAGATCTCCTTATGATATTCAATTCCATCAAAAAAAAATTTATTCCTAAATACAAGAAAAGAAGTTGGCCTGGTCTTATTGAAGCTTATAAGCAATATTTACCAGTTAGTAAAAAAACACCCATAATTTCTCTAAAAGAAGGAAACACGCCCTTAATTTTCAGTGAAATTCTCAGTGGAATAATTGGAAATAATACTAAAGTCTATTTAAAGTATGATGGACTTAACCCTACAGGTTCTTTTAAAGACAGGGGTATGACAATGGCTATAAGTAAAGCTAAAGAAGAAGGATGTCAAGCTGTCATATGTGCAAGTACAGGAAACACCTCTGCTGCTGCTGCTGCCTATGCCTCCAGAGGAGGAATGAAATCATATGTCCTTATACCAGATGGATTTGTTGCACAAGGCAAATTAGCTCAAGCTTTGATGTATGGAGCGGAAGTTATATCAATAAAAGGAAATTTTGATAAAGCATTAGAGATAGTAAGAGAGTTATCTGAAAAATATCCCATCACACTTGTAAATTCAGTTAATCCTTATAGAATTCAGGGACAAAAAACTGCTGCTTTTGAAATCGTAGATGATCTAAAATTTACTCCAGATTGGCTTTGTATACCGATGGGAAATGCAGGAAATATTACAGCATATTGGCTTGGATTTAAAGAATATAAAGCAAAAAAAAGAAATTTAATACTTCCGAAAATGATGGGATTTCAGTCATCAGGTTCTGCTCCTTTAGTTGATAATATAATTGTCAAAGATCCAGAAACCATAGCAACTGCTATTAGAATAGGAAATCCAGTAAATAGAGAGAAAGCAAAATTAGTAAAAAAAGAAAGTAAAGGTGATTTTCAATCAGTTACCGATAGCGAGATTATCTCAGCATATAAATTACTTGCCAAAGAAGGAGTATTTTGCGAGCCTGCAAGTGCAGCATCTGTAGCTGGTCTTTTAAAAAATAAAAACCGTATAAAAAAAGACTCAAATATAGTATGTGTTTTAACGGGAAATGGCCTTAAAGATCCAGATTGTGCAATTGCAAATAACGATGCAGTTTTTGAAAATAATACGGAAGCTTCAATACAAAATATTTCAAAAAAACTGGGTTTTTAAGTGTTAATCAACACAATAACTGTGGAAAAAAAATAAAATTCCCTATAAATCTGTGTATAAAAAACTAATAAATTTTTAATTCTGTAGAAAAATTTTTCAAATATAAAATTTAATTAATTTTTTACTCATTTTAAGTAAACTTATCCACAAATTTCTTTTTAAAAGAATTTGATTTTAATTACACTTTCAAAAGTTATCCACAGATTCCACAATCCCTACTACTACTTTATAAATAAATAATTTAATTAATATAATATTAAAAGAGATAATTAAAATTTTTTAATTTCAAAAAAATGGGATTAGAATTAGATTCGAATTAATATATATTTATTAATTAAATTTTCTAATGGATATCGTTTGCCAACAAAGTGAATTAAATAATGCCATTCAGCTCGTAAATAAAGCAGTAGCTTCCAGACCTACGCATCCCATTTTATCCAATGTTTTATTTACCGCTGATGAAGTCACAAATAAGATAAGTCTTACTGGATTTGATTTGAATTTAGGTATTCAAACTTCATTTGATGCTTCAGTATCCAGAAGTGGAGCTATAACTATTCCTTCTAAGATACTTTCAGAAATCGTTGCAAAACTTCCAAATGAGTCTCCTGTTTCTCTAATTGTCGAAGATTCTTCTGATAATATTTTGTTAAAAAGTGATCGTGGATCTTTTAATTTAAAAGGAATACCTTCTGATGATTATCCTAAATTACCTTTTGTTGAAAGTGGAACATCATTAGATATAAATCCATCTTCTTTTTTAAAAGCTTTAAAAATGACTATTTTTTCAAGTAGCAATGATGAAGCTAAACAATTATTAACTGGAGTTAATTTTAAATTTAAAGATAATTCTTTAGAGTCAGCTGCTACAGATGGACATAGGTTGGCTGTTGTTCTTACTGATGATGGTGATGAAATGAATAATGTTGAGGATATAAATTCTAAACATAGTGATTTGTCTGTGACTATTCCGACAAGATCTTTACGCGAAATTGAAAGATTGGTGAGCTTAAAATCAAATGAAAACAACATAAAGCTTTTTTATGACAAAGGACAGGTTGTTTTTATATCATCTAATCAAATAATTACTACAAGGACCTTAGAAGGTAACTATCCAAATTATTCTCAATTAATTCCTGATGCATTTTCTAAGATTTTTAAATTTGATAAAAATTTACTAATTGATTCTTTGGAAAGAATTGCAGTTTTAGCTGATCAACAAAGTAGTGTCGTAAAGATAAATATAAATGATGATCAATTTGCCTCAATAAGTGCGGATGCTCAAGATATTGGAAACGCCCAAGAATCTTTGCCCGTCTCTTTTGAAGGTGAAAAAATTGAGATAGCTTTTAATGTTAAATATCTTTTAGAGGGCTTAAAAGTTATATCATCTGAAAAAGTTATTTTGAAATGTAATTTAGCAACAACTCCAGCTGTTTTGGTACCGGATGATAGTTATAATTCATTTACTTATCTTGTTATGCCTGTCCAAGTTCGTTCATAAATTGAAATTACCGAAAGATTATTTGTTAAGTGATTTATTGAGTCATAATGTTCGTGGAAGTATGACTCTTTCTTATGGAGTTGGTGAGTCTGTTTGGATGCATCCACCTGTTCATAGAATTCTTGGCTGGTCAAGTAGGCCTTCTAATTTTGATTTAAAAAGGAATGTTTGGAAATTAAATCAAATCGTTCAAATTATCGATAATGAAGTTTTCGTAAAAGGTAAACCTGCTGTTTCCGATTTAGCTACTTTAAATAGATTTCCAAGTCTATTATTTGCAAATTTGATTAATGCTAATAGATCAAAAATAGGATCAATTGCAGATTTTATTTTTGACTTTAAAACAGGTCATATTAATTATTATTTAGTCTCAAGATCTAATCCAAAGATTCCAGGATCAAGTAGGTGGAAATTAAATATTAATAAAATTACTGATCAACAACCTGGTTTAGTCTTCACTTCAATAAATTCTTTAGATGAATTGCCTATTGTGAAGTCGAGTATTAAGAATGAATTTTTTAAAAAAGGTAAAAAAATATTTAATAGATTTGATGATATAAAAAATATAGCTTCTAACAAATTAGAAGATTGGTTGGATGAAGATGATGTTTATAATCAATCTAATAGAGATAATAATATGTTTACTAATTCTCAGGGTAACTTAGAATTAGATAGTGATTTTTATTCTGATAATATTGACTTTAAAACATCTAAAACTAGAAACGAAGATGACCCTTGGATTTGATAGATGGTAAATTCTAAAAGCGAAAATTCTTTTGATATACATGAAGCTTTAACAGTTGAGAATTTAACTGTCCAAGATTATCAAGAGATTATTAAAAGATTAGGGAGAATTCCTAATAGAACTGAATTAGGAATGTTTGGAGTTATGTGGTCTGAACATTGTTGCTATAGAAATTCAAAGCCTTTATTGGCTAAATTCCCTACGGAAGGTCCAAATGTTCTCATTGGTCCAGGTGAAAATGCTGGTGTGATAGATGTTGGTAAAGGGAAAAGATTGGTTTTTAAAATAGAAAGTCATAATCATCCATCTGCAATCGAGCCTTTTCAAGGAGCTGCTACTGGTGTTGGAGGTATTTTAAGAGATATTTTTACTATGGGTGCTCGACCTATTGCACTTTTAAATTCTTTAAGATTTGGGTCAGTAGATAATCCTTCAAATTTGAGTTTATTACATGGGGTTGTTTCTGGAATATCTCATTATGGTAACTGTGTAGGGGTTCCTACAGTTGGAGGTGAAATTTCCTTTGATGATAGTTACTCAGGTAATCCTATAGTAAATGTAATGGCACTAGGATTATTAGAAACAGATGAAATTGTTTGCTCTGGAGCAAAGAATGTTGGTTCACCTGTTTTATACGTTGGAAATACAACTGGAAGAGATGGTGTTGGAGGAGCTAGTTTTGCAAGTTCTGAATTAACTTCTAAGTCGATGGATGATAGGCCCGCTGTGCAAGTCGGAGACCCATTTATTGAAAAAAGTCTTATTGAAGCATGTCTAAAGGCTTTCAAGACAGGAGATGTTATAGCAGCTCAAGATATGGGAGCTGCTGGAATTACTTGTAGTAGTGCTGAAATGGCGGCTAATGGAGGTTTGGGAATTAATATTAATTTGGATTTAGTGCCATCAAGAGAACAAAATATGACACCTTATCAATATTTACTTTCAGAATCACAAGAGAGAATGTTATTGGTTGTAAAAGAAGAAAAGTTAAGCTCTTTAATTAAGGAATTTAAATCTTGGGGTTTATATGCTTGTGTTGTTGGAAATGTAATTAAAGAAAAAGAAGTGCAAATAATACATAAAGGAAATATGGTTGCTCAAATCCCGACATCTGCTTTATCTGATAAAACCCCAATAAATAAACATGAAGTTATTAATGAAGTGCCTTCATATCTTTTAAAAAAGTGGAATTGGAGTGAATCTGATTTACCCAAAATTATCAAAAATTCAATATATACATCCTTTTTAGAAACTGATATATCTATGTCAGAAGTTATTTTGAAATTATTATCTCATCCTTCAATAGCGTCTAAGAGATGGGTATATGAACAATATGATTATCAAGTACAATTAAATACTATTTTTCAACCAGGTCAATCTGATGCTGCATTAATTCGATTAAGAGAGCAAGATAATAGTGACCCAGATACTATTTATTCAGGAGTAGCAGCTTCTGTGGATTGTAATAATAGATGGGTATCTTTAGATCCGTTCCGAGGAAGTATTGCTGCTGTAGCAGAGTCAGCGAGAAATGTATCCTGTGTAGGTGCTAAACCTGTAGCAATTACAAATAATTTGAATTTCTCTTCTCCTGATACAGATATCGGTTATTGGCAATTATTTTCCTCTTGTGAAGGTATTACCCAAGCATGCGAGATATTAGAAACTCCAGTTACGGGTGGAAATGTATCTTTGTATAACGAATCTAAAGATATAGAAGGAAATATTACGCCAATTCAACCAACACCTGTAATAGGTATGGTTGGAATTATTGATAATGTTAAAAAAGCAATTTCTTCTAGCTGGAAAGACTTAAAAGATGAAATATGGATAATAGGTTCTGAATCATCTGAGATAACTGTTAGTGCAAGTTCTTATCTTGAATATATCCATGGAAAAATTTTAGGAAGACCTCCCAAAATAGATCTTCTTGATGAAAAAACAATTCAAAAGTTTATTAGGGAAGGAATTTTAAATGATTTAATAGTTTCAAGTCATGATGTTAGTGATGGCGGATTATCTTTAGCCTTATCTGAATGTTGTATTTTTGCTTTAAAAGGAGCAACAATTGAATTAGATCAAAAAGGGCGCGAAGATAATTTACTTTTTGGAGAAGGAGGGTCTAGAATTATTTTTTCTATTAATCATGAAAAAATTATTGAATGGCATAAGTTTCTAAAAAAATATCAAGCTGATAATAAATTACAAAATATTTATATAAAAAAAATTGGATATGTTGAAAAAGATGTTTTAAAAATAAAAATTTCAAATAAAGAAATTTGCAATTTAAAAGTTTGCACTTTAGCTGATAAATTTAATAATGAATTGCATAATAAATTTGCATCATGAGAATATCCAATAGATTAAAGAAATTCATTTAAAAATTATAATTATGTGCGGAATTGTTGGAATTATTTCCTCAGAAGATGTTAATCAACAAATTTATGACAGTCTTTTGCTTTTGCAGCATAGAGGACAAGACTCTACAGGGATTGCAACGATGGATCAAACTATGTTTCATATCTATAAAGCAAAAGGACAAGTAAGTACAGCTTACAGAACTAGGGATATGAGAAATCTTGTTGGGAAAACTGGTTTAGGTCATGTTAGATATGCAACTAAAGGATCAGCAGAAAGTATAGAAGAGGCACAACCTTTTTATGTTAATGCTCCTTATGGAATTGTTTTAGTTCATAATGGAAATCTTACAAATACAAGAGAATTAGAGAAAGAATTATTTAGTGTTGATAGGCGTCATACCAATTCTTCAAGTGATACGGAGATGTTATTAAATATTTTTGCCACTGAATTGCAAGATCAAGTTCTTTATCAAGAATTAGAACCAAATATAATTTTTAAAGCGATAAAGTCGTTACATAAAAGAGTTCAAGGATCTTATGCTGCAATTTCATTAATATCTGGTCATGGTTTATTAGCTTTTAGAGATCCTTTTGGAATTAGACCTTTAGTAATAGGTAAAAGATTATCTCCTGATAATAAAGAAGAATGGATGATAGCTAGCGAGTCGTTGGTTTTAGAAAATAATGATTACGTTATTGTTAGAGATGTTGAACCTGGGGAAGCAGTTTTCATTAATAATCAAGGTGAATTTTACTCTCAGCAATGTTCCGATAATCCAAAATTATTTCCTTGTTCCTTCGAATACGTTTATTTAGCTAGACCAGACTCAATTATGAATGGTATCTCAGTATATAAAGCGCGGTTAAAAATGGGTGATTATTTAGCTGAAACAATTAAAAAAACCATCAAAAGTGGTGACGTGGATGTTGTTATGCCGATACCTGACTCATCAAGACCTGCTGCAATGCAAGTTGCTAGACAATTAGGTATTGAATATAGAGAAGGTTTTTTTAAAAATCGATATGTAGGAAGGACTTTTATAATGCCTGGCCAACAAAAAAGGAAACAATCAGTAAGACAAAAATTAAATGCAATGAGTACTGAATTTAAAAATAAGAATGTTTTGATTGTTGATGATTCAATTGTAAGAGGAACTACTTCTAAGCAAATTATTCAAATGGCAAAACTTGCAGGAGCTAATAAGGTGATTTTTACATCTGCTGCTCCACCAGTTCGTTTTCCCCATGTCTATGGTATTAATATGCCTAATAGAGATGAATTAATTGCCCATGATAAATCAATACAAGAAATCGCTAAAAAGCTAGAGATTGATGATCTCGTTTATCAAAGTGTTGAAAATTTAAAAAAATCAATAATTAATGATTCTTCCATAAATGATTTAGAAATGTGCTGTTTCACTGGTTTATATGTAACTGGAAATGTACAAGAAGAATATTTAAATTGGATTGAAAAGGAATACAGTTCTTAATTTAATTATTTTCAATCAAGTAAAGATCATTTATTTTTTCATTATTTAAAAAATCTAAACATTCAATTTTATTTAATTTTTTATTTATTATGATTTTTGAGAAATCTAATCTTGCAAATCTTCCTTGATCTGTTTTTATGTCTACGAGGTTGCATCCATTAAAAATTTTAAGATAACAATCTGTCGTAGCCTTAAAATTATGATGGATATAACCTAATTTAGAACTATAAGAATCATAAATATCATTATTATTCACACTATAAAAATTTCCTTTTTTTGTTGTGATTATTATTTGATCACCTATTTTTGATTTGCAGCATGAAATAATTTTTTCTTGAGGGAGGAGCTTTGTTATTAATACTCCTTGAGATTGTTTTGAAGTAGGAAAAATATTTTTATTTGATAAATTAAATTTAAATATTCTTCCAATTGAAGTGATTATAATTAATGAATTTTCTTGTTTTGCAATAAATGAATCGATTATTTTATTTTCGTTGCTAAATTTTAATATTGAAAAAACTCTATTACTTTTGATCATGCTTTCATCTATTAAAATTTTTTTAAACCTTCCATCTTGATTAAGAATACATAGGAAATTTTCTTCTCCTTCATTAAAAGAGTGAAAGTTTATAACCTCACTAGGATTAATATTATTTAAAAATTTTTTATCTAATTTATAATCATGATCTAATCCTTTTTTCCAGTCGATATTAACGATTTTTCCATTATGTGTTAGCGCAATTAGTTTCATATTTTTGTTTATACTGCAAATTATTTTGAACGAACATTTGTTTGTTGTGATTTTATGATTTGTATCAAATAATTTTTTAAAATTTGTAGAGAATAATTTTTTAAAATAAAAATTTTCATCAATTGATAACTTTACATTTTTGTTTATAAATTCTTCTAATATTTGATTATTTATTGTCTCAAGTTGATTATTTGGATTGATATTTTTTATTAGTTTTGTTTTTCTTTTAATATTAAATTTTTTCTTTAGATCTAGTAATTCTTTTTTAAGTATTTTTAGTAAAATTTTTCGGTGAGAAAGTATATTTACATAAACCTCTTTTTTTTCTTTAAGTATTTTAATATCTTTATTTACTTGTAATCTTTCTAAAGTTGTTAGTTTTTTAATTGGCATGCTTAATACTGCTTCTGATTGCTTCTCAGATAGATTTACTTCTTTAATTAAGATGTTTTTAGCTTCAGCTATGTTTTGTGAATTCTGAACAATTTCTATAATTTTTTTGATATTATCAATAGCTAAAGAAAGTCCTTTTAATACCTCTAATTTATCTGTAGTAATTTTTAAGTGATATTTCGTCCTTTTTATAATAGTTTCTTCTCTAAAAGATATAAAAATTTTAAGATATTCTTTTAATGATAGTTGAATAGGTTTTCCATCGACTAATGCTAAAAAGATGGCTCCAAAATTTGTCTGTAAGGAGGTTTTTTTATAAAGATCTGAAATAATTAAATCTGGATTTATATCTCTCTTTAATTCAATAATTATTCTCATTCCTTCTCTATCACTTTCATCCCTGATATCAGATATTCCATTTATTTTACTATTGTTCACTAAATCGGCTAATTTTTCAATCCAACCTGACTTACTTACTTGATACGGTAGTTCAGTAATAACGAGTGCATTTCTTTTATGTTTACCTTTACCCATATTAATTTCTTCTAGATGTATTACCCCTCTTATGGTTATTGAGCCTCTACCCTTCGAATAGACTTCTTTAATATTTTCTGTATAGATTAATTCTCCGCCAGTAGGAAAATCTGGTCCTAGAACTATTTGATTTAATTCATTTTCTGATAATTCAGGTTTATCAATGATATTTGTCAACGCATCTACAATTTCTCCTAAATTATGTGGTGGAATATTAGTAGCCATTCCTACTGCAATTCCTGAAGACCCATTTAATAATAAAAAAGGTAATTGAGCTGGTAAGACATCTGGTTCTTGTTGTGAACCGTCAAAATTATCAGAGAAAGATACTGTGCTAGATTCAATTTCTTGCAAAAGTGCTTCACTGGCGATTGGTGCAAGTCTTGTTTCTGTATATCTCATTGCCGCTGGTGGATCATCATCTACTGAACCAAAATTTCCATGACCATCAAGGATTGGATATTTTGTTGAAAAATCTTGTACTAGCCTTACTAGAGCATCATATACTGCTTGATCACCGTGTGGATGATATTTTCCTAGGACATCACCAACTACTCGTGCGCACTTTCTGAAAGGTCTTTCTGGTGTAAGACCAAGTTCTTGCATTGCAAATAATATTCTTCTTTGAACAGGTTTAAGGCCATCTCGTGCATCAGGTAATGCTCTTCCTACTATGACGCTCATTGCATATTCAAGATAAGAACGCTGCATTTCTTGATGCAATGATATAGATGTAAATTTT
>Ga0160422_10002196_pt1 | contig 12202 bp, 11 predicted proteins | sample Fk160mmetaG_FD_108192 | JGI IMG/M metagenome (GOLD analysis project Ga0160422, IMG submission 108192) | Marine microbial communities from the Central Pacific Ocean - Fk160115 60m metaG | ecosystem: Environmental > Aquatic > Marine > Oceanic > Photic zone | place: The Central Pacific Ocean...
ACTCAATTAAGCTTACTGATTGGGATTCAGATGGGTTTTTTGATATTCTTGCTTCATTTAGTTCTGGGGATATAATTGCATTAACCTTGACTCCAGCTACTCTAGTAATTGAAGAGGTTCCGATTACTTCTGGGCCACTAACTCAGATTGCACTAGAAGACTTTAATCAAGATGGATATGAAGATATACTCACCTTATCGGCTGACCTTAATTCATTAACTTTGATTTCAGGAAAAGACGGAGGTCTTGAAGGGGTTGAAAATGCCATGAAGCATATACCTTCTGACATGCAGGTTTTTACGATGTCGCCAATGACTAAAGCAGGTTTGTATACTGGTGGTGTTATTGTGTCAGGCTGGAATGGTGATCAAAATGCTACATACGTTGTTAATCTTGGAATTAAATCAGATAGGCTAGATCAGGGCTATCTAATTACCCCTGAGTTCATCGAAAAGCAACTACCAGCCTTAATGGATAATATTGATGACATAGAGCCAGAGGTGCCTGAGGTCTTTGTTGAAGTTTTGCCAGAAGATAAAAAGCCTTTACTTCCGCAGCCAGAAGAACAAATTATTACTGACCTTGGGCAGTCACCTGGAGTTTACATACCAAAAACTTTGGAAATTGACAAATCTGAATCCGCCGTATTGAAAGAGCAGCCAAGGGTTGCTGTTCCCAGAAAAATAGTAAGAACTCTTGAGGCTCCTAAAATGCCTAAGCCTAGAGAATCGGTTGGACAGAGGCTTCCAAAACATATTTTACCAAGATACGTACTGAGGCCAGGGCAACCATTTCTCTACCCGATTCCTAGAGATACATCTGATGAGTTTTATAGTTTTAGGTGGGACAGCCAACCTCCAAAAGGGATGTATTTCCTGTATGAAAGCACTTCAATCAACTGGGTTCCCACAGATAAGCAGCTAGATGCATTTCCAATATCTTATATGGTGAGAATGAAGGTTGACGAAATTTTTGAACAGACTACAGGTAACAAACTTGAGGAACAGGTTTTCAAAGCCACCCCTGTACTTGAGAGCAGGGACGAGGGCCTGTGGATATATGTTAATGACCCTCCAAGATTCTTAACTCAGCCCACAATAACAGAGTTCATAGCAGGTTCAACTTTCAGGTATGAACCCATAGTGCAAGATAGAAACTTGGATGCAGCGGTTAGCTACTCTTTGGAGTTTGGCCCAGAAGGAATGTATATTGAAAATGATGTTGTGATTTGGAAAACGGATAGTGCGCATGTAGAGGTTTACGATGTTCGCTTAGTTGCAAGCGACGGGTTCGAAAGAACCGTTCAAGAATTTAAACTGTTTTCCCGAGCTGGAGTAAAAATATTATCGAAACCTCCTGTTAGTGCAAGTGTTGGTACAAAATATTCCTATCCTGTTAAAGTATGGAAACAAAAACCAGATCAGATAATAAATTATAAACTATTTTATGGTCCCGATGGGATGGCATTGCAGCCAGATGGTACAATCTCATGGACGCCTAATCCTGTACAGGTGGATAGTGTAAAATATGCAGTAATTGCTAGCCATGGAGTGGCTACTGATACTCAGTTTGTAGACTTATTTGTCAACCACCCTCCTATCATTAACAAAACACCACCGATGATAAACCCGATTGATGTTGGTGAGACATGGGAATTTGATCTAAATATAGAGGACCCAAATAAAAATGATGTACTTGTATTTAGCGCTGATTCACTGCCGACAGGGATGAGAATGGACCCACAAACTGGCTACCTTAGATGGACTCCAACTATGAACGATTTAGACTTTCATACTTTACAGATAGAGGTTTCAGATGGACGCGAAAAAAGATTAATTAAATCCGAATTTTTCGTCAATGCGAAGCCAAAAATTATATCAGTCCCGGTAATGTCAGCAACAGTTGGTGAAGAATATTCATATAAAATTATGATAGATGATAGGAACAAAGGAGCATATCTCCCATTTAAGCGATATGTAAAAATAGAGGATGTTTCAAAAATTAGAATGTATTCAATAAACATTACTGACGATGTTGCTATATCGAATATTGATCGATTTCTTGGAGATTGGCACAATGCCAAATCCATTTATTATGTTGATCCTAAATATCCGGCTGATTCATTAGTTTCGAGGTTAGATCTTAAAAGATATACTCATTCGGTATTTTTTGAAGATGATAGATTGTGGGTAATTCTAAATACCAGAGATGGTAGAACCATAAAAGTTAAAGACTTTCTTTGGGAATTTTTTCATGGTGACAAAGGGAAACCGCCTAGAGTCATTGTTGAAAGAGTTAATCCATTTAGATTCCGGCTTAAAGATTTCCCTGAAGGCATGGTCGTAGAAGAGTCATCGGGAACTATAAGATGGACCCCCACTGTTGAGCAAGCTGATATTCACAGGATATCTGTGAGGATTTCGGATGGGGCAACAAGACGTTCTTTTGATGAGCAATCTTTTGAGATCTATGCTAATCATCTCCCAACAATAGTTTCAAATCCCCCGCACATGGGCTTAGTTGGCGAACTTTTTAAATATCAAGTTAGGGTAGATGACAAAAATGACAACTCAATACTAGAATATACACTGCTAAAGGGTCCTCATGGCATGCAAATGGACAGGTATGGAAAAATATTATGGGTTCCAAAGGCTGCCCAGATTAACAATAATTCGTTTGAAGTGGCGGTAAGTGACGGTTACGGTACTGATGTGCAGATGGGTAAAATTTTCGTAAATAACGCCCCGACAGTGATGTCTAATCCAAAACCTGTTGGTTTAACTGGTCATTCGTGGAGATATAAAATTGCAACTGAAGACTTAAACGGAGATAAGGTAGCCTATAGAGCAGTTAGGCTCCCCAAATATGCACGCTTTGATAAAAAGAAGGCTGTTGTTGAGTGGACTCCTAGAAAAAGCCAACTTGGTATGAATGATTTTATATTGATGGCCGTTGATGAACATGGAGCTACATCAACCCATGAATTTCAGGTTCATGTTTTTAATGACCCCAGTACTCAACAAATACTAAATACAGGTTGGCCATTAATGCTTACTTTTGTTGGCGTTGTGTTTGCTTGGGGGATGTCACAGATTTAGATTTACTTTCCACAAGTTTAAAAAACTCTGCATTATTTTCTAGCTCCACACTAATGCCCATCGCTAGAATCTTATAACTCGGCTCAAAACTTATAATTTTAACCCAATCTTTGTCAGTAGTAATCATAAAATCAGCTCCAGATTCTTTAGCTTTTCTATTTAAAGACGTCATGTCTTTTTTCCTGTACCTGTAGTGATCTGGGTAAGTTTTGAAACCTACAATGGAGAAACCATAATCTTTTACTTCAGCTAAGAAAGTTGAGGGATCTGCTATGCCAGAAAAAACGAAGACATTTTCATTCTTTTCTACAGAATCAATAACCACATTGCAAGCATTTGAAATATAGTTTTTTGATTTTGTTCTAAAGGTCGGTTTGTTTAAATATTTGATTTTTTCTGCGATGTTTATAGCCGGATTCCTCTTAGTAATAATTAAAATATCAGATCTTTTTGCGTTATGCCAGGATTCTCTGAGTTTGCCAAGTGGCAACAATCTATGATCATCCAATTTATCGCTTCCATTAATCAGTAAAATATCTAGATCTCTTGATATCGATCTGTGTTGAAAGCCATCATCCAATACAATTATATCAGGAGAGAACATCGTTAGCAGGTATTTTGCACCCCTTATTCGCTTGTTATCAACAACGATGGGTAGTGAACTGGTATGATTAGCGATCATGTAAGCTTCGTCACCACATTCTTCCCATGAACATATCGGACCATTCCCTTTTGACACTAGAACAGTTCCGGACGTATTTCTCAGGTAACCGCGGCTCAAAATCGCAACAGTATAACCTTTGTCTCGTAGAGATGAAGCGAGAAAAATCGTCAGTGGTGTTTTCCCCGTTCCCCCAGTTGTAATATTTCCAATACTTATAACCATGCATGGGACACTACTGGTGCAAATTTTTATATAATTAAACAATAAATTTCTAAAAGAGGTTATAGATTTGTATATCCAAGATAGAAAATATAAAGACATCAATTTGGTTTTTGGCGATCTACTTTTTATTTGCATAAAACAAATTATTTCTTTCCGTTAATTTCATCGCCTGAATAAATTTATTGATACACTCCTCACTTTCTTCATTTTTATCGTAATTAATGGGCTCTCCATAGGTAATAAAAATTTTCCCAAAAGGTTTCTCTAAATGAAATATATCCCAGTTCTTAAATTGCCAATTTCGCGTCGAATGTACACTCACTGGTATAATATATGCCCCCGTCATCTGAGCAGCCCTAATCAAGCCTGGTTTGGGAATTTTTCTTGGTCCTGTTGGTCCATCTGGTGTTATAAACAACATTGATCCTGGTTTGTTTAAAACCCTCAGAATAGTTTTATATGCTAAACTACCTTTTTCCTTGCTCGAACCTCGTATCATTTTCCATCCCCAGTTTGAGGCTATCCGTGATATTTCCTCAGCGTCATTATGAGTTCCTGCTAATGCATTGATTTTTAGATCTCTCAAATCGTGGAATACTGATAACAAATGACCGTGCCATACGGCAATTATAACAGATTTTCCGTCCTCAGTCAATTTTAAGTAGTTTTCTCTTCCTCTCACTATCCGCCGGTTAAGTCCGTAAAAAATTTTTAGCAACTGGCTTCCCAAAAAAGTTTTTAAATTAGATTTTATATCTCTTTGAGAGTTATGGGTCATTGCTTTGTTATAGCCTCTGCGATTCTCTTATAGACACCTGGACCCCCCAAAGATCTTTTAATCTTGTTAAAATCAAAAATCATCTTTTTTCGATCTTCAGATTTATCATCTAGTAGTGGAAGTAGCTTGTCTAAAATATTTTTTGGTTTCATATCATTTTGGATGCATTCAGGAACTAAAGCACGATCTACAATTATATTTATGATAGAAGAATATTTAATCTGAACAAGTCTTTTTGCCAGCCACCACGACAGATTAGAAAGCTTGTAACATACAACTAATGGAGTTTGTTCAAACGCACATTCCAAAGTTGCCGTCCCAGATGCTACAATGGCGGCAGTTGATACGACCATTGCCTTCTTCGAATTTTCTTCAATCCTATAAAAATCTGGGAGTTTCGGCAGCTTAACGTTGGGAGATTTTCCAATTATCACCTGGATATCTTTTATCTCTTTTTTTAACAACTTAATTGTTTCAATTAAAATGTCCAAATGTCGATCAATTTCTTGCTGTCTGCTGCCTGGAAGCAAGGCTACTATCGGTTTTTTTATATCTAACGAGTGTCTTCTAAAAAATTCTTTCGTAGATTCATTGAGGTGCTCCTCATCAGCAAGAGGGTGACCAAAGAATTCCACGGGAATGCCGTTCCTTTTAAACCATTTCTCCTCAAAAGGGAATATTGAAATAGATTGGTCTATATAGCTTTTTATTATTTTGATTCTATTTTTCTTCCATGCCCAAACTTGTGGCAAAATAAAATATGTGATGGGAATTTTCAGATGGTGAATTTTCTTTGCTAATTTTAAGTTAAATCCCGGATAGTCTATTAAAATTACCCTGTCTGGCTTTGACTTTTTAATCAGGCCGATCGTTTTTTTCATTATCAATAACATCCTTGGTAATTCCTTTAATACCTCATAAAAGCCCATAATTGACAGGTTGTCAACATGTTCAATTATCTTCATACCTTCTTTCTGCATTGAGTCCCCACCGTGTCCCATGAATGATGTGTCAGGGTTTATTTCTTTCAAAGAGCGGATCAAATTTCCGCCATATAAATCTCCAGAAGGCTCGCCAGCAATGATAAAATATTTCTTCATCAAATTAAAAAGAGAATTAATATCAATTTAGGAGTTGGGGTAATAGAATAGATTTAGAATAAATTGTTGCAATAAACAGCGCAATATTTTGAAGTGTTCTCTTTTCAGTCTTCAAGGTTTTTAATAAGCTAAGGGAGGTGTTGTATATAGGCATTTTTTGCCGTGATATTAACCGTGGGAATAGACGAGGTACATTTTTGCAATAGTTTAAGTAATCATCTTTAAATAGCGCTGTCAGGGTCTCTTCTTCCAAAGATATGATCAGTGTATATTGGATAATAAAATAGATGATCGTTAATGAGAACATTTCAACCAAATAAGGACCGCCTGAAAGTAGGCAAACTCCGCCGTAGATTATCATGTTTCCTAGGTACAAAGGGTTTCTTGTCCTTGAATATGGTCCTGATTTACATAAGCTTGGTGCGCCAACCTTAGTAGTCCTTGTTCTCCCACCAGCATGGCTCACGGCACTCATCCGGATGATTTCTCCAAAAAAAACAAGGACTAACCCAATCAGCGAATAGGGATAAATTGGAGAAGAAAAGTATATTAAAAGTATGGCAAGAGGAATTGGTGTAAAGCTTCTATATGAAAATACAAAATTACGCAAATCTTTCAATTTAGGTCCTGTACGATCTTGTTCTGGATTTTTAATGCGACCTGAAGCGCATCCCTCCCCTCCACACCCGAGACAATAGAGGTTTCTGTACCTTTTATCGATGAAATAAAATTTTTCAATTCTACTTTTAGCAGGTCTTTCTTTTCCAAGGTTGGTTTTTCATATGATATATACAAGGATTTATCATCATAATCAAAAGGTTCAATTAGAGCAGATGGGCTTCCTTGTTTTTCGTCCTCTAAAACCCGATAAACCTCTGTAGTTTGAGCAAATAAATCAATTGTTGCGTAGAGCTCAAGTTGAAATAATTTAATTTTTCTCACATCATTTTTTGCAATACGGCTTGACATAATGCTAGCAACAGTTCCATTTTCGAATCGAATTCTTGCGTGCGCGACATCAACTGAATTAGTTAGAATTGATAATCCTTTAGCTTGTATTGCTTCTACAGGAGAATGTACTAGAGACAGTAATATGTCAATATCATGAATCATTTTATCCAAAACAACAGGAACATCTGTTCCTCTAGATGTATAAGGAGCTAGTCTTTGCAGTTCAATAAATTTGGGGCTGATAGAAAATGGTTTTAATGCAGTGAGAGCAGGGTTTAATCTCTCTATATGGCCGACCTGGATCAGCACATTTTTTTGCTTTGCTATTTTCAGTAGCTTATCTGCCTGTTCTAAGGTTTGTGTAATTGGCTTTTCAATGAAAACATGTTTTCCTCTCTCGATACATAGTTTAGCTACTGAACTGTGATGTCTAGTTGGGGTAACAATGGAAACTGCATCAACTCTGTCTAATAGGCTTTCCAAAGCACTATACGAGGGTATATTGTATTTTTTAGATATTCTTGTTGATTGTGTATCATCTACATCAAATATTCCAATCATATCACATTCAGGCAAATTTTTGTAATGTTTGGCATGATGTTGACCTAGGTGTCCAACTCCTATTACACCGACTTTTACAAGATTATTTTTCATGTTAGGCTTTAAATTACACCAGCCCAAGCCTAGAATAAACGCAATTACTGAACAATATTATAACCTATTAAAAATCTTGCATTTGTTGATAACAAGCACCAATTTTTGATATAATTCGAGGTATTAAAGGAGTTTCAAAATGGCTAAAGATATGAAAACTGGGGTCGGTTTCATTATTCCAGCGGCTGGCGTTGTCGGTTTTTTTACAAGCCTTTTTCTTGGTGAGCACCTAATCAGTATCATTGTTGCTGTACTGGGTATACTGGCATGGTTTGCATACATGCTGGTTATGGAGTCACATGTTCCAAGGGAAATGGGTAATATGATTATTCTGTTTGGCGTTTTACTTTCCCTAGGGATATTTTCCGGCTTTGGAATAAAACAAAATATATGGGGAGGTATGGAGCTTGAGCCCGAAGGCGCGATATTTTCATTAATTATACTGTTTTTCGCAATCCTTTCAGGTTTAAACTTTAGGAATCAACAAGCTGCAGCTTTAATCACTCCCGAACGAGAAAATAGGCTTTCTGACGAGGACAGAAAACTAGTGGTGGACGCAATAAATAGCGCAGAGAAAAACCGAAGTTCATTTGATAAAAATGAGCCAAAAATAATTGTCTTAAATCAAGAATCACAAAATACAGAAGAGAAAAAGTCTGAAGATAAAAGCTTAGATAGTGATCAAACAAAAGTTAATGACCCCTATGGTTTAACCCACAACCCTTATTTTGCTTATCCTCCAGATTATTATTACGACGATGAGGAAGACGACGAGTATGAAGAAGATGGCGAGTATGAAGAAGACTGGGAGGAAGACTGGGAGGAAGAAGAGCAACAAAAATAGTCATCAAACGTTAAATTTAAAAAACACACAGTCTCCATCATTAATTACATACTCTTTGCCTTCTTGTCTAATTAAACCTTTCTCGCGAAGAGACTTTTCACTCCTATGTCTAAATAAGTCATCGCAGCTAAAGACATCCGCTTTTATAAAACCGCGTTGAAAGTCGCTGTGGATTTTTCCAGCTGCCTCTGGAGCGGTGACGTTATACGGTATTGTCCAGGCCTTTACCTCTTCTGCACCACAAGTAAAAAAATTATGTAAGCCTAACAAGCTAAAGCTTTCTCTAATAACTTTATTTAGCCCAGGTTCTTTTTGGTTGTACTCATTTAAAAATAATTGTTTTTCTTGTTTATTTAACAATGATATTTCTTGCTCTATGGTACCACAAAGTGGTAGGACCTTAGCGTTTTTAATGAACATGTTTTTTTTCAATGAATAGACGTATTTATTGTCTTTTTCAGTTAACAAGCTTTGCTCATCTATATTTGCAATATATAAAGTTGGTTTATCTGTTAAAAGATGTAATGTCTTTTTTAAGGGCTCAAGTTCTTGATCTATAATCAAATCACGTGCAAAAACACCATCTGAAATACTACGAATTAAAGATTTAATTAGTTCTAGAAGAATAGATGAGTTTTTATCTCCGGACTTAATAGTTTTTTCTAGTTTTTCTGCCCTTTTTTCAAGCGTTGCTAAATCAGCAAGAAGTAATTCTGTGTTAATTGTCTCTAGGTCTCTTGAAGGGTTAACACTCCCATCTATGTGACTAATGGTGGTATTTTCAAAACATCTTATAACATGAATAATTGCTGATACCTGCCTAATCTGACCAAGAAACTGATTTCCTAGTCCCTCGCCCTTACTCGCGCCTTTTACTAGGCCTGCGATATCGATGAATTCAACAATGCTTGGCGTAGTTTTTTTAGGTTTGTAAATTTCAGCTAATTTAAATATTCTGTCATCTGGGAGCTCAACGATGCCAATATTTGAATCAATTGTGCAAAATGGATAGTTTTCAGCAGGAATACCTGATTGAGTTAAAGCATTAAAGAGCGTTGACTTTCCGACATTAGGTAGCCCCACGATTCCACACTTAAGAGACATGTAGTTTTAGAGTTACCTCAAAATGAGTCTTGACTTGGGTCACCACCAAAGTCATACGTAAGACCGCTAAATAGGCCGACCTGTAGGTTTTTTGCATGATAAATGGTTTTGCTTATTGTGCTTACAGTCCCGTCAGCCCAAACCATTAGTTTCCCATCACGATCTATCAGTTTTTTTATGTCAATTTTATAAATTATTTTTTTATGATAAGGTCTAATTTGCCCTTTGAACTTAACATCCCCTACCCCAAGAGCTCTTCCTTTCCCGATCCCACCTTTCCAAGTTAGATAGAAACCAACCAATTGCCACAAACCATCAAGCCCTAAACATCCTGGCATTACAGGATCCTCTTTGAAATGGCATTTGAAGAACCACAAGTCATCATTAATATCAAGTTCGGCTAATATTTTCCCTTTGTTATATTTTCCATCGGAATCAAAAATTTCTAGTATGCGGTCAACCATAAGCATTGGTGGAAGAGGCAGCTTACCCGCTTCATGCCCTAGCAACGTGCCCTCTGCGCTTGCAATTAGATCTTTCTTAGAATAACTATTTTTTTTTGACATTTTTATTTGATCTAGGCCGATCGATAATGTGTATTTTTAAATGACATTAAAATGACAATTGATGTGTAATATAATTGGATAAATTAACTATTAAAATTTGGAGATAAAATGTCAAAATGGGCTTTAATTTTAGGTGGTTCAACTGGGCACGGTGCTGCGACCGCGAAAAAACTTGCTAGCGAGGGCTATGGCATTATTGCATTTCATTTTGATAGGGGCGAAACAAAAAAAATAGCCGAGGCAAATATTAAGGCAATATCAGAAATGACGAATGATAATTGTCATTATTTTAACACCAATGCGGCCGCTATAGAGACCATTGAAAAGTTTGTACCTCAAATCAAAGAAATAACAAATGGACAACCTCTAAAATTATTGCTTCATTCTATTGCATTTGGGACAACAACCAACTTTTTTGGGGAAAAACCCGTTACACAGAGACAAATGGATATGACGATTCATGTAATGAGCAATTGTTTACTTTATTGGACTCAAAAGCTTTATGATGCTAAGATGCTAGCCAGTGGCTCTAGGGTTTTAGGCCTCACAAGTGAAGGTAATTATGTTGCAATGGAGGGATATGGTCCTGTCAGCGTGGCTAAGGTGTCAATGGAGGCAATCATTCGACAAATTGGCTGGGAGTTAGGTGAATTTGGCATCACTGCTAACGCGGTTCAAGCAGGTATTACGCCAACTCGAGCTCTGACTAAAATTACTGATGGCTGGGAGATGTGGGTCGAGAATACAAAAAAACGCAACCCGATGAGGCGTACAACAACTCCTGAAGATATTGCTGGAACAATTTCCATGCTGCTGAAACCCGAAGCAGACTTTATTAACTGTTCTATAATATACTGTGATGGTGGTGAGTCTAGATCTGGGTCTTTTTAGTATTGCTTTTAAAGTATTATAAACTAGAACCTTGTTTTAGTTTTTCTTGAATCAAGGAGATAAGTTCATGACAGTCTTTGTTTGGTGAAATGTCAAAACTTCGCTTTGCCTCACTCAAAGCGTATTCCCACCAACCTTTTTTTGTATAGGCTATTGCCAACTTCATGTGCGCTGTACCGAGTGTCTGGAATTCATCTCTATTTAGTTTGCTTTGCTCGCCCCCATAAAGCCTAGAAACTTCCCTATATTCCATAATAGCCTCATCGACTAGTCCTTTTTTTAGATACCAGTCACCGAGGTTTAAGTGACGCGATGGATTCTCCTTAACACAACCACCAAGTGACACCACTAAAATAGTGAGTTGGAAAAAAAGCTTACGACATGTAATAAAAGCATTCATATATAGGTTCTAATTTTTAGTTTTACTTAAAGCAAAATCAAGAAGAATATTTTTTGTATTTTAAATAGCAGAAGACAATCACCTACTTGCATTAAATGCATTTATGCTCTGCCAGATACTCCAACTAAGTTGTTAGTGTCAAAACCAAGAGAACTGGTAGCGTAACTCCATAACTTTTTTGGGGGAGTATTAAACAAAAAATCATCAGTTGCATTTTGGACAAGCCAATCACCATTTTTCAGTTCATTTTCTAGTTGTCCTCTAGACCACCCAGCATGGCCTAGCACCAATTTAAAACGTGAGTCTATTCCATCATCAAGTTGTTTTAAAATATTTAGATTGCTTGTAATGTAAGCAGATTCTGATATTTTTATTGATTCTTTTGTTTTAACGTTTTCCTTATGAAAAATAAGACCTTTTCCAACTAAAACTGGCCCGCCAAAGTATATCGTGTTTTCGTACCTACGGAATTCATCGTTGATTTGAATTAATCTTTTAAAAAAAGTATTGAGTTTTAAATCGTGATATTTCTTGTTTATTATAATGCCAAAAGCACCATCTTTACCATGCTCGCAAATATAAACAACTGCCTGAGAAAAAAATGGATCTTTCAAATTCGGCATCGCTATAAGGAGTTGGTTTGTTAATGAGTCCATATCTAAAGATAATGAAGCTGGCTTTGGATTACAACTCTTTGTGCCTAAACATTTCGCATAAACTATTTTAGTTGCGTAATCATATAAATGTAACTTTTAGGCTAAAAAATAATTTAAATCAATCAATTGGCATGAAAGAAAAAAGCGAAATTATCATACGGGGTGCTCGCCAACACAACTTAAAAAATATTGATGTCAAAATCCCCAGAGACAAATTTGTAGTAATTACAGGGCTTTCAGGTTCTGGTAAATCATCGTTAGCATTTGATACTAT
>Ga0160422_10002197_pt1 | contig 12199 bp, 8 predicted proteins | sample Fk160mmetaG_FD_108192 | JGI IMG/M metagenome (GOLD analysis project Ga0160422, IMG submission 108192) | Marine microbial communities from the Central Pacific Ocean - Fk160115 60m metaG | ecosystem: Environmental > Aquatic > Marine > Oceanic > Photic zone | place: The Central Pacific Ocean...
AAATTATTAGAGTATGCAGAACTTGGCCATCAGAGAATAAAAATGGAGTTGGACTTCATGCTTTTTTCTATAGTAAATATATAAATATACCAACTACAATTTTTGTAAAAGATATTAAGAAAAAAGATAACCCTGTAATTCTAGATAATATATCGATGAAGACTGTAAACTATAGAGATATTTTGTTAAAGAAGAAAAAGAATAATATATTATTACTTTTTTTAATATTAATAACAAAGGCAAGAGGTGAAATAATAATGCTAATAAATTTACTTTTTCATTTAAAAAGAACACAAATTAAAAGGATTATACACATTCATTCAGCTAATTTTACTTTATCTGGTTTTCTAACATCCTATATCTATAAGATACCAGTTGTAGTTCAATTAGGAGGAACAGATATTCTGAGAATGGAGAAATCAGTAATTCATAAATTTATCTTAAAAAAAATTAAATATTTTATATGTATTAATGATCAAATATCCAAAAAAATCAAAAGGATCAATCCTAAAGCTAAGACATTAATTGTTGGAAATTCTGCTGATTTATCATTATTTAAACCTTCAAAAAAAAATAAAAATCTTTTTGTTTCAGTAGGAAATCTGCGATGGCAAAAGGATTATTCCACACTTATAAGTTCTTTTAATATATTTCTAAAAAAAAATCCAAAAGCCACTCTACTTATCTTTGGAGAGGGTCCAGAAAGAGAAAAACTTGAAAATCAAATAAAATATTTAAATTTAGAAGATAATATATTTTTAAAAGGTTATTGTAATCAGAAAGAAATAGCTAATGCCTTATCTAAAAGTTATATTTATATTCAATCATCAGTAAGTGAGGGAATGCCAAAATCAATCTTAGAGGGAGTTGCAGCTGGATGTCCTATTATTGCAACTAATGTTGGCTCTTGCAAAGATTTTGCAGATAAATTTGGCGTATGCGTTGAACCAAATAATCCAAAAGATCTCTCAGAGGCAATATTAAAGTTATTTATGAATAAGGAATTATGGAATTTTTACCATCAAAAGTGTGTTAACAATAGAAATCAATTTAATTGGGAAAAATTAGTAGAAAAAGTATCTAACTTCTATGATGAAATAATCCCAATCAATAATTAATTATAAATAATTGGACTTGTATTTTATTGTTTTTATAATATCAATTTTAATTAATTTAGAAGTCATAATTTAAATTTTAAGTTAATTTTAAAGATAATAAATCTAATAATTATTTTTATAATAAAATTAAAAAGATGATTGATGATAAAAAAAATAAAAAATTAAAAATTGCCTTATTAGCAAATACAAGTTGGTATTTTTATAATTTTCGTTTGTCATTGATAGAATTTCTTATACAAAATAATTACGAAATCCATTTAATATGTCCTTATGATAATTATACAAAGAATTTAAAAGCCAAGGGTATTACTATTCATAATTGGGAATTAAATAGCTCATCTGCAAATTTTTTTATGGAAATAAAATCAATTTATTTCTTATACAATATTTATAAAAAAATAAACCCTGATATATCGCATAACTTTACAATTAAATGCGTTATGTATGGAACTTTAATATCTAATATTTGTAATATAAAGCATATTATAAATTCAATAACTGGCCTAGGTAATGTATTTATAAGCAATAAATTTAAATATAAATTTATTAAATTAATAATAATACCAATCTATAAATTAATTATTAGGAGATCAAAAGCTAATCTAATATTTCAGAATAAGTCTGATTTAAATTTATTTATTAAACTAAATATATCAAATAAAAAGAATTCTTTTTTAATAAGAGGTTCTGGAATTGATACAAATTATTTTAAAAATGATCAAATAATTAAAGATTTTCCCAAAAGTAAAAAATGGAAAATTCTATTTCCCTCAAGATTGATTAAGGAAAAAGGGATAGATGAATTAATAGTAGCTTGTGATAATTTATGGCTTAAGACTAAAAATTTTAGTCTTTTCCTTGCAGGAGAATTTGATTTAAATCCAAGTGTAAATTTGAATAAAGAATATTTTAAAAAATTAAAAAATCGTGAATATATTGAAGGATGTCAACATCAAACTAATATGAGGAATTTATATATGCAATCTGATATTGTTATTCTCCCTTCATGGAGAGAAGGGTTATCTAGATCACTCCTAGAAGCAGGAAGTATGGAATTACCAATAATTACAACAAATGTTCCAGGTTGCAAAGATATTATTTTAGACGGAAAAACTGGATTATTAGTTAATAAAAAAGACCCAAAATCAATTGAAGATGCTATGTATTTTCTTATGAATAACAAAAATTTATGTAAGAAATTTAGTCGAAATATAAGATTTCATATAGAAAATAACTTTACAAACGATATAGTAAATAAACAAACTCTTGTTCTATATAAAAAAATACTTTCTCAACATATAAAACTATAGATACAATGAAAAAATTTAAGTTCATGTTTATACATATTTTAATTGCATTAATATTTTCTCCACAAATTTCAAAATCAAACGAAGTCTCTTCTAAAGAGAATGTTATTTATTCATTTGAATCGTATAATAATTTATCTTTAGTAAATGCAAAATTGTTATCTAAAGAATGGATTTTAAAAAATGTTATATCTAGATTATTAGGTCCTATTCCATATAAAATAGAAGAATTACAGAGAAAGTCTACAATAAGAAAAGACTATTTAAAATTAATAGAAATTTATCCAAGTAAAAATAATATAAAAAAAGAATCAATTAAAAAGCAAATTAAAACTATAAATAATAAGATAAATAATTATAAAAAGGATAGTTTAATCTTAAATGATCACCTTAAATTTTTTAATTCTAAAGAATCATTTGATATTTATAAAGTCAATTACAAATACAAAATTGAAAATGAAAAAGAGACTAAAAATAAAATTTTTAGTTGGACCTCATTTTGCATAGTTAACTCTAATTATGAAAATGAAATCAATCAAATAAGAAATATATTGACTAACAAAATTTATAATGATAATAAATTAATTGCTAGAAAATTTAGATATCAAATTTATAGACAAAAGAATAATTTTGTATCTGAATCTTTTATTGATAACAAAATTTGTAATCATTTTAAAAAATTTCACTATTATGATTTTTAAAATCATTGAAAATTAATAATATAAATTAAGTTGAAAGGGAAATTTTATTATTAAATTGATTTTATAAAAATGTTAAATTATTCAAGACTAAAATTAAATTTAATAAATTATTAAATAATTTTATATGGTTTTATTTTTAAATTAAAATCTTAATATATTTATTTAATATTGATCATTAATACTTTCTTCGATGAAATTAATTATTTATGAACTTAATGAAATCCCAAGAAGATTGGTTGATTATTATATTGAAACTTTTCCTAAATCCTATTTGGCATTAATTTGTAAAGAAGGAACAATAATAAATACTTTAACTAAGGATTCGGGCGAATTACATCCTTGGAGCACTTGGCCGACTGTTCATAGAGGCGTTTATAATGATTTCCATAATATAAGATCTATAAATCAAGATTTATCATTTTCCAAAAAATATCCTCCTATCTGGGAAATTTTAAATAATAAAAATATTGATATAGGTATATTTGGATCTTTACAATCATATCCACCTTTATTAGGAAATGATATCAAATTCTACTTACCTGATACTTTTGCTCCAAAACCTAAAGCTTACCCAAAAGAATTAGGAGAATTTCAAGAATTCAATTTAAAAATGTCAGAGGAAAATAAAGCAATAAGTAGAAAAATATCATTTAACGAAATTTTTAACTTTGTTAAATTAATTAGTAGAGGTATAATATCAAAAAGATCAGCTATAAGAACTGCTTTACATATTTTTAAAGAGAAAATAAATCCTAAATATAAATCAAGAAGATCTATTATTCAAAATGTATTAACTTTTGATATTTATTTTAAATATTTAAAGACTTTAAAACCATCTTTTTCTACTTATTTTACCAATCATTTAGCAGGGATGATGCATAGATATTGGCAAGATTTATTCCCAATGGATTTTGCAAAAGGAAAACATAAAGCTGATAAATTTCATGCATCATCAATAATAAAGGCAATGCATTTAGCTGATAGAAATTTAGGAAAATTAGTAAAATTCTCCAAAAAACATAACTATAATCTTTGGATAGTAAGCAGTATGGGACAAAATGCAGTTGAAAGAGGAGACTATATACCAGAATTAGTTTTAAGAGACCTAAACAAAACCATATTAAATTTAGGTTTAAATACCGAGGAATATAAAACTCTTCCAGCTATGCAACCAGATTATTGTATAAGTTGTAAGAATAATAAGGCTTTTAAAATTTTAAAAAAATCAATAAAAGAAATAAAAGATCCTAATCAAAAAAGCATACTTCAAGAAACATATTCTTCAAAGGGTCTAAATTTGCACCTTAGTTTAAAAAGGTCAAAAATTAATAATACTAAAAAATTTCTTTTTATAAATAATAAAAAATATAAATTTGAAGAACTAGGGTTTGAATTAATTAAAAGAGATAAAGGCACTGCTTATCATTCTCCTTATGGTATTTTGGCAGCATATGGACCTTTAAGCCAAAATCTTAAAAAATATAGCAATAATACCATTGAAACGACACAAATCAGTCCCTCAATACTTAACTTTTTTAATATTGAGATCCCTGATTATATGAACAAAAATATCCTTTAAAGATTTTTTGTATAATTTAAACAAATATATTAAGGTTTATTTATTCATATCTCAAATAATACATAAAATATTTAGTGTTTAAAGGGTTAAGAAACTTATGTTTATTTACAAATTCATATGCAGGTTATATTCAATAATAACTTATACTATTGAAAATAATTTTTTGAAAAGAGTAAAAGCTTCTTCAAATAAATTAGAAATTGAGGGATTAGAAAAATTAAAGCTTAAAAATAATAATTTAAAATTAGGTGAATCAAAACAAGAAATTAAAGCAAATAACTACCATTATCGAACTATTTATTCCGAGATAGAAATATTCAAGTTTTTAGAAAAATTATTTGATGAAAATTTAAGAAACAAAATTAAAAATCTTACTGGTTTTAATTACTCTATTGATTATTTTGGAGCCTACAAAAATTTTCCCATAATTTCAACTCAAAGAAATAAAGGCTTTTATGCTAATCATTATCATTTTGACAAACCCTACAGCAAAAATCTTTTAAAATTATTCATACCTCTTGATACAATAAATAAGGATAATGGGCCACTTGAAATTATAAATAAAAAAGAAAGTGATTTAATAAAAAAAAGAAAGATAAATTTAACTTCTGCTAAAAAATTTTATTTTACTGGCGACAGTCAAGACATTCTTCTATGCAAAGCAAATTTATGTTTCCATAAAGCTGGTATTCCAAAAGATGGAAAATACACTAATTTATTAATGCTGCAATTAAACCCATCTTTAAATTGGAAAATTAGTAAAGATTTATATAAAAGACAATTTAAAATTGAACCAAAATTTACTTCAATATCCAATTTAATTTCAAAATATAAGTTATTTAAATAATAATTAATTTATTCACACTTAAAACTTTTTAGGAAAGCCTTTATAATTGAAATTAAAAATATTAAAACTTAATCCAATAGATTCATTTGATTTATTATAAAATGCACCCAAAGAATAGGCTCTTCTATTAATATTAATTCTATATCTCGGCAAAGAATATTCTCCATCTTCAATATCATAAGAAGTTTCATATGAAAATAATAAGGGACCATAAATCTGTTGATTTAGCTTTATATTTATCCTAAAATTTTCATTAATATCATCAAACTTAAATGGACTTTCACCATTTTTTATGACATAAATTCCATTGAGATTTATCTTCGTATAATCCAAAAATCTATTTTTGTGTTCTCCCAATATAATTTCTGGACCAGATGATAAAGAAATTGAGTTTTGAGAGGATCCATCACTATAAAGAAATATCCCTGATTGTATATTTGATATCCAAGAAATGCCCTCATTTATAACAAATGGAGTATATTTATATTCTTCATCAATATTTTTTTTAACTTTACTTTTTTCCCATAATTTATATTTATTTGCTAGTTTAAAAGCAAAAAGATTTCTATTTAAATGAGCAAATTTTTTAATATTTTTTCTTTCAGCCTTAAAAATACCGAAATCATAAATTAAGAAAAGATTTGTATAATTATCATTTTTTTTCCAAGATTTTCTATTAGCTAGACTTATAGCATTGCCAAAATATATTTCACTTTCCCCATCATAACCTCTAGAAACCTTCTCTCTATATGAAGTATTAAATTTAATATCTAAGAAATTACTAAAATATTTTTTATCACTATTTTTAATTATATTATCTTGAAAATTATTAACTTCAATTTCTCTATTATTACTGAAATCAATTTCTTTATTATTTACAATAAAACTATTTAATTTATTATCAAATTCACTCTTCGATGAACTTAAATCTATAGTTTTTTGCAAAGAAAGCTTAGATCTTGCTGCTTCGTGAAATCTAGAAAAATTAAAAGAATTCAAACTAGATTCCCAATTTAAATTTATAGAATTAATATTTCCTCTTAATTGAGAATCTAATGCAAAAATATCTGAAATATTTATATTATTAGTTACTTTATTTGTAAGTATTGAATTATTTTTTTCTCTAAATGTTTTAGAGGTTCCTTGTGCGGCTCTTTGTATTAGAAAATATGGTTTAAATTCTAAATTGAAGTTATCATTAAGTTTTAATTTATTAAAATTTCTATAAATATAAAATCCATCTTTTTCTTTATAGTCTGAACCTAAACCCCACGATGCCTTAGATTCATCATCATAAATAGTTCTTTTACCGATAGGAATTTTTAATCTATCATCAAATATTAAATGACTTTTTTTACTAATTAATTTTATTTTGTTATCAATAATTTCACCAGTAAAATTTTTACTTTGTAGAATAAACTGAGGTTTATTAAACACATCATTTGTAAATATTATCTTTTCTGACTCTAAAATCTTATCTTTTAAAAAGATTTTTCTTGATTTATATCTCCATTTTTTAATTGAGGGAATATCAAAACTAATATTGGTTAAATTAAATTTTTTTGCTTCTTGGAAATCATTAACAAGACCTAGTTTGATACTATCAATATATTTAAGATCAGAAACTTTCATGATATTGTTCTCTTTTTTATCTTCAATATTCTTAAATTCAAAATCATTAATAAAATTATTAAAATCTAGGACGCCATAAATATTATCAATAAATCCTTCTCCATTTTTTAAATTATATAAAATTTTTGAAGACTCAAAATATTGATCACCTTTTATAAAAATTACATTACCTTCAATAATAATGGTTTTATTAGTCTTATCATAAGTGACTTTATCGCCCTTTATTTCAGCATTAGAGAAAAATAAGACCGCATTTCCTTCTGCATAATAAATATTATCTTTCTCATATTGAATATCTGACTCTATATCTAGAACAAAGTCCTTTTTACTTAAATTTTCGTCAAGAGCTATTAAATAAATTAAGTCATTACCAAATTTATAAATATCCTCTTTTAGATCATTCCCAAATTCAGTATTAATATTCTGGAAAATCTTTTTTTTAGTATTTTTAGAATCTTGATCATAAATTTCCGATTTTTCAATTTGAAAATGTATATTATTTATATCTTCTGCCTTAGATGAAAGTAAAAAAGTGAGAGGTAACTCAATAGGTATAAAGCTCGCAAGAAATATAATTAAATATTTTAAATTTAAATTAAACAATATAATATTATGTTTCTAATAAATTATAAGACCATAATACACTTTATAAAACAACTATCACTAAACAGATTATATTTTTCTCCAAACAGCCAAAAGTTTTCCTTGAATAATAAGTTGTTCGCAATCAATCTTAATTGGATCATATTTAGGATTTGCAGCCTCAAGTATTATTTCCCGACCTTTTTTAAAAAAATACTTTAATGTTGTACCTGAACCTGGTACTAAAGCACTTATTATTGTTCCATTTTTTAAAGAACTTAATTCTTTAATAGGTTCCATCAAAACCATATCTCCATCAGCAATATACGCATCAACCATAGAATCTCCGTTTACTGTAAGAGCAAATATACCTTTTTTCTTTAAAGTTTCCGTAAGATCTAGTTGCTCAGTTAAATCAGAATAGGTCTCTACCAAACCTCCTGCGGCAATTGATCCCATAATTGGAATACCCTCCATGATCTCTTCAACTATTTGCAAAGTTCTTGCCTTTCCTTCCTGCCATGAGATATACCCTTTCTCTTGTAAATGCTTTAATCTACTTTGAATAGGGGCTGGAGATTTTAAGCCCATAGCCTCCATCATTTGCCTTATCGATGGGCTATGCTTAAAGTCTTTCATATAATTTCTTATCCATACATAGAGCTCATTTTGGGCTTCTGTAAGATTCAGCTCGGAAGGATTGGTCACATCAGAATAAGGTGCTAATACATTTGTACCTATTTTATTCTAAATAAGCAAGCTTTTTCAAGAAAGAAGTAGAGATAGAAGGGCTTGTTGAGCATGCAGCCTATTTTCAGCTTGATCAAAAATCTTGCTGTTTACACTTTCAATAACTTCATCTGTAATTTCCTTCCCTCTGTAAGCTGGCAAACAATGTAATACAATTGCATTATTATTAGCCAACGACAAAAGTTTTTGATTTATTGTAAAACCAATAAATTGTTTTTCCTTATTCTTCTTTTCATTCTCCTCGCCCATTGAAGACCAAACATCAGTATACAAAACGTTTGCACCCTTAACCGCAGAATGCACATTATCAGTAATTGTCAAAATACTTCCTTGATTAATTTCTTTTGCTTTTTTTATTATTGAATAGTCAGGCTCATATCCTTTTGGGCATGCAATTCTTATCTCTACCCCTAATAAAGCACCGCAAATAATTAAAGAATTAGCAACATTATTACCATCTCCGACAAAGGTTAAAATAATATTTTCTAACGATCCAAATGACTCTTGTATCGTTAGAAAATCAGCCAAAGCCTGACAGGGATGCTCAAGATCAGTGAGAGCATTAATTACGGGTTTGGAAGACCATTTTGCATATTCATCCAAAACAGAATGATTAAAAGTTCTTATAGCTAACACATCGCAATATCTACTCAATACTCTTGCAGTATCCTTAATCTCTTCACCCCTACCTATTTGTGATGTACTAGGGTTTAAATCTATAGTAGAACCCCCTAATCTAGACATAGCCACTTGAAAACTCACTCTTGTACGAGTTGAAGCTTTATCAAATATCAAGCCTAAAACTTTATTATTTAAATCAATTTTAAGTTCATCATTCTTAAATTTTTTAGCTATTTCAAACAAGTGCCTCATTTCACTTTGGCTCAGGTCTGAACTTGATAAAAAACAACTTTTATCTAGCTTTTGAAGTTTAAACATTAAAAAAGATTACGCTGGCATTTTAGTTTCAGATAAAAGTTTCTTTAGATCTTCTCCTTCAATAACTTCCTCAGAAAGTATTTTTTGAGATATTGATTCTAAGAGAGGTAAATTATTTCTAAGTATATTTAATGCAGTTTCATGAGCATTATCAACAAGATCTCTGACCTCTTTATCTATAGCTTGAGCTGTAGCATCACTAACAGCTCTTCTTGGATTATTACCATTTCCTAAAAATTGCCCTCCACCTTGTTTATCGTACGCTAACGGCCCTAAGATTTCACTCATCCCAAAAGTTCCAACCATCTGCTCAGCGATATCTGTAGCTCTTTGCAAATCATTAGAAGCTCCAGTAGTTATTTTTCCAAAAACTATTTCTTCAGCTGATCTTCCTCCAAGTAAAGTAGCTATTTGTCCCTGTAACTCTTCCTTAGAATTGAGGAACCTCTCTTCCGTTGGAAGTTGCAATGTATAACCTAATGCACTCATTCCCCTTGGCACTATTGATATTTTTGCAACTTTAGAACCACCAGGCATTAGGTGCCCAACGATGGCATGCCCAACTTCATGATAAGCAACAACTCTTTTCTCATCATCTTGTAGGACCCTACTTTTCTTTTCAAGTCCAGCAACTACTCTTTCAATAGCCTCACTCAAATCTTGTTGTTCTACACTCTTTCTATTACCTCTAGCGGCTAATAGAGCGGCTTCATTAACCATATTAGCCAGGTCTGCACCTGCAAAACCTGACGTTGCTTGAGCGATAGAATCGAGATCTATTTCATCAGCTAATTTAACTTTCTTAGTATAAATTTCTAAAATTGTTTTTCTTCCAATCAAATCTGGTCTATCAACTAAAACTTGCCTGTCAAATCTTCCTGGCCTCAGTAAGGCAGCATCTAATACTTCAGGTTGGTTAGTTGCAGCAAGAACTATAACTGGTTTGTCTGATGCAGTAAATCCATCCATCTCAGTTAGTAATTGATTTAGTGTTTGCTCCCTTTCATCATTACCACCTACAACCCCCATCGAACCTGAACGACTTTTACCAATAGCGTCTAATTCGTCGATAAAAATGATACATGGAGCCTTTTTCTTGGCTTGTTCAAATAAATCTCTTACTCTAGCTGCACCTGCTCCAACAAAAAGTTCTACAAACTCTGAACCAGAAATAATAAAGAATGGAACTTCTGCTTCCCCTGCAACGGCTTTAGAGAGAAGAGTTTTTCCTGTTCCTGGAGGACCTACAAGTAAAACCCCTTTAGGAATTCTTGCTCCAATATCTGTGTATCTTTCAGGTTTTTTGAGAAAATCAACAATCTCAGTTAACTCATCTTTAGCTTCATCTACGCCAGCAACATCTTCAAACGTAATTTTTGATTCATCATCAGGGACATAAACTTTAGCTTTACTCTTAGTGAAGCTTAATGCTCCCTGAGCACCTCCACCTCCCATACTTCTTCTTGCAAAAAATTGAAGAACTAAAATAAAAATTAAAGGAGGAACTACCCAGCTTAGGATTGTTGAGAAAATATTTGGTTTTTTGGGTGGAGCAGCTGCAAATTCAACCCCTTTATTTTCTAACCTTTGCGGCAAATCCATATCAAAAATGGGAGTAGTCGCCAAAACAGAGGGAGCGCCCTCCTCAGCTCCATTTAATTCATATCTAATTTGCTCTTGAGTGATATAGGCTCTTTTAACTTCACCATCATTTACTTGATCTATAAATAGAGAATATGGAACTCTTGGTATTTGCATATTCTGATTAGGGAAGAGGCTACTAAATAAAAGAAGAGCCCCAACACCTATAAGAACAATATTAACGATACCAAAACGTCTATTGGGTTGATTATCATCTTGTCTAATAGGCATTGTTAAATTTTTGTTTACTTTATCATAATCTATTTAAGTTAATTACGAAGCGAAAATTAGATTTTGGGTGAGAACCGTACGATTTCTTTCTTAAAATATAACTCAGTAGATAACTATAAGAAATTTTTAAGACAAATATCATCATTGAGAATTTGAATAGAACCTTTATTTAATATTTTCACTTCATCCATATCTTTAAAATTAAAATCTGAAAAGGGAGTCATTGAACTTATACCACCCAAAATTTTTGGAGCGATAAATGTAATTGTTTCTTGAATACATCCATTTTTAATAGCTGAAGTAGCTAAATTTGGACCACACTCCCACAAAATATTATTAAGTCCTCTCTCAGCTAATAATTTGGATAATAATTTTGGATTATCAGAAGGTATTTTTGCTAACTCAACACATTTTGGAATGTTTTTTAAATTTTCTTCGTTAGCTGATGATTCAACATAAACTATAAGAGTCTTTGCTTCGCTGCAATTCCAAAGATTTCTTTCCAAAGGAAGATCTGCAGACCTAGTAAAAACAACTCTCAGAGGCTCAGGATATTTCTTGCTGCGAGTTGTTAATAGTGGATTATCTTTTCTTAAAGTATTACCTCCTACAATAATTGCATCAAATTTAGCTCTTATCGAATGCACCATTGACCTAGAATAAACATCAGTAATCCACTGGCTCTTTCCATTTTTCAACCCAATCCTTCCATCTATACTCATGGCCCATTTAAGCACTCCATATGATTGACCAGTTAAATTTCTATGAATAAAAGGCTTATTTATTGAAATAGCTTCTTCTTCGCATAATCCTAAATTAACTTCTATGCCTGCTTCTCTTAACTGATCCAGCCCTTTCCCTGAGACTCTATG
>Ga0160422_10002198_pt1 | contig 12196 bp, 12 predicted proteins | sample Fk160mmetaG_FD_108192 | JGI IMG/M metagenome (GOLD analysis project Ga0160422, IMG submission 108192) | Marine microbial communities from the Central Pacific Ocean - Fk160115 60m metaG | ecosystem: Environmental > Aquatic > Marine > Oceanic > Photic zone | place: The Central Pacific Ocean...
TAAACAATATCCACTTAAAGAATTAGACATACCCAAAGATGGTGGGAAACGTGGCAATGGAGGCGATATTGCCCGAGGACCGCTTGGACCGAGCAGGCTTGAATTAGATAAACCCGTAATTGCAGCGGTTGCAGGTCCTGCTGTCGCTGGTGGAATGGAGTTAGCACTTTGGAGTGACTTTAGGGTAATGGAGCGTACTGCATACCTTGGGGTTTATTGCCGCCGATGGGGTGTACCACTAATAGATGGTGGAACTGTAAGACTTCCTAGAATAGTGGGCCAGGGACGAGCATTAGAGATTATATTAACTGGAAGACAAGTGATGGCTGAAGAATGTGAAAAATTAGGTCTCTGCGAGTATGTAGTGGATGAAGGTGGGGCAAGGAAAAAGGCTGAAGAGTTAGCACACGAAATTGCTCGATTTCCCCAAACTTGTGTTCGTGCTGATAGGCGTTCAGCTATAAACCAAAGAAACCTAAACATTCGAGACGCCCTAATTAATGAGTGGTATAATGGGCGAGCTGCTTTGATTAAGGACGGTGTCGACGGAGCATCTCGTTTTAAAAGTGGTCTAGGTAGGCACGGTGATTTCAAAAAAATAAAATGACAGGGATCTATAAAACAATTTCAAAAAGAAATTTTATTTCTTTTTGCAAAGATACAATCCCGTCAGTTAAAGATTTTGAAGTTAAACTAAAAAAGTTTGAAAAATCTGGAGTGGCAATTGATTACTTTCCTGACAAAAACCAAGTCGGTAAAAAAGATAGGTTTTGGACCCAAAATTTATTTACAACCGCTGACATGGTTTCATATGGTAGCATACTTTGCAGATACCCTAACGCGATAGAATCCGTCACTATTAATTTTACTGGTAATTTTTTTGCTGTAGAAAAGGTTTGTAATGTTCGAGTCTCTAGTACAATTCAAGAATATGAAGAGAAGTTTGCACACTCCACAGTGGATGTTGTTACATTTTCTAACCATTTAATAGCAAAATTGACCTGTAATTACCTAATAATAGGAAAATAAAAAATATCTGTAACGCAAATTTGCAAAGTATTTCGCATAGAAGGTATATACTTTCGTAATTTTAGTTGATTTTATTTTTTGTTTTTTTTCGATATTGATTTTAATTATGACACATATTACATCCACTCCTGATATATCCTTGAGAGTTAAGAAAGACAAACATCGTTGTTAATAATTATTAAAATTAAATGTTTACACGTTAGTTCTTAAAAGAAAAAAAAATGATCATTTTAATTTAATAATTTTTTAGCATTTCTGCAAAAATTTTTGACAAAAATATTGTCGTTAATATCTCCATCAAAAGTTTTCAATATATGTAATGTTTTATTTTATTCATCACTTTTATATACGTAAATCCAAGTGTCTTGATCTTTATTATATATGACAAATTCGAGTTTGTTATTAATTCCTTGTGAGAGATCATTCTGTTTTAGTTGTTCTCCACTTTTTCCTATCAAAAAATAAGGGTGAGCCGTTCCTGCTTCCATTTTCATATGTGTGCATATCAACTTGGAAGCATACAAATTCTTAGTATTAAAAACATAAATAAAGTACGTAATATTTATGAGTGCTATTGCTTTGAAGTAAAGTAAAAATGATTTTTCATGTCTAAATTTAAAATTAAATTTTTTTTAATTTCCAAAATTATTATAGAACCATCAAAGCTTTCAAGATTGGTACCCTTTTTTTATCAAATTCTTCTGCTTTTTCAGTCAAAAAGTTAATACTTTCAATTTTATCGTTGATCTCTTCATTATTTTTTAGAATTCTTTGACCTTGAGAATTAATGGTTTCCCAGGCGAAAGTTGCCCACTCTTTAGGATGTTTTTTTCCTTGCAACATGGAAGCGATAAAAATTTTTTCAATGCGGCCAACTACAATTCCACTTATGGTCCTTGGACTTACCAAGTGGTGAATTTCATCTGATCCAAAAGCATGATTTATCAAATATTTATTCAAGTTTTCTGTATTAGATTTGTTGTTGTTTATAACATTTTCGTCTTGAACTAAGCCTAAAGCTCTTTTACTCACAAGGATCATAACTGATTGCAAAATTAAAGTAATATTTATTTCTTTATTTTTTAAATTACTTTCAATTTCGGCAATTGTTTTTGTTTTAAAGTCAGATAAAAAATCTAATATAGGATTATAAATCTTTTCACTTAATTCAATTTCTCCTAAATCTCCTTGAGTTTTAAGTATAATTTGATCAGGATTCTCAATTAATTGAACACGAATTTTCCTAACTTCGTTAATTTGGTCAAAACTTGTTAGTCTTCTAGGGCCTTTAACCCAATATTCTGCTCTAAATTGAGCATTTACACAAAAATCTTTTATGATTTGATATAAGACGGGGTCTTTTATTTCAGCTAGAAGTTCCAACTGTTTCTTTGTAAGGTTTAATTTATCTATCGCGTTCAAGTGATTGGATGGAGCAACGTAACTTAATTTTGCCTTTGAAAAAGATTCGTTTAGCTTTCCAAAATTAACGGCCTCCCAGTCTTTATTAAAATATTCATGAGCTAAATATTCTCTATTTTGTCCTTGTATTCGTTTTAATCGTTGCTTGAGAATTGGATTAGTTTCTAAAAATTTTGGATTTATAGTATTTAATTTTTCAATGAATTTAAGTGCTCCATTAATTCCACCAATTCTACCAGAACCTGAGGGTTCCATGGTATTAGCATAATATGTCATTAAATCTCTTACTGGTATCATACTAGCCCATGCGTTTTGAGAATTATAACTTACATAAACTACACCCCCAACATTTAGTTTGTTTTTTATAAATTCAATGATTATTGATTTGTTGGAATTTGAGACCCAGGACCAAATACCGTGAAGACCAATAAAGTCAAAGTTGGGTAGGTTTGGATATTTACAGAATGTTTCGAAATCATCATCCGACAATAAAGTTTTATTTCCTATAGTTGAATTTAATTCCTTAGCAAAACTTACGTGTGCTGGATTAAAGTCATTTCCAGCCCAATTAATAGAATTATCTGCTGAATGAAAATTTATGGATATTCCTTGACCAAAACCTAACTCACAGGCATTTTTTATTATTGGAGGTCTTATTCCTGCATGTATTAATGCTAAATTTAAATTTAGAGGGTTTAATCCTGCATAATAACCATGTGTATAATTTACATCAGAAACATAACCAGAGCTCCAATCCATAAGTTATTCCCTAAAAATTAAAAAAGTACCAAATTATTAAGCTTTTCAATTTTTTGTCAACATATTTAAAATTTAATAAATATTATGTCAAAAAAATACTATCCATATTATGTTGGCATTAATTAGATTAATATTTATTAATCCTAATAAGCTGAGTAAATTTTATTTTTTTAAATATTCTGAAATTTAATTTAAAATTCTTAATATGAGAAACTATGAAGGTTTTTTAGATGACATATATAATACCTAATATAAGATAAAATACTTAATAGTTGTTTGATCTCAAAAACTATAACTTATTTCTAGTAATTACTAAAGCTCACACATTTGGGTAGGAAAAATTTAAATAACTAATCCTATCTATACCGCCTTTTTAAAATTCAATTTTATATCCCCAGATAGTGGACTAGATAATATCAATCATTTTTATTAAAAATTTTATTTCAAGAAAAATTTTTCTAATTCTAATTTATTGTTATTAAGTAAAATTATAATAATTCTTTTTTTAGATATAATTATTATTCAAATTCAAAAACAAATAGGTTATCATATAAATTAATTTTAAATTGAAAGATAAAAATGGAATATTTGGACTATATTGAAACTATATTGGACAGAAAAGACATTCTTTCTTCTAACTTTAATCAAAGGTTTTGTTCTGATTGGACACATATTTACAAATTTAAACCTCTAGCTGTAGCTTTTCCAAGAAATACTGAACAAGTTTCAAACTTAGTGAAAGCATCTAAAAAATTTAACATACCTATAGTGCCTATGAGTGGTAATACAGGTTTAGTGGGAGGTACATTTGCCGAAAATTCATTAATTATTTCTTTAGAAAAAATGAATTCAATTATTAAAATCAACAAAGGCTCAAATCTTGTAAGTGTTGAAGCGGGAGTAATTCTTTCTGATCTTCATTCTGAACTGTCAAAACATAATTTGTCTTTTCCTGTAACTTTTGGAGCAAGGGGTTCTGCAATGATAGGAGGAATTCTGTCCTCTAATGCTGGTGGATCAAACGTTTTAAAATATGGCAATTCACGTGATCTCTGTTTAGGAATAGAAGTTGTTTTACCTGATGGGAGAATACTTAATATGATGAGTGAGCTTCATAAAGATAATTCTGGTCTTGATTTGAAGAATTTGTTGATAGGATCTGAGGGAACATTAGGTATTATAACAAAAGCTATTTTAAAAATTTTTCCAACACCAAAAAATTTTTTTACTGCCATGATTTGTCTTAATGAAAATCAAGATCCTCTTAATATTTTAAGAAAAGTCGAGAATAAGCTTGGTAAAGAAGTTGAAGCTTTTGAGTACATGCCTGCTTTTTATGTAAAAGAGTTTTATAGATTATTTCCAAAAAAAGTAAAATTATTTGATAGATATCATGATATCAACATTTTGTTGGAAGTAGCTTCAAATTCTGATGTAATGAATGATGAAGATAATTCTGGAACATCAATTTTGAAAAATCATCTAGAAGAAATACTGTCAAGTTTTCTAGATGAAAACTTACTAGTGGATGTTTTAATCGCACAAAATGATTCTCAAAGAAAATCGATGTGGGAAATTAGAGAAGCTGCAGCTGAAATCACAGTTTCCAGAAAACCTGTAGTTATAACGGATGTTTCTCTACCACTTGATTCTGTTTCAAATTTTATAAATTTAGTAAATAAGAAATTGGACCATGTAGAAAAGCAAGCACCCTCTACATTTGTTTCACATCTAGGAGATGGAAATGTACATTATTGGGTATGGCCAAAGAATGATGATAAATTATTGCATGATAAAATTGTAGAAATAATTGAAGGAATTGTTTATGATTTGAAGGGAAGTTTTTCAGCTGAACATGGTATTGGCATTGCTAAGTTAAATTCCATGAAAAGGAGAAAAGATAATACAGCTGTAGATGTTATGCTTGCTATAAAAAATGCACTCGATCCTACTAATATTATGAATCCAGGTAAAGTTTTTCCTAAAGTTTGATTTTTTTCTTGATAGTTATTTTTTAAATTGTATTATTTTTGTTCCGGTAAATCGAACATATAAAAATAATAAATCGAACATATAAAAATATTAGTAGCGAAAGGTAAATTATGTATATTACTGATAAAGGTGAAAAAGTATTTGTTATGGATGGGCATACTCATTTGTGGGATGCTAGAAAAGATAATAGAAAAAATAGATATGGTTCAACTTTTATTGAAACTTTTTGGAATGGTCATACAGGTATGTCACCTTCAGAAAATGTATGGGATTTAAATCGTTTCGAATATTATGGCGCAAAAGCTGCAGAAAAAGATTTGTTCGAAAAAGGATATGTAGATGTTGCTGTGATGCAACCTACATATTTATATGAATTTTATAATGAAGGTTTTAATACTGTAGAACAATGCTCAGCTTTGAAGAAGTTAAGACCAGAAAATGTTGTTCTCAATGGGAGAATTGATCCTAGAGATGGGAAAAAAGGGATTGCTAAGTTAGAATCTGACTTTGATAAATGGAAATTTAAAGGCGTTAAACTTTATACTGCTGAATGGAGGGGGGAATCAAAAGGTTATAAATTGAGTGAGCCTATTGTTAAACCTTATTTAGATAAGCTTGTTGAATTAGGTATAAAAAATGTGCATCTCCATAAGGGTCCTACAATTCATCCTTTGTCGTTAGATGCATTTGATGTTAATGATGTTGATGATGTTGCAACTTTATATCCTGACTTGAATTTTATAGTTGATCATTGCGGTATACCGAGACTTGAAGATTTTTGTTGGATCGCTAACCAAGAACCAAATGTATTTGGTGGTTTGGCAATTATATCTGCTTTTACTCATACAAGGCCTCGTTACTTTCAACGTCTCATGGTTGATCTCTTATATTATTTAGGCCCTGATAGATTATTATTTGGATCAGATTATGCGATATGGGAACCATCTTGGATAGTTGAAAAGATTATGAATTTTGAGTTTGACGAACCTTCAGCTGAAGAAGCACAAACTGAGCTAACACTCGAGGTTAAAAGAAAAATAATGGGTGAAAATATGGCTAAAATATATGATATTAACCCTAGTGATTTCATTAACAATACTCAAGCCTCGAATGTTGCAGCTGAATAATTCTAAAGCATATAAACTTAGAGACATAAAAAAGTGTTTAAAAACAGTTTTTGACCCTGAGCTAGACGAATCTATTGTTGATTTAGGTTTTGTTTCAAATATTGAAATTAAATCTGATTTTCATGTATCAATTGAGTTGAAACTTCCGACATATTTTTGTTCTGCAAATTTTGCGTGGATCATGTGTTATGATTCAAAAAAAGCTATAGAAAAACTTTCTTGGGTTTTGGATGTAGAAGTTGAATTAGTAGATCATTTTGTAATGAATAAAGTTAATAAAGGCTTAAAAAATAATGAAACTTTTTCTTCTATTTTTGGTGCTAACAAAGCGAACGATATTACAAAACTCCGAATTAAGTTTGATAAAAAAGCTTATTTAAATCGACAATCTTTATTAATTCAATTTTTGCGAAAAAAAAATCTTTTAGATTCTGAAATTATTAATATGACGCTCGATAACTTAACAATTTTTGCTTCAAAATTCTATGATGATGAATTTAACAAAAATCTTAGAAGGTATAAAACTTTAAAAGAGAAACTCATTAAAAATAAAAAAAATATCAATTTTGCATTTTTAGATCTTGACGGAAGTAAAATTCACGAAAATAATCTATTAGAGTATTTAAGAACGTTAAGAAGAACTACTGGAAGTATTACAGCTAACAGTGAAATGTGTAAGATATTAATGAAAGAAAGATATTCAGCGGGTGGTCAAATACAATAATATTTAAATCAAGTGTTTTTTTAATTTAAATTATGGAGGGAATTTAAATGGATGGCTCTAAATTTCAACTAATGCATACTATGCTAAGAGTAAAAGACCTTGAAAAATCTATAGATTTTTACACTAATCTATTGGGGATGACTCTTCTTAATAAGCTCGATTTTCCAGAAGGTAAATTTACGTTAGCGTTTATTGGATATGGTCCTGAAGAGACTCATTCTGTGATAGAATTAACCTATAATTGGGATCAGACTGAACCTTATAATCTAGGAGATGGGTATGGACATATAGCTCTAGGTGTTAGAGATATTCATGGCGTATGTGCTGCTCTAGAAAAAGCTGGTGCCAATATACCTAGAAAACCAGGACCAATGAAACATGGTACTACTGAAATTGCATTTATAGATGATCCTGATGGTTATAAAGTTGAGTTGGTAGATTTGGATACAAGATAAGAAAAAAAATATTAATGTTGAGGCAGTGAAAATTAATTTTCGTATTAATCAAAAACTTATGAGCAGATAAAAATAAGGAGATCAATATGAATAGTATAATAAAACATTCGAAAGTTATTGGTTTATCAAGTTTGGTCTTTGCAGTAAGCACTGCAATATCAGCATTTACTCTTGATGATATACCAGAGATTAAAAATAAAACTCCAATCAACGTAGCTTTAGAAGCTGGAGGAAGTGCCGATACAATTATTCCTTTCTTGGAAGCTTTTTCTAAAAAGACAGGAGTTCCCATTACTCATGAAGCGATGGTATTTGCAACTTTATATTCAAAAGAAAATATAGAACTTCAAAGTGGTACGGGTGCCTATGATGTTGTTGTGACGGAGACGTCTTGGACAAATGAGTGGAAGGATTATTTAGCACCACTTGAAGATTTAGCTAATAAATATGATCCAGTAGGAGCTGAAGGATTTAAAAAGTATGTATCTGGTCAAGATGCTGGTATTTTACGTATGGCTTCTACTAGAGATGGATCTTTAGTTGGCGCTCCTTACTATACATACACACAGCAAAACATTTATCGTAAGGACCTACTAACGGACACGGGTGAAATGTCTGCTTTTAAATCTAAATATGGATATGATTTATCAGCACCTACAACACAACAGCAACTTCTTGATATTGCTGAATTTTTTACAAGAAAAGCTGGTGATAAGTTAAAAGGTGAAACATTAGATAAACCTTTTTATGGTGTTTCATTAATGGCAGGACGGTATCCACACGTTCAAGATGAAGTTTCAGCCATTCTTTGGGGATCAGGTGGCAGATGGGCTCGTACAAACCGTGATTCAAATGGAAAAGTCGTATCTTTTGAAATCACTGATGATGATGCCAATAAACTTGAAGAGGCTTTTGCGTATTACCAAAAACTAATGAAATTTGCACCTCCTGGTAGTGAAAACGCTTTTTGGGACTTTGCCACCGCACAGTTTGTTGAAGGGAATACTGCAATGATCCCATATATGTATTGCCCACTTTGGAACTGGTCTTCTGATGTGGAGAAAGTTGGTGGAATGAATGCGGCGGCTGCTGTTGTTGGAGAAAGACCTTATACTGGTGCTTTTCATTTTGCACCTAGTGTAGATAGTAAAAATCTTGAAGCAGCTTATTGGTTATTGAAATACATTGGATCCAAAGAAACCCAAACCGAAATGGTAAATAAAGGGTGGTCTTCTGCAAGAAAAGATTCTTTAGATGCATGTGACAGGAATGCGGAAAATGCACATCGTAATTGTGGTTGGATAGATTCTGTTGCATCACAATGGGAAGCACAAGCTCCTGAAATTGAAACTTATTTACACTTTAATAGTGGTGCTTTTGGTAAACTTTATGAACAAATGACTATAATTGCTCATGAAAATGCAGTTGGAATAAAATCACCAGCTGAAAGTGTAAAAGCTTGGAAGAAGGCATTTAATAGATTCCAAAAAAAGTTTGATGATGTAAAGGTCATTAATTAAACTTAATATTTAAGAGATCTGGTATTAACCAGATCTCTTTTAAATTTTACAAATATTATATGAATGGATCTGTTATGCTGAAAGTTGAGAAACCATCCTGGTTAAATAGAAAGCTTAATGATGATAAATCAAGCAAGTGGATACTGGTTTCTCCTCTTATATTAGTATTAATTGTCTTTATGTTATATCCGACTTTTTATTCTCTTTATATGTCCTTCACAGATTATATTATGAGGGGCTCTCCTGATTTTGTAGGGTTGGATAATTATCGTTTTGCTCTAACAGATGATGTTTTTTGGACTGCATTATGGCGAACTGTTTACATTACAGTAGTTTGTTTAGTCATAGAAATAGGGTTAGGCATGGCTATTGCTATTTTGTTGAACAGAAATTTTCCTGGCCAAGATTTAATTAAAGGTCTTTGTTTTATACCCTTACTTATAGCTCCTTTGTCAATGTCATTAATGTGGAATTATATGTTGCATATTCAGTTTGGTGTGGTGAACGATTTAATTGGTTTATTAGGTATTGAACCAATTGGTTGGTTTTCAACACTTGGATTAGCTTTTTGGTCTATAATAATGATATCCGTTTGGCAATGGTTACCATTCTCTATTTTTGTTCTTTTAGCAGGTCTTAAAAGTTTACCAAAAGACCAATTTGAAGCAGCTCAAGTTGATGGAGTTTCTAAATGGACAATATTTTTTAAGCTCCAATTGCCTATGCTTACACCTCTAATTATTATCATTGTGCTACTAAGATCTATGTGGCTTATGAGACTTTTTGACCCTCTATATGGGACTACAAGGGGGGGGTTGGATACAGAATTATTAGATTGGATGATTTACAGAACCACGTTTGTTGAGTTTGATATAGGTCTTGGAACAGCTTACGCTATGTTCGCATTATACGTAACTTTAATTGTTTGTAATTTAATGTACAAAAGATTAATGGCAGCTATGGAGAATAATTAAATGATAAGATCCTTTTTCTTTTGGGTAGCTATAGCTTTAATTCTTTTTTCTTTTTTATTCCCTGTTTTTTGGGTTTATGTTACATCACTGAAGTCAGGAGAAGACATATTCAGTACAGGTATGTTTTTCACACCTACTCTTGAAAATTATAAATATGTTCTCAATGTCAAACCTTCATTAATGGAATTAACAAATTCAATCCTGATAAGCGTTATCAGCACAATTTTTGTAATAATAATTTCAGTACCAGCGGCTTATAGTTTTGCTAGATTTAACACTGGTGGAGGTCATCTACTATTCATAACCATTTCCACAAGAATGTTTCCAGGAGTAGTGGCTGCAATACCATTTTTTATAGCATTTAAACAATTAGGAATACTTGACACACATATTGGCTTAACTTTAATGTATGTTTATTTTAACATGTCATTTGCTACTTTTCTTCTATATGGTTTCTTTAAAGAAATACCAGTTGCATTAGAAAATGCAGCTATGCTTGATGGATATAACCGTCTAGATATCATAAGAAAAATCATCCTACCACTTATTAAGCCGGGTGTCGCTATAACCACTATGTTTTGCCTTATTTGGTCTTGGAATGAATTTCTATATGCTTTTTTATTTACTAGAAGAGTTGCGAGAACGGCTGCTGTTGGTTTATCGACCTTTTGGGGATCGGTAGAAGTTCAGTGGGGCCCAATGACTGCCTACATGAGCATGGCAATTTTACCAACTTTATTAGCAGCTTGGATTATGCAACGTCATATAGTAAGAGGCTTAACCTTTGGTGCTGTTAAAGGATGAAATGGATATAGTAGAAAAAATATTTTGGAGCTTAGTGATTTTTTTTGGAATTCACTTTCTTTGGTTAGGTCTTTTAGAAGAATATCTATCCTTGTATGTGGGTACTTTAGTTTCGTTAGTGGCGGTTTCTCTGTTTATTTTTTTAGCTCGCAATAATAAGGATAAAACAAATAGAGATGGCTGAAATATCTTTTAACAATGTATCAAAAACATATGGCCCTACTACAGCACTAAAAAACGTAAGTTTTACTTGTAAAGAAGGTGAATTCTTTTCTATTTTTGGTCCTTCAGGAGCTGGAAAGACAACTTGTTTGGAACTTATTGCGGGTATCAAAGGTGACTATGCAGGTGAAATTTATCTAGGAAAAAATAATATAGAAACTATGTCAGTTCAGGATCGTAATATTTCTATGGCATTTGAAAATTACTCACTCTATCCACACTTCACTGTTTTTGAGAATATAGCATTTCCTTTGAAATCACCAAGATCAAAAAAAAGATCAGATCAAGAAATTTTTAATATTGTAAAAAAGAATGCGACTGATCTTGGTATTTCTCATTTACTAGATCGAAATCCTTCTCAATTATCTGGTGGTCAAAAACAAAGAGTTTCTCTAGCAAGAGCTCTTGTAAGAGAACCTCAAGCTTTTCTACTTGATGAGCCCATTGCTCATCTTGATGCAAAGTTAAGAACAGTAGCTAGAGCAAATTTAAAAGAAATTGCTCAAAGACTTGGTACTACCATTTTATATGTTACCCATGATTACAGGGAAGCTCTTGCATTATCAGACAAAATTATGTTGCTACGTGAAGGAAAAATTGAACAAATTGGTTCTCCAAAAGAATTATGGAATAATCCAAAAAGTGATTTTGTTGCTCATATGATAGGTGACCCTGTTATGAATTTAATAGATGGACAAATAGTAGAAGAAGGTAGAAAAATTTTTCTAGTTTCAAAAGATTTAAAGCTTGAATTACCTAATAAATTCAAAAATAAAAAAGTAACAAATCAGGAAAATTTACGTTTGGGTATTCGCCCTAACGATTTAATTGCCTCTACCAAAAGCAATTCCAAATCCGATATAAAGGGAAAAGTGTATGGTTTTGAGCGGAAATCTAATTTTTTTTATACGCACCTAATGTTGGGGAATACTTTTATTGTTGCAAGATCTCTAAATGATACCCCACTTAGTGTGGGTACGGAAATTAATTTGTCTTTTAATTACGATAAAGCATTTTTCTTTAAAAAAACCTTTGAATTGTAACAGGAGTGTTAATTTCAATGTATTCCCTTGAATTAGAAAATTTAACAAAAAAGTATGGTGATGTTCTAGCAGTTGATAGTGTAAATTTTTCGTGTAAACAAGGGGAGTTTATTGCTCTATTGGGA
>Ga0160422_10002199_pt1 | contig 12193 bp, 6 predicted proteins | sample Fk160mmetaG_FD_108192 | JGI IMG/M metagenome (GOLD analysis project Ga0160422, IMG submission 108192) | Marine microbial communities from the Central Pacific Ocean - Fk160115 60m metaG | ecosystem: Environmental > Aquatic > Marine > Oceanic > Photic zone | place: The Central Pacific Ocean...
CCACCCTCGGCGGAGGATTCCGGCACCGAGCCTGAGTTTGTGGTCACGGAATGGGCTACTGACCCCTCGATTTCCAATACCGTAGCGATCTCTCTTGACGATGAGGGCAGAGCCTACGTCACCGCTGCAAGACGCCGCAAACAAAGCAGCTTAGACATTCGCAACCACCAGGATCTGGTAAAGAAGGACCTTAGCCTGTCTACCGTCGAGGAACGACGAGCGTGGTATCGTGAATATCTTACTGGGAAGAACTGGATTCCTGATCGAAATGGCGATGGCACGAGGGACTGGCAGGACTTGACCGTTCAGAAAGACAGCGTGATACGGGTTACGGATAAAGACGGAGATGGAAAAGGGGAAACCATCCGCACCCTTGATGAATATCATACCGAAGTAACGGGAATTGCGGCCGGTGTTCTGGCGGTTGGCACGGACGTTTTTGTCGCGGCTGAGCCCGATTTTCTTCGTTACCAAGACGCTGACGGGGATGGATTTCCTGAGCTGCGCGAGGTTGTCGCTACAGGATTTCAAGTCCACATGGGACAGGGTGGGCACAATCTGAGCGGGGTAACTCTGGGTCCGGACGGAAGGGTCTACTGGTCTCTGGGAGACAAGGGGCACTACGTTGAGACCAGAGAGGGCAAAGTCTACCACCAACCCAACAGTGGAGGCATCTTTCGCTGCGAACTGGATGGCTCCCGGGTGGAGCGCTACTCCTCTGGAGAACGGAACGCTCAAGAACTTGCCTTCGACCTGCATGGCAACCTTTTCAGTATGGATAACGACGGGGATTATCCGGGCGAAAAAGAACGTGCCCTTTATATCACGGAAGGAAGCGAGCACGGATGGCGGCTGAACTGGCAATGGTTGCGCAAACAGGACTTCACCCGGATCAGCGGAATCCCAGCATATAACCCATGGATGGACGAGAAACTCTTCCTGCCCGACCGTTCTGACCACGCCGCCTACCTCACTCCCACGATTGGAAATTTCGGACCGGGTCCCTGTGGCTTTGCTGCAAATCCGGGCACCGCACTCTCTCCGGATCTAAGTGACTGCTTTTTCATGACGAATCAGCAAGGGCAGGTTCGCGTGTTCCGGTTCATCGAAAAAGGAGCAGCCTTTGAATTCAAGGAGCAGGCAGCGATCAAGGGTGGCCGCAGCAATACAGGCCTTGCGGTAGGTCCGGACGGAGCTCTCTACTCGGCCTGTTACGGCGGAGGCAAAGGATCCATCTTTCGTTTTGATGTAGCCAAAGAGCACCAGCACCCGGCGAGGAAAGAGACTCAGGAAATCCTGCCCCGCTCTCCCGATAAAGTAACCGCCGATACCCTCCGAGCATGGCTCGCTCACCCAGATCAACGAGTCCGGATGAAAGGACAGTTTGAGCTGGCTCGCCGGGAGATGAGCAGTGTTTTCAAGGAGGTTCTCGACGAGAGAGGCTCCAGCCGCCTCGCACGCCTCCACGCGATCTGGGGCATCGGCCAGATATCTCGGCGTTCTCCCGCAACCATTGCCCTCCTTAACCATGCATGGAGCAGTTCGGATCCCGAAGTAATCGCTCAATGCGCAAAGGTCGCAGGCGACGTCCCGGGACATGCCGAAGAGGTCGAGAACTTACGGGAGCACCTGCTTGAGGCCCTGACCCACAAATCCCCACGGGTGCAATTCTTTGCTGCAATCTCTCTTGGCAAGCACAAGGTCAGGGAGGCCGCACCGGCCCTGATTGAACTCGCTTCGAACGAGGGGTCCCGCGATCCCTACCTCCGGCACGCGGCCATGATGGGACTGAAGGGAGCTCTCACCCCGGACCAACTCGCCGCACTACATAATCATGAACACCGCACAGTACGACTCGCAGCCATCGTAGCCCTCCGTAACCTCGAGTCCCCCTCGGTGGCATCCTTTTTAGAAGACAGAGACGAGCTAGTCCTTCTCGAAGCTGCTCGGGCCATTCACGACGACCTGTCAATTCCTGAGGCTCTTCCCGCACTTTCCCAACTCCTCGACCGGCCGGGATTGACGAATGAGGCCCTGATCCGTCGGGTTATTAATGCAGCCTTCAGGGTCGGATCCTACCCTGCCCTTCTCAGAATCGAAGCCTACCTGAAGCGCAATGAAGGCTCTGCCAAAATGAAAAGAACCGCACTGGCGTCCCTTCTCTGGTGGTCTGAGCCACCCGTGCTCGATGCCGTCGAAGGGCGCTACCGGAAACACCCCACCCGGGACTCAAAGCCCGTGAATGAAGCTGTCGCGAGGCTCAAGCCGATTATCATGGCCGACAACGAACTTCGCGAAGTGCTGCTAAACGGAGTTTCGGTCCGAGGTGAAGCTAGTTGGCTTGAGGGCACCAGCGAGCACTTCAACAAACTGGCGCCAGCCCTACAGATGAAAGTTCTCGAGGGCCTCGCAAAGATTAACTCTCCAGACCTCGGAAAATTCGTAGAAGCCGCCCTTTCATCCGACAATCTCAAGGTTCAGGAAAAAGCACGGGACTATGCTTCGAAGGCAGGCGTCCCCATGCTGGATCTCCTCCTCGGCATCCTCGAGAAGGAGGGATCCAATGGCAAGGGCAAGGCCGTCAAGCAGCTGGCTGAACAGAAAGACCCACGCGCCAAAACAAAATTCGCAGCCCTCGTGGAGCAATTCCGACAGGGCAAAGCCGCACCTGAATGGAAGCTTGAATTGTGGCAAGCCGCTCGTGCGAAGGGGATTCAACTCCCTGAAACTCCAGACCTTCTTGAATACGGGGGCGATGCTCAGCGGGGCCGGGAAATCGTATTCAATCACGCAGCCTCCCAGTGCATTCGATGTCACAAACTCGGCAAGGAAGGAGGGAAACCATCTACGGAAATCACTATTGGCCCGGAGTTAACAGGCATCGGGAAACTCCGCGACCGCAGACACCTTGTCGCCTCTCTTCTGACCCCCAGCAGTGAAATTTCCGACGGCTTCGGGACCGTCGTCCTGAAAACAACCGAAGGAGAGGAGATCTCTGGCATTCTCACCAAGAAAACGGACCTGTTCTGGACCATTACTCTAGCGACCGGAAAAAAACGCAATCTTCGTCCGGATGAAATCTCCAGCCATGTGCTAGCCTCTACGATGCCACCCATGGGGTCGATCCTCAAATCCGAGGAGATCAGGGACGTCGTAGAATTCCTTACGAGCCAGAAATAAACCGTGGTCCGTCCTAGCCCTCAAGCCCCCAAACCACCTGCCTGAGGACCGCGTTCGAGGATCCTGCCATCTTCTCATACCACACCGTCACCAGCTTCCCATCGTCTCGTTCCACCGTGGAAGGATAGCCAAGATCATGCCCCTGTCCATCAGATGAAATCGTGATCGGTGGTGACCAGCGCTTCCCTTCATTTTCGCTGATCCTGACCTGATTCCCAAACGGCTTGCGGCGGTATCCGTAGCTCATGAGAAGCCGTCCATCGCGGAGACGCAGCAGATGAGAAGGCAATCCCCATACCCCGATAGAATAAGGCTCAGACCAGCTTTTCCCCCCATTCAGGGACTCGCATTGCAAAGTCTCGCCAGTATTAACAGAATTGTGATTACGAATTTGAACGATCAACCGGTCCCCTGCCTCTACCGCATGAAGTTCGTGATATTCCCGGTGATTATCTTCTTTCCGAGATGGAATATCTGCGAGCCATTGCCAGCTGAGACCATCGTCACGAGACTCACAGACACCAATTTTCTCGTTCTTGGTCCATAAAGCCTTTCCCGCATAGAGGAGGCGCCCATCTCTTAACTGCACCGGACCATGCGGGCTGTTAACAGGCACTCTATAACGAGCTGAGAACGTTAACCCTCCATCAACCGAACGAATCATCCAGTTGCCGAGTGCAGACCTACGTTCCTCCGAGCCAACTCGCTGGTGAGCACGCAGCCAGCTTTGCCCCTTGCCATTCATGTATGGTTCATAGGCCAGGGAGGTAAAGTTCGTTATCAGAATACTTCCCTGCGCAGTTTCCAAGACTCCGGCATCACGATCATCGATGGGTCCATCCATTACCACTCTCGGAAAACTCCAACTCTCTCCTCCATCAGAAGAGCGCATGAACTCCGTGCGGCCAAATGGACAGACATGCGCCTCCCTGCCCCCCGAACATACCAGCAGGAGATCTCCTTTCTTCCCCCGAGCGAGAGTTGGCCATCCGTGATAAAGATGCGGCCGCTGACTTATGACTCTCGTCTCGGAAACCTTTGCCGCTGGCGCTGCACGACAGGATGAACCGGCAAGAAAAGACCCGGCGACACAGGAAGAAGAACCCAGAAATGAACGACGCTTCATACGCTCTTAAAGTAAGCTTTATCCTTCAGTTTCCGCCATTCATTTCTGAAGGGCGACCACGATTGCCCCACTGACAGCAAGCGCCACTCCAAGAACCTTACGAATCGTTATTCGTTCTTTAAGAAAGACCACTGCCAGGAGAATGATAAAGACTGTGGAGAGCTGATTATAAATCGCCGCTCGCCCCACGGAGGTATACTTGAATCCTGCAGTCCAGAGCATGGTACCCATGAAAGGTCCCAGAAAACTCATGGGCAACATGATCTTCCAGATGTCTCGACGGACAAAGCCGAGGAACGCTTTCGCAGGAGAAAGATAAAATGAGGCAAAAGCAGCGAGCACGATTGTTGCAACAAGAAAACGAAACGCAGAGATCCAAACTACCGAATTCTCACTAATCACATCCCTCACCATCAGTATACCAAAGGCCATGATCAGATGCGAACTCACCGCCATTATGACACCCACCGCGAGATCTCGATGACTTTTCACGTCCTCAGTCTTCCTCATTCCAACCGCCACACCTGCCAACACCAGTGCTCCTCCTAGTAATTCTCCGGCTCCAAGCATCTCCCCGAAAAGCAGATAACCCACCGCCACCATGGACGGTGAATACATGACTCCAGCGAGAGCCTGAAGACTCGCCCCAAGACGGTTTAATGCCGCCGCATAGAGCGTATCTGCTATCGTGATTCCCAGAATTGCGCTTACTGTGAGCCGCAGATAATCCCAGCCACACAGAGACGGAGCGAAGGATTCCCCTGCAAGCGGAATCGCCACAACAAAGAAAACCGAGGCGGCTCCTCCCTTGAAAATCGTCAGCGCCACCGGCGGTATTTGAAAACCTGAAACCCGCATAAGGATTACACAGCAGGACCAGACCAAGGCTGCCAGCACTGCAAAAACCTCACCCTCATTCATATCATGACGTCGCGATGGGACAAACTGGCTCCTATGGGAGACACTTACAAGCTCTGTGCCAGATGACCCCTAAATCGCCCCGTGAACGGACTACTGATTGCACTCTTACAGGACAATCTCCAGAGTCCGGATAATGAAGCGCCTGTTGATCTATCTCACTCTTGCCCTTCTTGGTTTTGGGCCCGTCCAGGGAAAGCGCCTTCCGCTATCCGGACAAACCTTCGAGGTCGCCGGACGAACTGCGTTCCTGATCCTTCCCAGGAAGCCCCTGCCCGCTGGTAAACAACGGCCGTGGGTCTGGTATGCTCCAACACTGCCCGGACTGCCTGCGCAAGAGGAAAAATGGATGTTTGCCCGCTTTATTGAGAATGGACTCGCGATCGCAGGAATTGACGTAGGAGAATCTTACGGAAGTCCGGAAGGGCGCCGTCTCTACACCGCTCTCTACCAAACGCTGACCAGAGAGCATGGTCTTTCCTCTCGGGCTTGCCTTCTGGGGCGCAGCCGAGGAGGACTGATGCTCTACAACTGGGCCACGGAGAACTCCGCAAAAGTATCCTGTATCGCAGGAATATATCCCGTATGTAACCTTGCAAGCTGGCCAGGACTGGCGAGATGCTGTAAGGCCTATGGTCTGACCCGAGAGGGACTTGCAGAATCGCTCAAGGATCACAACCCGATTGAGCGGCTTGCGCCTCTCGCGAAATCCCACGTTCCGATTTTCCATCTCCATGGGGACATGGATACAGTTGTACCTCTTGAGGCTAATTCTGGCATTCTAGCAAAGCGGTATAACAAGCTCGGAGGACGCATGACCCTCAAGGTCATCGAGAACCAAGGGCATAACATGTGGTCCGGATGGTTCCGAGACGAGGACCTCGTCGCATTTATTCTGGAGCGTGCGACCAGACCAAAAAACTAACGGATTACCTGAACCTACCACTTTTTGCAGCGATGAGGCGCATGTTCACGCTGGCCACTCTACTCTTACTCCTTTCGTTCAGCACTAGTAGAGTGATGTCGAAAGATCAGGAGGAGGACACCGTTGAATCCCTCGGAGGAACAGTCGTGACCAACCCCCTGACAGGAACGGCATCCGAAATCAGAATGAACCATTCCAGGACAATCCGAGACAGGGACCTCGCCATTCTGAACAGATATGAGTTACTTACAGACTTGTCTCTGGAGGGAACGTCAATTGATGGCACAGGGTTTTCCGCTCTCACCAAGCTAAACAAAATTGAGTGGCTCAACCTCTGGGATACCAAAATCACTGATGAGGGCCTTCGAGAGGTTGCACGCTTGAAATCACTGACACACCTCCCGATCGGACGGACCAAGGTAACCGATACGGGGATTAAGCATCTGAGTGGCATGCCAAAACTGCTCTACCTTGGACTACGCGACACCATGATATCGGACCACGGGATCAGAACCCTCTCCTCTCTCCCGAAGCTCATCGAGCTGAACCTTCGAAACACCAGAATTACGGATGCTTCAGTCAAACACCTTTCCCAGATACGGTCTCTGCGCAAAGTCTGGCTTGGGCAGACGAGGATCACACCCAAAGGAATCGAGCAGCTTCGCAGAGCGTCTCCAAACTGTGAAATTAACCTCGAAGAAAATTGACGTCCTTTCCAGCCATCAGAGATTACGCCAGCAAGAAAAGGCTCGGAAAGACTCCTCACGACGGAATCGCTCAACTTTGTATTAGAACAGTAAACGCCTCGGATGCCTCGATTTCAGGCTATCGCTTTTTCTGCGGCACGGAGGTGACAACCCCTAATTCTCTCAATCCCTGAGCTGTCCAGCGGTGCTGCTCACGGAACTCATCGGAATCCGACTCGCTTTCCATCAGATCCTCCCAGAGCGAGACGGATTCCTGAAGATAATTCACTGCCTCCTCCTCCTTACGAGCGTCCTGCGCCGCTCTTCCAAGATCACCAGTAAGATAGGCAAGAGATCTTTTGATTTCTCGCTGTGTAGGAAAGCTCACTTTCTGGGCAATTAGATCGATGAAGGTCTGCCGCGCCTTCACCCCTAGAGGCAGAGCCTCTACGTGCTTTCCATCCGCCGACAGAAGGCCACATTGTTGCCACGCTAGGATCCCAAGTCGAAACCGTATCGAGGGGTTCCGGGAATCCCTCACAAGAGCGTCCTCGGCATGCTTCTGACCTTCCCGGACGAGCCGCAGAGCCTCACGCGGATGCCCGGTTCCAGCCCGGCACGCCGCGAGCACACTCTTCAAAGAAGCAAGCTGATTCAGCGCATCTCCCCGCTCCTCAGGATTAGATACCGCTGCTTCAAGCAACTCAAGCGATCGGGCCGCGAGATCTCCAGCCCTGTCCAGCTCACCCTCTTCGAGAGCAGACTGTGCAATCGCCGACAGAGCAGAAGACAGCTCCACCTGAATGTCCGCACGATCGGGTTGTGTTTCCAGCAATTCCATCAACTCTACTGCCGCCTGCTCTCGCAGCAGGATGGCCGCGTCCACTTCCCCAGCCCCCGTTGCCGCCTGAGCCGCTGAGCTATACCCACGAGCACGCCAGATACGGAGCTCGGAAAGCGAAGGCTTCTCTTCACAGAGCTTGCTCATCTTCGCAAAAGCATTGCGATAGGTCTCCAGCGCAGTGGCATTATCGCCATTACGAAACTGCATACGAGCCTCGGCAATGCTCAGGGCTGATTGCAGCCGTCGAGTCTGACGCTCATTTTTCGGAAGCGAAGCCAAAGCGTTAGCCGTTTCCGCCAGCTCTACGGGCGTTACCACCGTATCAGGATCCTCTGAGCCGAGAAGGCACACCATCACACGTGTTCGTGCAAGGCGCCTCTGCACGTCGACATCCGTCACGGCGGCCTCACCCAGGACCTCCTGCATCTTTTCCCTCGCAAGCTTCGGTTTGTCGCCTGCAAGCGCTACCTCCGCGAGGGCAAGCTTGATCCTCCACGAATTTTTCCGGAGCTCTTCTGGCAGTTCCCCTACCACCTCAAGCTGACGTTCCAACTTTTCTTCAAGCAAAGATAATCTCCCCTCACGACCTTCAAGGGTTGGCAAGTGCTCCGACCCCCGCTCAAGAGACCACGATAGAAGCTGATCGCTCATTTTATGAGCCTCCATGAGGTCATTGGCCATCTCACGCACGGCAGCCGCCTGCTCCTCATTGGCCAGCTCCAACTCATCGCGATTTGCTAGCATATCGAGGAACTTCTGACGCTGCTCCTCCAACTCTTTTGAATCCACCTTAGAGGCCGATCCAACCTCCTTGATAACCTCCACCACCTTCGGGTCGAGCCTTTCCTGCCTCGAAATTTTATGAATCAGGGCCGCACCGAGTGTCACGCAGGCAGCAATCCCAACTCCGGTAGCTGCTTGCCAGCTCTTCTGTCTGCGCTCGACGACCTTGACTCGTTTCTCGCCTTCCTCCGCCGAGAGCCTCTGCTGACGGGCATTGGCAATGCCCTCAAGGTCTCTGAGGACCTCCCGCATATCGCCGTAGCGCCTCCATGCATCCAAGTGAAGGCACCGCTCGATAACAACTCGCCCCTCCTCCTCCTCTCTGGTTGGCGCCACTCCCTTCCACTTCGCGATCCGAGCCCTCTCAAGCCTCTGTGCCATACGTTCACAGTCAGCCTCTACTCCTCGTCTTCGCTGCTCACCCGCAAGCGGAGAGACGTGTTCGAAGCTATCGTTGCAGCGGGGAAAAATACCGGTAAGCAAGCGGTAGGCAAGCGAACCAAACGCATATACGTCCCACCCGTAGCCGGCTCCCTCCAAGTATCCATCCGGATTCAGGAGCTGCTCTGGCGGAGCATAGAGCAGCGCATCAGTATAAGCGAGCTCCTCAAGACCCGGCATCAAACCCTGTGCGTAATCCGAAAGCAGGACGCCATTGTCAGAATCGAGAAAAATATTACCCGGCTTGAGATTCCCGTGAGCTACACGTCGCCTGTGAAAATCCGCCAGAACTTGCGCCAGTCGACGAATAAGCATCCATGAACCCCGGTTCCCCAAGTAGTCGTCGAGCTGAAGCTGCAAGGTGCGTGGAATGTATCTCTCTGCCACACCCTGAGGCATCCGATCCGCCATCAAGCCTCCGATGAGTAAATATGGTTCTCTCTCCAGAGAATGCGCAATCAACGGCACCGTGGCTTTGGGCGGACTAGCGCTGTAGAGCCGGTTTACTCGATTAGCCAGCAATTCGGTGTTGACCGACTTCGGATTAAGGAGCTTCACCGCCACCTCGTTCCCCGAGTCATGGCGTGCGGTATATACCGTTCCACAGGCTCCCTTTCCAATCAGGGTCTCAATTCGGTATCCGGGGATTTCGGGAAGGCTCATTCGGAGTCCTGTTATGGCAGTAGGGCAGCCTCACAAGAGGGCATGGATGAAAGAAAAGGCCTTAAACGCCGTAAAATAAGCCAAATTGGCTGGTATAGTGGTTGATTTCCGTATTAATGTTTCACTAAGTTTAACATCTTCAGCAGCCGACAACCATGAAAAAAATACAGTGTGCCGGAAACCCATTGGCTCAAGATTACTCCCGTCGTGAATTTCTCTACGTAGGGATGCTGGGAAGTCTGGGCCTGACCTTGCCCCAACTGCTTAAAATGGAGGCCCAAGGGGCCCAGAAATTTTACGAGACCAGAGAGGGCGTGGCAAAGTCTGTCATCAACATCTTCCTACCGGGAGGAGCTGCCCATCAGGAAACCTTTGATCCCAAATTTCTTGCGCCGACCGAATACCGGGGCCCGCTGGGAACCGTGAATACAGCCATCAAGGGCGAGAAGTTCAGCCAACATCTCGAACATCTCGCCAAGGCCGCTGACAAGATTACCGTGATTCGCTCAATGGCACACGGCGAGGCCGCGCATGAGCGAGGCACTCACAACATGTTTACGGGCTACCGGCCCTCTCCGGCTCTTGAATATCCCTCAATTGGCTCGGTTGTCTCACACGAGCTGGGACCTCGGAATAATCTTCCTCCCTATATCTGCATCCCAAGCGTTCCAAACACCTTCGCGAATTCAGGATACCTGTCCTCGGCATATGGACCCTTCGCACTTGGTAACGACCCTGCCCGGAAGGGCTTCAAGGTAAGAGATCTCGCATTACCTTCCGGCGTTGACGATCAACGGTTTTCGCGTCGACGGTCCCTGTTGGAAACAGTCGATTATCACTTCAAGTCTCTCGAGGAGTCAGACGCTCTCGCCTCCATGGATGCCTTCTACCAGCATGCCTACGCCATGATTTCCTCTCAGAAGGCGCGAGAAGCCTTTAACCTGGAGGCGGAGGATCAGAAAGTGAAGGAGCGCTACGGCGTCAATGCTCCTGGTCAGAGAATGCTCCTCGCCCGCAGACTTGTCGAAGCAGGGGTACGATTTGTCTCGATGACCGCAGGAGGATGGGACCATCACGACAATATTAAGGGAGGCATCGAGAATAACCTGCCTCCAGTGGACAAGGCGATCGCGACCCTTATCAACGATCTTGATGAAAGAGGCCTTCTGGACTCCACGATGGTTCTCCTGACTTCAGAGTTTGGAAGAACACCGAAAATCAACAGTAACGCCGGAAGAGATCACTGGCCCCGGGTGTTTTCTGTCATGGTTGCGGGCGGAGGTGCAAAGCGTGGAGTCATCCATGGCTCATCGGATGCTCTGGGCGGTGAACCGGAAGAAGATATGGTGACCGTCGAGGACCTCGCACAAACTGTCTATAATCAACTTGGGATTACCGGCGACAAGGAACTGATGGCGCCCGGAGAACGACCCGTTGAGATCGTCGATGGCGGCCGGGTTCTCGATGAAATCCTCGACAAAAAAGCATAAGCCCACAGTCATGAATACTGTTAATCCAAGAGCCCTTTTCTGGCTTCTGGTCTGCCTGCAGTTCGCGCTTCCCGCTCTGGCCTTCACTCCTGTACTCAGTAGCGTTCAACCGCGCGGAGGACAACGAGGCACCGAGATGACGATTCGCCTTAACGGGGATCGCCTCCGTGACCCCGAGGAAATTCTGTTCTACCAACCTGGAATTTCGGTCCTCAAGATTGAGAAGGTTGGAGATCAGAATAAAGCCGTTCAAGCTACCATCTCGATTGCCTCCGATGCCCCTCTCGGGGAACACCTCATGCGTCTACGATGTAAAGGAGGTCTGAGCTACCAGAGAAGCTTCTGGGTGGGTGAATATCCCACAGTTATGGAGGCACGCAACAAGGAGCGCACCGCGGACCTCAACAGCAGTTTTGACAGTCCCCAGAAGATTAAGATTAATCAGACCGTTCAAGGGGTAGCCGATAAGGAGGACGCAGACTACTACGTGCTTCAGTGCCAGAAAGGGCAACGACTTTCCGTAGAAGTGGAGGGGATGCGCCTCGGCCGGACACTTTTTGACCCTTACGTCGCCATTCTGAACAGCGATCGCTTCGAACTAGCTTCGAGCGACGACACCGCGCTTCTTTTCCGTGATTGCGCTGCGTCTATCATAATTCCTGAGGACGGCCCCTATACCGTTCTAGTGCGTGAATCGTCCTACCAGGGGACCAGTGCCTGCCAATATCGACTTCACGTAGGTGAATTTCCTCGCCCTACCGCAATCTTCCCTCCGGGTGCTCAGCCAGGGAAAGAACACGAGTTTACTTTTATCGGAGATCCCACTGGTAACCTTGTCAGCAAAATTGAGATCCCGGATACCACGGCGAACTATCGAGCCTTCATCCAAAACGGTGGATGGCATTCCCCTTCTGGACTGCCTGTGAGGATCAGCTCTCTGCCTTACCACAACGAGGTGGAACCAAACGAGGGCACCACGCAGGCCTCCCCGACGGAGGCCCCCTCCATTCCTGTGGCTTTTCATGGAATTCTTTCCAAGCAGCAGGATAAGGACTGGTTTCGCTTTACCGGAAAAAAAGGACAGCAACTGAGGGCCCGGGTCTTTGCCCGCCAACTTCGCTCTCCTCTGGATCCTTA
>Ga0160422_10002200_pt1 | contig 12192 bp, 11 predicted proteins | sample Fk160mmetaG_FD_108192 | JGI IMG/M metagenome (GOLD analysis project Ga0160422, IMG submission 108192) | Marine microbial communities from the Central Pacific Ocean - Fk160115 60m metaG | ecosystem: Environmental > Aquatic > Marine > Oceanic > Photic zone | place: The Central Pacific Ocean...
GACAAAAAAGCGTCGCTCCTTAGCAGGAAAGAATCAGACAATTTCAAATTAAGAAAAGCTCCTAATAAAGTTGTCCCCGGGGCGAAGATGGAAGAAGTTTATGTTGAAAAAACAACTGGTGAAATACTCACTGAAAAAGTAGACGCGCCAGTTGAGTTTGAGAGCCCGCTAGCAATAAAAAACGATGTAAAACCTAAACAATATAATGAGCGTGCAGCACAGAACACCTCCCCCAAGGTTGATGGGGTTGCTGAACCTACAAGTCTAGTTGAATTGGGGGTTCCGTCAAAAATTGATTCTTTAACTAGCAACAGTGAACCTGCTTTTGTAGAATCGCAAAGTAAAGGATCTAGAAATAAGATAGTCGAAAGATTCATTAATCTGTTTATGAGAAATCAACCATCTGAAAGAGAGGAGCTCCCACGAAAGAGTTTCCAAAAATATCAAAAAAAATATATTCCGCCAGTTGATGAGGATATTGTAGTTCGTAGTCTTGATCAAAACTATTCCACAGAATCAAAAACCCAAGAATCGGATACAAGTTTTGAGGTTGTAATACAAGAAGGAAATGTTATCAAAGGCCCCAGCTTAGAAGAGCTACAGCAGAAGTATATCCCGTACGATAATAATAAGATGGCTTTCAATGTTTATGGGTTTAGTGACAGTCTAGATATGAAAAGTCAGTCCGAGCCTATGACACAGTCACCGGATACAAATATAGTTGAGGCCTGGTTTCTGGATGAAAGCATAATACCAGATGAGTATGATGTCACACGTTTACAGCAACAGTATATACCGTCTGAGTTTTACTCTGGACCCTTTCAGTTTGAAGATAAAGAACTCTTTAAAGAACCTGATACTCAAACACCTGAGTATACGGACCCTATTGTTTTAGATAATAGATTTAAAACCCGATTTAAAAATAATAGCATAAATCCTAAAACACATAGTGAAGAAAAACACTTAATAATCAATGATACAGCAGAAGTAAATACTTGGCTAAGCTACTTCCCGTTCCAACACGATTCAGTTAAAAGTTCGTTAAAATGGGATTTTCCTCAAGATAAAGAGGTACCTTCTTTTCTGCAAGGAGAACGAGAGCCGTTAGATTACGCACATGGGAATCAAGACCAGCATTCATGGAGGAGTCAACTACCTAGAAAAAAGCCAAAATCATTTCCCAAAAGGCAATCTGATCCAAGTTTTATGTATTACAATAATGGCGGAATAAAAGTAGAATCAAACTTAGAGGGTGTCCCTATCTATATAGATGGGAAATACGTTGGAGAAACTCCAATCTCTGTTCCAGTAGAGGTAGAGCCTGGCTGGCACCAAGTTAGTGGCTTTTCACCGATGTATACCCACCTTGCTGCCCGCAGAGGCTTACAGTATGTTGGATATGATTCCATCATTCAGAACAATGAATCATATGGTTCAACAACAGTCTATTCTGAGCCTGGAAAATTAGAAACTGTGGTCTTGAAGTTTAATCAAATGGGAGATAAGCCAAAAAAATTATCGGAAATAAAAGGTGGTATGAATATTGGACTGCCAATGTTCGGCTTTATTATGGGCATGATTTTTTGGTCAATGTAGTTAAAATTTGCTAATCTACATCTATTGAGATATTGAGTTTAAAGTCTAAAATAAAAGATATCATTCTATCAAATGCTGCTGTCTCTAATAATAGAACGATTGGAGTTGAGGAAGAGTCTCTTGTGTTTCAAGGGGATGGCAAAAGAATTCCAGTTAAGTCTAAAACGACCCTCGACGCGAAGACATTAATTCAAAACCTAAATCAAAAAACAAAAAACAATGGCTTTTATACACTTGAGCCAGGGGGTCAGGTTGAGTGGTCGAGCCCACCTCTTCCTGATTTAAATCAACTCTATCAAGCAATGAAAAAACACCAATCAATGCTTGAGTCAGAACTTTCAGCATCGCAATTAAAAATAATTTATTTTGGTCTAGACCCGATGCATAATCCAAAAGAGATTAAATTGTTGGATGACAGAAGGTATCAGATAATGGATAAAAAAATGAGGAAAATTGGGGGTACGGGCCGGTGGATGATGCGAAACACAGCAAGCATTCAAGTAAGTATTGATTTTACTGATTTACGAGACTTAGAAGAAATGGTGTTTGTCGCCGATTGCCTACATCCTGTAGCAGCATACCTATTTGCCAATAGTCCCTACAAAATGAGTGAAGGGATTAAGAAGGTAAATATCAGAAATGTTGTTTGGCACCATACGGACAAAGTGCGGTGTAGAAATTTGTCTTATCATGATATTACCTCAAGTAATGGGTTACTTGATAAATATATTGACTTTGTCCTAAATGTTCCAGCTATTTTTGAAATAAGCAAAGGCAACGCTATGCTTAGTTCTAAAAAAAAAATTGGTGATTTAATATCTGGAGATGCTTGGAAGGAACCTCTCTTTCAGGACCATATTCTCTATTTTTTTCGCCAAATTTTTACAAACGTAAGGATAAAAAACGTTGTCGAAATTCGAGGGTCCGACCGGCCACCACGCGGGTTTGAGATTGCTCCAGTAGCCTTTTGGTCAGGTTTGCTCACCGAAAAGAAAACAAGAAAAAAAATTTTTAATATTTGTTCAAGGTGGACGGCAGATGACAGAGATAAATTTTATAGTTGTTCCATGGGTTTAGATGAAAACAAAATTGGTCCTGAAGGGAAAACATATCTCAGCTGGGTAAAGCAAATAGGGGAATTGTCTTTACAAGGTCTTATAAATAGAACATTGGGGGAAGAAAAATATTTCGAAAGTTTCTATGATATTATTATCAAAAATGGCCCATACAGTATACAAGAACAAAAAAAATCACCAACGTATAGTCCATAACCTGGTTTGGCTCCCTATCGCAATAATTGGATTTATAGTTTTATTGCTTGGTCTAACTTGGTTTTTGCATCCGGAACCATGGTTGTTAGATAAAGCTCCAAATGAAGCTCTAATAGGGACTAGTTTTCAAAAGCTGTTCTCTATTTCAATTAACCGTTACCTGCCTACATATTTTAAACTAATCTACAAATCTTTAGGCTTATGTTTAATGGCCACAAGCCTCGTAACTCTATCCTATTTAAATATAACTAGGCTTGGCACACGATCGTCTAGAAAACACCTGCACACATTATTTTTTTTAATTTTGGCCGGAGTGTATTATCTGATTTTCACTTATTTATCGTTGTCGCCATTTAAACCAATTTTATATGTTTTGACATTGTTATACTTTCTAAGTGTTGTATCCTCATTATTTCTAAAAGAAAAATAAATTACGCCAATTCTTTGAGTCCAAGAGCCTTAAATACATTAATTTCTGTAGTAAATTTTTAATAAAACTTTATATGCAAGCTTATATAGAATCATCAATATTTAGAAAAGGATTAGCTGCCCTTTCTGGTTTATTTCTTACTCTTTTTTTACTTGGACACCTTGCTGGTAATCTTCAGCTTTTTATACCTGGAATAGAAGGACAGACCCAATTCAATAAGTATGCATTATTTATGACAACCAATCCTTTTGTCAAGGTTCTTTCCATTATTACGTATGTATCAATTTTACTTCACATTATTTTAACTTTTTATCTGGCGATTCAATCAAGGAGAGCTAGGCCGATTCGTTATGCAGTGTCTAGTAAAAGCGCAAATAGTACATGGTCATCAAATAATATGGCTCTCCTCGGCACGATTCTTCTCTTTTTTATAGTTGTCCATCTCAAAAGCTTCTGGTTTGAAATGCACTTTGGTGAAATGCCATACCAACACCTCGAAGATGGAACTAAACTGAAAGATCTGCATTTAATTACAACCAGTGCATTCAATAACCCTTTATATACAATTTTTTATATTTTTAGCATGATTGCATTATCGCTACACCTTAAACATGGAGTAGAATCTGCTATGCATACTATTGGTCTTAGGCTTCCAAACTATGAAAAGCCCATCAAGTATATTGCAAGTTTTATAGCGTTAGGTGTTCCAGCAACATTTGCTCTGATACCAATTTACCTATTTATAAAAAACCTATGATACTTGACAGTAAGATACCAGCGGGGCCTCTTGAGGATAAATGGGAAAATTATAAATCCAGCGTGCCCCTCGTAAGTCCAGCAAATAAAAGACACCTCGAGGTCATCGTCGTTGGAACAGGACTTGCTGGTGCGTCAGCTGCATCCTCTCTTGCAGAGATGGGATATAGAGTTAAATCTTTTTGTTTTCAAGATAGCCCAAGAAGAGCACATTCAATAGCTGCTCAGGGCGGAATAAATGCAGCAAAAAATTATCAAAACGACGGAGATTCGGTTTACAGGCTCTTCTATGATACTATAAAAGGGGGTGACTATCGGTCTCGTGAAGCGAATGTTTATAGGTTGGCCGAGGTCAGCTCAAATATAATTGACCAATGTGTGGCTCAAGGGGTTCCCTTTGCGAGAGAGTATGGAGGAACTCTAGATAATAGATCTTTTGGTGGTGTTCAGGTTTCTAGGACTTTCTATGCTAGAGGGCAAACGGGGCAACAGCTTCTACTTGGCGCATACAGCGCCTTAAGTAGACAAATTTCCAAAGGAAATATTGAGATGTATAACCGACATGAGATGATTGATGTAGTCAAAATAGATGGTAAAGCACGAGGCATTATCGCTAGAAACCTCTTGACGGGTGAATTTACAAGGCATTTTGGGCATGCAGTAGTGCTAGCCACTGGTGGCTATGGTAACGTTTATTATCTTTCAACAAATGCTATGGGAAGCAATGTTACGGCTGCATGGAAAGCTTACAAGCAGGGCGCTGCTTTTTCAAATCCATGCTTTACCCAAATTCATCCGACTTGTATACCAGTATCTGGAGATTACCAGTCTAAGCTAACCCTAATGTCTGAGTCGTTAAGAAATGATGGTCGGATTTGGGTTCCTAAAACAAAAGGAGATAAAAGACCTCCAACCCAAATCCCTGAAGAAGAGAGAGACTACTATTTAGAAAGGAGATATCCAGCATTCGGTAACCTCGTGCCTAGAGATGTTGCATCTAGGGCGGCTAAAGAGAGATGCGATCAAGGTTTTGGTGTAGGCGATACTGGTTTAGCAGTATATCTAGATTTTGAAGATGCGATAAAAAGATTGGGCAGGGATGTTGTATCTGCAAGATATGGGAATCTATTTGCTATGTACGAAAAAATAACTGGTGATAATCCTTATGAAACACCGATGCGAATTTTTCCAGCGGTCCATTATACTATGGGCGGACTGTGGGTTGACTACGATTTGATGACAACCATTCCAGGTTTGTATGCAATTGGAGAATGTAATTTCTCAGATCATGGAGCAAATAGATTAGGGGCATCAGCTTTAATGCAAGGATTAGCCGACGGATATTTTGTGTTGCCATACACAATTGGCAAATATTTATCAGAAGATATTCAAACAAAACCAATTCCCACCTCTCACGAATCTTTCTCTGAATCTGAAAATATTGCAGTAGAAAAAAATAAATCTCTGCTTCAAAACAAAGGAAGTCGATCCGTAGAAAGTTTTCATAGGGATCTTGGAAAAATTGTTTGGGATTACTGTGGTATGTCAAGAAATAAAACCAGCTTGAATAATGCTATTTCAAGTATTAAGTCTCTCCGTGAGGACTTTTGGAAAGATGTAAAGGTTCCTGGTGATGATATAACGTACAATCCTGAACTAGATAAAGCGGGTAGGGTAGCAGATTTTTTTGAGTTGGGAGAACTAATGATGAGAGATGCTTTGGAAAGAGAAGAATCTTGTGGGGGGCATTTTAGGGAAGAGTATCAAACAAAAGAAGGCGAGGCTCGCAGAGATGATGAAAATTATGCTTTTGCGTCCACATGGGAGTTTAAGGGTGTTGATAGGCCACCTATTTTACACAAAGAAGATTTAGATTTTAAGACTGTGACCCCAACTCAAAGGAGTTATAAATAAAATGGCGGATTTAAAACTTACATTAAATATATGGCGACAAAAATCTCCAAATGAATCTGGGAGCTTTAAGTCATATGAGTTAAACAATCTCAATACCCACATGTCTTTTCTTGAAATGCTAGATGTATTAAATGAGAGATTAGTAGAAGAAGGCAAAGAACCGGTTGCTTTTGATCATGACTGTAGAGAAGGAATATGTGGAATGTGCTCTATGGTTATTAATGGAAGACCGCATGGGCCGATGAGAGGTACTACAACTTGTCAATTACACATGCGTCATTTTAAGAGCGGTGAAAGCATTACAATCGAGCCTTGGAGAGCAAAAGCATTCCCTGTCATAAAAGACTTGGTAGTTGATAGATCCTCTTTTGACAGAATCATTCAATCTGGTGGTTATGTTTCAGTCAACACTGGTAGCGCACCAGATGGTAATGCAATACCTATCCCGAAAAGTGTTGCTGAGGAGGCATTTGACGCTGCTGCATGTATAGGATGTGGGGCCTGTGTTGCATCATGTAAAAATGCCTCAGCTAGTCTGTTTGTATCAGCAAAAATATCACAGCTAGCACTTTTACCTCAAGGTCAGCCAGAGAGAGAAGAGAGGGCAAAGAAAATGGTATCTAAAATGGATGAAGAAGGTTTTGGGCATTGTACAAATACGGGTGCCTGTGAAGCTGAATGCCCTAAAGAGATATCGCTTCAGTATATTAGAAGAATGAATTTAGAATACAACTTATCCAATATTAAAGGATGACCCATTATTTAAAAAAACGTGATCTTACTTTAGTTTAAAATTAACTGGGATTGAAATCCAAACTCCCACAGATCGCTCTCGTTGTTTTGCAGGTCTGAATCTCGTTTTTCTGATTGCTTCCATTGCAGCCTCATCCAGACCAGTATTTGGAACCCCTTTTAAAATTAAAGTTTCTTTGACTCTACCTTTATCATCGATAAAGGCCTGGACTATAACCACCCCTTCAATCCCGGCTTCTTGTGCAATCTCTGGGTATATTGGCCTTATAGGGGTCATTGCCGTTGGCGGGTCATCATACGGGATGAAAACAACTTTGGGTCCTGATGGTGGTGGTGGTGGTGCATCGAGATTAGAAAAATCATCAAAATCTAGTTCATCTAATGTGAGGTCTTCAGCAATGTCCTCGTCGTCCGATGGAACAGGTATAGATGGCCTTGCTGGAGGAGGTGTATTATCGATTTGCTGAGTTTGGGGTATGTCGATGTTTTCAATAATTATTTGCTCTATATCCTCAAATTCAACAGAATTGGTAAATCTTGGAAAAAGCAGAAAATTTAAAATTATTAGTGAAATCCCGATAATTGCAGTTATTCGCACTATAACAGGATACCGTGCTTTTAGTTGATTAGATATGTTCATTAGTCAACTAATGTTTTTGAAGAGTAATTCAGTTTCAGAGCTTCTACTTTGCGAAGATTCTCATGAATCTCTGAGACTAATCCCATTTCAGCATCTTCATCGCCTTTGAGGGAGACTACTATTTGAGGATCTGCAATACGCTTATCATACATCACGAGAGACACGTCATCAACTCCCATTAAACGATCATCAATTGAAATTAGCCCTTCTTTGGAAACCCAAACTTGGACAGTGTGTCTTTTTGATTTTAGTTTTTCTATTCTCTTTGCTTTTGGGAGATTGACTGGTAACCCAGAATATTCTTTTAGAACTGTCGTAACCATAAAAAAGACCAAAAGCATAAATATAATATCTGGCATGGATGCGGTAGGTATTTCACTCGAGATTTTAGTTTTTTTTGTAAATTTCATTTTTAATTGCTGTTTGCTATTGATATTCTTTTAGCATCGGCCATTTTTAACTGGTCTATAACTTTTACATAGTCACTGTAAGCAGTTTTTGGATGAGCTTTGACTGAGACAATTAATTTGTCATTGGATCGTAATCGTTCGCCAACAATTCTGTGAATTTTTTCAACGCTAGTTGGCTCTTCATCCAATAATACTTTACCTTGAGAATTAATAAGGCAGTTCAAAATATTTTCTTTCCTTATTTCTATTTCCATATCACCAGGAGGTGGTAAAACAATTCCAAGCCCCTTATCTGTATCTATTGTAGTAGTTACTAAGAAAAAAATCAGGAGCAAGAAGGCTATATCAGCCATTGAGGATGTAGGAATTTCACTGCTTTTAAATTTTCGTTTTCTTGCCACTGGATAAATCTGTTATTTATTTTCGACTTCTTGTAAATAATCCACTATCTTGATTGATTGCTCTTCCATATCAAGAACAAGTTTATCGATTCTAGCAACAAAAACATTTTGAAAAGTTTGGATTATCATCGCGACAACAAGGCCAAATGCAGTTGTTAGTAGAGCCTGAGAAATACCTCCGGCTACTACTGCTGGCGATATATCATTTGCCGCCTTTATAGCATCGAAAGCTGCTATCATACCAACAACAGTGCCTGTAAAACCAAGCATAGGGGCAATTGTAATAACAGCATTTAGCCAAATCATATTTTTTTCTAAAAATGCCATTTCAATAGCACCAGCATTCTGGATCGCTTTTTCTACTTCATCAATTCCTCTACTCATTTTAGAAAGACCAGCCTGGAATATCACAGATACAGGCCCTTGTTCTTGTTTGCATACCTCAGCCGCTGCTTCTGCACCGCTTTCGGATATAGATTTACTGACTTTGTCAAAAAAAGCTTGAGAGTCAACTCCAGACATCATCAATGAATATGCTCTTTCAATGACAAAAGCTAATCCAAAAATAAGCGTTAATAGGATTGGCCACATAAATGCCCCACCTTCTAAAAAATAATATACCATTATATACTCCGTTAATTATGTGATTTACTGACTCAAAAATAATTAAATAGCTTAATTCAATTATTATTAATTTAATTTATAGATCCGATGAATGCATCTGCTTCGTTAAAATGTTTTAATGCTTCTAAAACCTGATTGTCAAATAAAAGCCTAATATTTGCACTTTCATTTTTGCCCCAAACAGAACCCGCTAATTCACTTTTGATCTGATTTTTTATGTAATCAATATCTAACATCAAAGAATCTCGGCTAACAGTTATAGTGTCTGCATCTAAAAAGTTGAAAAAATCATTTATCATGTTATCATTTGGTTCCCAATTATTTTTAAAATCTATAAATGAGCTATATTTGCCATCAATAATCCCAGTCTTTTTTGATGCAAAATTAAAAAATGGTCTTTTTGCATTTCTTAAAACCTTTATTGTCTCACCATTTATTTTATTTTCATATGGAATGTAAATATCAGGAGTAATGCCACCGCCGCCATATACAACACGCCCAGACCTCGTATTGTATTTTGGTCGCAATTCTTTTAAGCTGTCAATTTTTTCCTCTCTATCAACAGAGTAGAGTTCTTGGTAATAAGCGAGGTCACTTCCGTCTTCAAACGGTCTTTGTATGAGCCTTCCAGATGGCGTGTAATACCTTGCGATAGTGACCCGAATGGCTGAGCCAGTATCAAGCGGGAGCTGGCGTTGAACAAGGCCTTTTCCAAAGCTAGTTTCTCCAACAATTAAACCTCGATCTAGATCTTGTACTGCCCCTGATACAATTTCGGAGGCACTAGCAGATCCTCGGTTGATTAGGATGATCAAAGACAATGTATTATTGCCTTTGCTTGGCGTACTTTTAAAAACTTGATTTGACTCTTTAATCTTTCCTTTGGTATAAACTAGGGTGTCTAACGTAGTAATAAATTGATCTGATATAGCTGCTGCTTGTTCTAGAAACCCCCCGCTATTTCCTCTTAAATCAAAGAGAAGTCTCTCCATACCTTTTTCTAACAATGTATTAACAGCACTTACAAATTCCTTTTCAGTTGTTGCAGAAAACCTCCTAAGAAAAATATAGCCAGTTTTATTATCAAGCATTGTTGCTGCACCAATGCTATAGATAGGAATATTATCGCGCACAATTGTTACATCGAATGGTTTAGCAGCTCCGAGCCGGCTAATTGTAATTTTTACTTCTGTTCCCTTACGCCCTCTAAGTTTTTCAAACACTTCATTCTTTGTTATTTTGTATGCATCATAATCATCAATAGCAATGATTTTGTCACCCGGCAGAAGGCCAACAATGTCTGACGGGCTATCCGGAATGGGTGAGATGACAGTGATGAAGCCATCCAAAATGTCGAACTCGATTCCAATTCCTTGGAACTTACCTTTAAACAATTCATTTATGTTTTCTTGTTCTTTAGCCGGTATGTAAGTAGAGTGTGGGTCTAGTTCCTCCATCAGGCCATGAAATGCCCCATCCATTACTTTTTCCATATCAACGGTGTCAAAATAAAAGTGGTTTACATAGCCTATAATTTGGTTTAAGATTCCAATTCGTTCTCTGATGACCCTATATATATTTTGGTTACTGGAATATAACTTTGGTGAAAATAGAAGCAGAGCAATCAAAAACCCTACAAGTCCGGATACAACCAGTGGCCACATGCGGCGGAATATGTATAGCATTTTTCCCAAGAAATATAGTCTACAGACCTATATAGCCCATTGTACGAAATGAAATTCCTTCTAAAGTGGATTGAGGAGAGTCACTGATAGCCGTTAGCCCATTAAGTTTCCATCCACCTTGCCTGACTGTGCCTTTGTTGTATCCAACACTTATTCTCAATCCGAATCTTTCCAAGAATTGAAACTTTACTGCCACATAAGGTTGAAAATTAAAAAACGTTGCACCTACTTCTCTTAGAAGCCCGGGGACAGGCAATGGGGTTATGGGGTCATCCTCATCGAAGCTACCATCCACTGAGTAATACAGTGATCCATCTACAAATTCACCATAGACATTGCTGAATGCATCTCCCCACCCTATGTTTTCTCCGCTTTTTTGCTCTAAACTAAGACCAACGTTCCCTAGACCAAACAACGCACCGGATGATAGCTCTAAGTCTTGTAATAGGGGCATCACGTACTCCAGCGTCACAGCTCCAAGTAAGAAAGATAGCTTTGCTGTTATAGAGGGATCATAAACGCCTGTATAATCAGTTAGTGCTTCATTCTGGTAGCCCCGGTTTCCATTGGCATTGGTGGGGTCATCATCTATATACCATTTGATTAGTGGGATAGTACTGATTGAGGAGCCTCCCATTCCGGCATAAGAACCAATACGCCACCTTCCCGTTACATGGGCAAATCCCTCCCCCCCGTGAATTACAAAAGGGTCGCTAAAATCGGCTGGATTAAGACCAACGCTAGTCAGGGCTTCTGCGCCAGGAATTTCTTTCAATTTGATATACATGGGGCTATACCCTATCCCCCCGCCTAAAAAATCTTCAGCAGGGTAACTAAACTGCCCCAAAATAATTGAGGAATTAACCATTGTATAAAAAACTATTTTTTTCATTATAATGGAAGTTCTCCGCATAGTGTAATGTATCAACTTAAGGTTTTAGTTACAATTTATAAAGTAAATACGAGTTAAAACTCAATAATTTTTACAAAATATACGGAGGGTCTTTTACTTGTAATAATAGTTACATAATCCTATATTTATAAAGTTTTAACGAGGTAAGGGAGTTCGAAACTGTATTTTGCTCCCCTAAAATAGTATTTATTTGGTTTAAAAACCCAACAGGGTAGGTTTGTTCATAAGGAGCTAAAATGCGCTTTTTAGAGTTATTAGTTCTTGGAATAATTTCCTTATCAAATTTATTTGGTACTGGGAGTTTCCATGTCAGTCAACCGTTTGATCTTAACTCAAATGGCAATTCTGAGTTATTAGTTCTTAATTCAAAATCTTCATCTGCTTCATTAGTAGAGATTAGCGCAGATAATAAGAATGTCACTATTTGGTCATACTCGATTCCTAAGAATGGCAAATTTGCTGATGCTGAGATAGTTGATATTAACAATGATATGTATCCAGATATTATCCTTATCCCAGATTTGTACGCGTCCGCAGAAATGGAAGATTGGGTATATATTTTCCTAGGAAACGAAAACGGTTTTTCAGAAATACCAGTAACACTCAGTGGCCCCTTGCTTGATTTTAGCACAATAAGACCATCCAATCTTTCTCTAGTATCTGGAGGCAATCTTAGATTAGCAGTTTCTTTCGGTTCTCCAATAAGAAGCGGACTACTGTTTGATATTGATGTAAGTGATAATATTGCGAACATTAAAAACACAAAAATTATTTCAGCCCCGATAATTAATAATGGCTA
>Ga0160422_10002201_pt1 | contig 12188 bp, 13 predicted proteins | sample Fk160mmetaG_FD_108192 | JGI IMG/M metagenome (GOLD analysis project Ga0160422, IMG submission 108192) | Marine microbial communities from the Central Pacific Ocean - Fk160115 60m metaG | ecosystem: Environmental > Aquatic > Marine > Oceanic > Photic zone | place: The Central Pacific Ocean...
GGAAGATTAAAGCCTGGTGACTTACTTTGTCTAGCTGCATTTGGTAGTGGTTTTACTTGGGCCTCTGCTTTAATAAGATGGTAGTTAATAAATACTTTTTATTAAAATTTCTTATTGTTTTATATGCTTGTAAATCATATTCTCAAAAATTATTTATTCCAATTTCTGATAAAGAAATAATATCCCTTTACAAAAAAGGAGAAAAATCCTCAGATGGATCATATATTGTTAATGATAAGAACAATATCACTAGGATTAAAGGAAAATTTGATGGTAAAACTCCTATAGATAAATGGTATATTTTTTTTGATGATGGAAATCTAAAGGCACATTATAACTATACCAAAGAAGGTATAATTGATGGAATATTTGCTGAGTATTTCAGAAATGGTCAATTGAAAACCGCAGGAAGATTTAAAAATAATAAACAGACTGAATTATGGAAGACATTTTATATCTCTGGAATAATTGAGACAGAAGGTGAAATGCTTAATGGATTAAGATATAAACAGTGGAATTATTATTTTGAAAGTGGCAATATAAAAGAGGTATCTAACTATAATATCAGAGGAGAACTCCATGGAGATTTGGTAACATTTGATAATAATGGAAATTTAGTTTCTAAAGCATCATATAGAGAGAATAAAATTGATGGAGAATATTCAGAGTATTATTATAATGAAAATATAGCTTTAAAAGGGTACTATAAAAATGGATTGAAAGATAGCACATGGATTGAATATAGTCTCTACGGTAGAAAATCTTTCGAAAAAAGATATAGAAATGATTTACCAAATTCTGAGTGGGTTTATTATTATCCTGATTCAAATACAATTCAAAGAATTGAGAATTATTCTAACGGTATTAAAAGTGGTTCATTTAAAGAGTTTTATTTTAACGGTCAGGTATCGAAGTCTTATTCTTACTCTAATAATTTAAGAGATGGATATTATATGGAATATCTTCCTAATGGAGAAATTAGTGTAAGTGGTAAATTTTTATATGGTTTAAAGTCAGGACTTTGGGAAACATATAGGGAAGATGGAAATATTTATTCAATAGGGAATTTTGATAATGATTATCAGTCAGGTAATTGGAAGTTTTTTCATAGAACTGGTTTTATTTCATCTGAAGGAGCATATGCCAATGGATTTGAATCAGACCAATGGATTTATTATTACAATACTGGTGAACTTGATGAAATCGGAAGCTATAATAATGGATTGAAAGATGGTCTTTGGGGCAGGTTTCATAAAAATGGTGAGTTGAAGCAGGAGGAAAATTATAATAATGGAAAGCTAATTTCAATATCAAAATTTTATAATAATTTAAATGAAGTTTTAGAAAAAGGCTCATTTGATAAAGGAAATGGTGAAAAATTAGATTATTATGATAATGGAAAAATATTTGCCAGATCTAACTATAAAAATGGATATCTCAATGGTGCATATTTTGAGTATCATCCAAATGGTAGAGTTTCAATTGAAGGTCAATATAATCTAAATAATAAGGCTGGGACTTGGATTGAATATAGTAAAAGAGGTTTAAAAATAAATTCTCAGAAATATGATTAAAGATATAATTATTGCTATTGATGGTAATTCAGCATGTGGAAAGAGTACCACATCTAGATTAGTTGCTAATTACTTTAATTATAAATACTTAGATTCTGGGGCTATGTACCGTGCTGTTTCATTATTCTTTTTTAATAATAAAATATTGCCAAATCAGGTTTTAAATAATTTAGATCAATTAAATAATATTCATATTGAATTCAAATCAAAAGGTAACTTACAGTTTACTTACCTTAACGGTAAAAATGTAGAAAGAGAGATACGGTCAGATAAAATATCTTCACTTGTGAGCAGCTATAGTTCTATCTCAGTTGTAAGAAAGTTATTAGTAAAAAACCAAAAGTTAATTGGCAAAAACAAAAAAATTGTCGTTGAAGGTAGAGATATTACAACGGTTGTATTTCCAAATGCTGATATTAAATTTTTTATGACTGCTGATATAGAAGTCAGAGCAAGAAGAAGATATGAGGAAATGAAGGTTAGTAATAATAAAATTTCACTAAGTGAAATAAGAAAAAATTTAGATGATAGAGATAAGGAAGATTCTAGTAGAAAAGATAGTCCTCTAACAGTGTCTGATCAAGCCATTATTATAGATACTAGCTATCTTAAAATTAATGATCAGGTCAATAAAATTATTAAAATCATTGAGGAAAAATTTTCTTAATTTTTTTCTTGAAAAATGTATATATAAAAGATTTTTTAAGTTTATTTTTGTCGCCAGAATAACTTACTTTTTCATTAGCTAATGCCATTAACAGTCAATCTAAATAAGGGTTTTGATATAAAATTAGAGGGAAATGCTACAAATGAAATCGCCGAAAATATAAAGCAAAATTCTTTTGCCATAAAGCCAACAGATTTCATTGGAATAACTAGACCAAAATTACTTGTAAATATTGGTGATGAAGTTATGGCAGGTGAACCAATTCTCTATGATAAATTATATCAGGATATTAAATATTGTTCACCCGTAAGTGGTGAAATAACTGATATTATAAGAGGCGAAAAAAGAAGATTAGAAGAAATAAGAATTCTACCAGATAAAATTATAAAGTATAAGTCAAATAAATCTTTTACACCTGATCAAATAAATAAAATTAAGCGAGAAGATTTGATAAAAATATTAACAGAATCAGGTGTCTGGCCAAATATTATCCAAAGACCTTTTGGTCTAGTTGCTGACCCATCCCTAAAACCTAAAGCAATACATATATCATTTTTTGATACATCCCCGTTGGCTCCATCATATTCATTTATGTATAAGGAAGATATTAATTTTATAAAAGTAGGCTTAAATATTATAAAGAAACTTACTGATGGGAAAGTACACTTAAATCATAATTCTGAATCTATAAAGAATTTTAATATTGATGGTTTTGAAAATAATTTATTTAGTGGTCCTCATCCGTCAGGTAATGTTGGAATACAGATTCATCATATAGATCCTATAAATAAAGGTGATATTGTTTGGACAACTACACCATTTGGACTTTTACAAATTGGCAAATTTCTTGTTGAAGGTAAATACGATGCATCGAAAATAATATCTCTCGTTGGATCAGAAGTTAACAAGCCAAAATATTATAAATGTATTTCTGGATTTTTGGTTTCAGATTTGATCGATTCTAATACCAATGGTATAAATAGGGTTATATCCGGGAATGTTTTAACTGGAAAATCTATAGGAAGTGATGGTTACTTGGGTTTCTACGATAATATGATTACTGTGATACCTGAAGGCAATCAACACAGATTTTTAGGTTGGATTATGCCTGTTTTAGATAGATTAAGTTTTCAGAGGTCATTTGGTCTTCTATCCTTCCTGAATCCTAATAAAAAATATAAATTAGATACAAATACTAATGGTGAATTAAGAGCATTTGTTCAGACTGGTGTTTTTGAAAAAGTTTTACCCATGGATATTTTACCAACATATCTTTTCAAGTCAATATTAGCACAAGACTATGATGAAATGGAAGAGCTTGGTATATATGAGTTATTGGAAGAAGATATCGCTCTTTGTGAATTTATTGATGTTTCAAAAAATGAGTTACAAAAGTTATTAAGAAATGGTTTAAATTTATTATCGGAAGGCTAATGAAATTTTTAAGAGATATTTTAGATAAACAAAAACCAATGTTTCAGAAAGGTGGAAAACTTGAAAAATTCCATTATCTATTTGAAGCAGGTGAAACTTTTATGTTTGTGCCTAATGAAGTTACTCCAAAGAAGGGTACTCAAATTAGGGACGCTATTGATTTAAAAAGATTGATGATGACTGTGGTGATTGCAATGATTCCATGTTTACTTTTTGGAATCTGGAATGTTGGTCATCAACATTTCCTTGCATATGGACTTGAAGCTTCATTTTTTGAAAAAATATTTATTGGTTCAAAACAAGTTCTACCAATTGTTTTAGTATCCTATGTTGCTGGAGGATTAGTTGAGGTTATTTTTTCAACTATTAGAAGACATCCTATAAATGAAGGCTTTTTAGTAACTGGTATGCTAATACCACTCATAATGCCCCCTAATATTCCGCTCTGGCAAGTATTTACTGCTACAGTTTTTGCTATTGTAATTGCTAAAGAAGTCTTTGGAGGTACGGGAATGAATATATTAAATGTTGCTCTAACAGCAAGAGTATTCTTATATTTTGGCTTTCCAAGTGATATTAGTGGTGATGTTTGGACATATTATGGAGAAGACAAGGAACTAGTTAGCGGCTACTCAGGAGCTACTCCTCTAGCAATCGGTGCTGGAACTGTAGGTAAGGAAAAGTCTGCATCCGTAGTAAATTTAATGGATGAATATTCAGCCCAAATAGGTGATAATAACTTTTATTCATTTGAAAATATGTTAATTGGTTCTATACCCGGATCAATTGGCGAAACATCAACAATAATGTGTATCATTGGTGCCCTTATTCTTATTTTTACCGGTGTTGGTAGTTGGAAAATAATATTGAGTGTCTTTTTAGGAGCATATTTTATGGGGTGGATATTTAACTTAATTGGTTTAAATGAGTTTATGAATTTACCTCCACACTATCACTTTGTTATGGGTGGTTTAGCTTTTGGTGCTGTATTTATGGCTACTGATCCAGTTTCTGCAGCTCAAACAGAGACAGGTAAATGGATTTATGGGTTTATGATTGGATTATTAACAGTTTTAATTCGTATTTTTAACCCTGCTTATCCAGAAGGGATAATGTTAGCTGTTTTATTTATGAATGTTTTTGCTCCATTAATTGATTTTTACATTGTAGATGCAAATAAGAAAAGAAGATTGAAACGTGCAACAGTCTAATACATACATAATAATATTTACTCTAATAATGACCATATTTTTTGGTACATTACTTTCATTCACAAGAATGCAGTTGGGTCCAATTCAAAAGGTACAAGTTGAGATTGATACTAAGAAAAAGATTTTGGGTGCTGTAATGGATATATCATCACTAAATCCTGATGAAATTCTTAGTTTATATTCAAAAAAGATGACTTCAGTAGTCTTAGATATTTCAGGAAATGAAATTTCACCTGTTGGAGGAGAGTCAATTATTGCTGAAGAAGTTAATATTCAAAAAAATTATAAGATCAATAAAGATTACAGAAAATATCCTGTTTTTATGTTTAGCGAAGATGGAACTTCAGTAGATTATTATATTTTTCCTATGTTTGGAAATGGATTATGGGATTGGATTTCTGGATTTGTTGCTCTTGACAAAGATCTAAATAAAATTGTAGGTGTTGCTTTTGATCATAAAGCTGAAACCCCTGGTTTAGGAGCTAGAATTTCATCTGATGAAATTCAAGATAGATATAAAGGCAAGGAAATATTTAACACTAATGGTGATCTTATATCCATTAAAATGCTAAAAAAAGAAAATAATCCGTCATTAAGTATTCATGAAGTAGATGGTATGTCTGGAGCAACAATAACTGCAAATGGTTTAAATGACATGATGAAAAATTATTTAGATTGTTACTTACCATTTATTCTAAAAAATAAAAATTTAGATGAAACTTTAATATCATATAATGAGTGAAGTAAAAGAAAAGGAAGTTTTAAAAGTTAAAAAATCTGAGGCTCTTCTATCCAAAAGAAGAAAAAACATTTTAATTGATCCATTAGATGATAATAATCCTGTTACCATTCAGGTACTAGGTATCTGCTCTGCTTTAGCTGTCACTATAAAATTAGAACCAACAATTGTAATGTCCTTGAGTGTCGTATTTGTTATGATATTTTCAAGTTTATTAACCTCACTAGTAAGAGATTATATTCCTGTAAGAGTAAGAATTATTGTTCAACTTGCAATAATAGCGAGTTTAGTAACCCTAGTTTCCGAATTTTTGAAAGCCTTTAATTATGAAATGTTCAAGGTTTTGGGTGCTTTTGTCGGATTAATAATAACAAACTGTATCATTTTAGGTAGACTCGAAGCCTATGCTATGGGTAATAAGCCTTATGATAGTATTTTAGATGCAATGGGAAGCAGTGTTGGCTATGCTTGGATTATTTTAGCTGTTGCTTTTTTTAGGGAGCTTCTTGGATCTGGTTCTGTTTTAGGGTACAAAGTGTTTGAAATGATTGGCTGGGAAACTTTTCCAACAAATGGATTATTTGTTGACTCTATTGGTGCATTTATTATTTTAGGTCTAATCATATGGGTACAAAGATCTAGGAATGGATATGTAGAAAATTAATTATATGGACTTAATAAATTTAATTATTAAAAGTGCTTTTATGGACAATATGGTTTTTGCATATTTTCTTGGCATGTGTTCTTTTTTAGCTGTTTCAAAAAAGGTTAGTACTGCAAATGGTCTGGGTCTTGCTGTAATTTTTGTTTTAACTTGTACAGCGCCATTAAATTGGCTTATACAGCAAAAAATATTAAATGAAGGTGCACTTTCATGGATAGGTCCACAATTTGCAACAGTTGATCTATCGTTTTTGCAGCTTTTGATGTTTATTGCTGTGATTGCATCTTTTGTTCAATTAGTTGAAATGGTAATTGAAAAATTTTCTCCTGCTCTATATGGTTCTCTAGGAATATTTTTACCTCTCATTGCTGTAAACTGTGCAATTCTTGGTGGATCTCTTTTTATGGTTCAAAGAGATTTTAATTTACAGGAAGCAACTGCTTTTGGATTTGGTAGTGGTCTAGGTTTTTATTTAGCAATAGTTGCACTTGCCGCGATTAGAGAAAAATTAAAGTATTCTCATGTTCCTGATGGACTTAAAGGGTTAGGTATTACAATGCTTCTAACTGGTTTAATGGGTCTCGCATTTAAAACATTTATTGGAATGACATTATAAATTTCTTATATTGATATGTTTATGAGGAATTTGCTTAATAATTTTTTGAGAGGTCTTCTTCTCATAGTACCCATGGCAGCAGCTATATATGTTGTTTGGTATCTCTATAATTTTTTAGATAGTTTAATTCCAATTGCTGAAAATATTCCTGGTTTAAGCTTTATAATTGTATTATCGCTTATTACAATTGTTGGATCATTTGCGAAAAAATATAATACTGGATTAATATTTTGGTTTGAGGATATTGTAAAGAAAGTTCCTTTATTAAATCTTATTTATTCTTCTATAAAAGATCTAATGAATTCCTTTATGGGAGATAAGAAAAAATTTAATAAACCTGTAATTGTAAAAGTTGATTCTAATTTATTTAAACCTGGTTTTGTTACTAGTGATGATTTAGAAAAAATCGGACTACCTGGAAAAGTTTCAGTTTATTTGCCTCATTCGTATAATTTTAGTGGTAATGTGTTCTTAACTGATAAAAAAAATATTAAACCTCTTAAAAACTCCTCCTCTGAAGTTATGAAATATATTGTTTCAGGTGGAATATCTGGGAAAATCAAAGCTTAATTTATGAAAACGATATCTCCGATTGAACTCAAATCAATAATGGATAAAACTGCTGATAATATTCAGTTAATTGATATTAGAGATCAATATGAGTATGATATATGCTGTATTGGAGGTGATAAAATAAATATGTATGAAATTCCAGATAAAATTCATAAAATTTCTAAGAATAAAAAGGTAGTTATATATTGTAGATCTGGATCAAGAAGTGCAAATATTGTTAATCTTCTTGAAAAGAACTTTTCATTTGATAATATTTATAATTTAGATGGTGGTATTATGAGATGGAGAGATGAAATTGATTCTAGTTTAAAGTCTTATTAACTTGAAAAAATATATTATAAGATATGGATTTGAATTTATTGTCATTTTTCTGGGGATATTGATTTCATTATATTTTGAACAGTCACGTCAAAATAAAATAGAGAATGAAAGAAAAAATAATTCAATTGAGCAACTTATTAAAGTTATAGATCAGGACATAAAACAGATTGAAAACTTTGTTAAGCTACAACAAATGTCTTTGGAAAGTAGCGAAGCACTTTATGAAAATCTAAGATACAATAGTAACCTTTCTGAGGAAAAAATTATGTATCATATATCATCTGTTGGCAGAGCATTAAAATCTTTTTTTCCACAAGAGGGTATTTTTAATCAATTAATCAGCTCAGATTTGATTAAAAGAATCAAATCAGAGACCTTGAAAACAAAACTTTTTAAATTGTATAATGAAGATTTAAGAAGACACGATGTTCATACCAAAGAATACGATAATTTTTTTTTAGAATTCAATTATAAACTTTCTGAAAAGTTTTTTCTTGAACATACTTGGAAAACTGATGTTACTGAGGTAAATCAAGTTGAAGTATTAAGATATAAGTTTAATAGTGAATATTATAAAAGCGATATTTTTTTTGGTAATCTTATAGAGGCTAGAAAGAATATTTCCGCTTACCTTGGAGAATTGAGAGAACTTACTTTAAAGTATAATGACTTAAAATCGTTATGTAAAGATGAGATTAATTAAAATAGTTTTATTAATTACATTTAACTATTCATTTTCTCAAGAATTTGATGTTTCTGAATTTAAAATTAATAATTCTGAAATTTTAATTGAGGAGGTATCTGCTATTGGACTAGATTCAGAGGATAATATTTACATATATCACAGAGGTAAAAATCCATTGATTAAAGTCAGTAAAAATGGTGAATTATTAAAAGTTTTTAATGATCAAATTTTTCCAAATTCACATGGACTAAAAATTGATAAGTATGATAAAATTTGGACAACCGATCTAAATACTAATATGGTTACTAAATTAGATAAATATGGAGAGGTAGATATGGTAATTGGTAAGAAAAATAGGCCGGGTACATGGTTAGTTAGTCCACAAGATTTAAATGGTTTTACGGATTATAAGTCTATGCCACTTTTTAATAAGCCTGCTGATATTGCATTTGATAGTAAGGATAATATCTATATAGCTGACGGATATGGAAACAACAGGATTGTTAAATTTAGTCCTGAAGGAGATTATATTTTGGAGTGGGGTACATATGGAAAAAAAGATGGTGAATTTCATCTTCCTCATGGTATAACAATAGATGATGATGATTTAATTTACGTAGCCGATAGAGAAAATTCAAGAATTCAAATTTTCAACAGTAATGGAAAATATCTCAAAAAGTGGGAAGGTATAGGATATCCATACGGATTAAAATATCACGATAACTTTATTTATATGACAGATGCAAGAAATGAAAAAATTAAAAAAATTGATTTAGATGGGAATATAATGTGGGAATTTGGCTCCCCTGGAAGAGAAATTGGAGAGTTTGGTTGGGCACATGGAATTGATATCTCTAAGGATGGATCTATTTATATAACGGAGATTCTTAACTGGAGAATTCAAAAAATATCTATTAAAAATGAGAATTATTAATTCATTTATTAAAGAAAACATAAAAGTTACAATTTTTGATTTTGATCTAAAATATGTGATAAAGTTTGAGTTTGGAAGCCTTGAGCAAACATATAAAGTTGATAAATTAGAATTCACGAATCATTTAGATTTAGAAGAAAAAATCGATCAAAATTTTATAAAGTCAGTTAATAAAAGATTTGATAGAATGTCAAAAGATCTTTCTTGTTTGTATATGTAAAACTTTTCATTTGTGATCTCGTTTTTCAATTGTGAGATTTGTATTTATACTATTTTTAATTTCTTGTTCCTCTAAAGAAAACATTCAACCAAATTTATCAATAGAATCTGATGATGTTTTTTTTATATCTTTTTCAAAAAAATCTGGTTATGGTATAATTACCGATCGACACAGTTGTTTAGGAAGGAATGAATTATTTACCTGTGAGCTCAAATCTGACTTTTACTTAAAAAATACAACCATTGAAGTATGGGCGTTTCCTGCTGATGGATATGATTTTATTGGGTGGTCTGGGAGCTATAATTCAAAAGAGAATCCTATTTTAGTGAAAGTAGATTCTAATAAAAATATTATTGCAGAATTCTCTAATTAAATTTATACTGTAATAAGATTTATAAATAAAATCTTTAATCTACATCTAGAGTCTTATTTAATTTTTATATTAAAAAAATATTTTTTTTATAGTGATAAATAAACCTTTTAAAATTTTCAAATCATCTGCAGGATCAGGAAAAACATATACCTTATCAAAAAATTATATTCGAATTGCTTTAAAAAGCAAATTTCATTTTAAGAAAATTTTAGCTGTCACATTTACAAACAAGGCTGCAGAGGAGATGAAAATTAGGATTCTTGATATGATTGAATCTGTATCTAACGGAGAAAATAAAGATCTAATAATTGAATTCTCCAAATATTATAAATTATCACCTGATGAGATAATTTTAAGAGCAAAAAGTTTAAAGACAAATATTCTTCATAACTATTCATATTTTTTTGTAACAACTATAGATACTTTTTTTTATTCCATAATACAGTCATTTACTCGAGAACTAAAATTTAGAGGAAAATATAATATTGAAATGGATATTGACTATGTTATTGATGAGGTTGTCGATATTTTTTTAGCTAGTGTAAAATCTGGTACTCATCTATCAAAATGGTTAATACAATTTTCTAAAGAGAAAATAATTCTAGGCAAAGATTTTATGATAAATCAAGAGCTGAAAAAGATGATAAAAAATTTATTTTCAGAGGATTTAAAATCTTTGATTGATGATATTCCTGATGAAGGATATATTGAAATTATAAAAAAGCTTAAAGAGGAAGTACAAAAAATAATTAAAACATTTGAAAACAAGGTCATATCACTAGCAAATGAAATGTACAATATTATGATTGATAATGGATATGATGTTGAAGATTTTAATTTTAAAAAAAGTGGTATTGCGGGTTATATTAAAAAAACAGCTAATGGTATGATTAATTATCCTGGAAGCAGAGTTTTGAAATGTAATGAGAATTCAGAATCATGGGTCAATAAAAATCATGAATCAATTGACGAGATATTATTATTTGTAAATAAAAATCTTTCAAGCAAGCTTTCTAATTTAGTGGAGATTTTTGAAAATGAATATTTTAAATATAATAGTTCTATTGAAATTAGATCTAATCTTTATACTTATGGTATAGTAGGAGAGCTCCAAAAATTTGTCAGACATTACAGAGATGATAATGAGGTTATTCTAATATCTGATATTTCAGAGCTTCTTTATGAAGTAATTAAAGATGAAAAAATTCCATTTATTTTTGAAAAAGTAGGTAATAATTTCAATCATTTCCTTATTGATGAGTTTCAAGATACTAGTCATTTTCAGTGGAAAAACTTTAAGTCGCTTATTAGTGAATCATTAGCATCTGGAAATGAAAATATAATTGTAGGTGACATTAAGCAAAGTATTTATAGGTGGAGAGGGTCAGACTCTGAAATAATGGATAGTAATATTATTAAAGATATTAATTCGGATTTAACAAGTGTTATAAATCTAAATACCAATTGGCGTAGTTCAGAGGAATTAATTAATTTCAATAATCATGTTTTTTGTTCCTTACCAACCTTCTTTAATGGTGAAATTAAAAGCAGATTAGAAAGAATTTATAATGATGATATAAGACAGAAAATTACTGATGATATGTTCGGTAAGGGATATGTTGAGGTAGTATTTAAAGGAAAAGATGATTCTAGGTTAGAGTCAGCCAGAGATTACACAATTAGTACCATTAAAAAAATTGAAGATAAAGGTTATAATGCTGGTGATATAGGAATAATTGTAAGGGATAATAAAGATGCTCGCTTGATCGCAGAAATCTTAATTGAAGAATCTTTAAAAGAATCAAATTATAATTTCAATCATGTTTCTGCAGACGCATTGGATATTAAAAATTCTCCAGTAGTAAATTTTTTTATTTCAGTATTTAATTATTTTTCAAACTTTAAAGATCGTATTGCATTATCTGAAATTTTACATTTTTATTTTAGATTTATATTAAATTCTTCTGATAATACTCACTATTCATTATCAAATGAAGATAAATTAAATTTATTACCTAAGGATTTCAGTCTTAATATTTCAAAAATATCAAGGCTTCCAATATACGATTTAGTTGAGGAGTTAGTAAGAATTTTTAATTTAAATAAGATTAAAGGTCAAGCTCCTTTCTTACAAGCATTCTATGATATTATATTAGAATATAAATTAACTTATGGTA
>Ga0160422_10002202_pt1 | contig 12183 bp, 3 predicted proteins | sample Fk160mmetaG_FD_108192 | JGI IMG/M metagenome (GOLD analysis project Ga0160422, IMG submission 108192) | Marine microbial communities from the Central Pacific Ocean - Fk160115 60m metaG | ecosystem: Environmental > Aquatic > Marine > Oceanic > Photic zone | place: The Central Pacific Ocean...
ATCATTGGGCAAGATGAAGGGGAAAGATAGTCCCGCAACCAAAACGTCGACGTCGTATAATTCCATTTCATCACCGTAGTCACGAATGGGATCCGTGAAAGTGCGCATTTGCATGAACATGAAGGAAGGTGTGCAAATCACTTCCTCTCCAAGCCCATATTCACCCAAACCCATGGTAAAGGTAAGGGAAAGATCTGCGGTCGTTCCGTCTTTTTTAGTCGGTGATGCCGCTTTTTCGGGGTTCGAAGTATATTTGAACGCACTCGAAAGCGCCACCGCCGGAGTTAGCTCGGAACTCTTAACCTGAACCAATCGTTGGGTACCCATGGCATCTTCGGCGTCCTTGGCTTGGGCGTCAGCGAGCGCCCCTGAAAAGAAATCCGATGACAGGAACGGCGAATCTGATTGAGCCGATGAAGTTCCGTTCGCGTCCTGAGCATAGGAAACGTTTACTACAAAACAGGTTAAGGTAAGAAAGTAAAAATACTTCATTTTGAGGGGTATGACAGTTGCAACGAAGAGGGTTATTTCATCGTTCCGATCGTAATGGACGAACCGAATTGATCAAAGCTTTGAGGGCTATTGATCAAGTTTGCGTTGTACTTTACATTTTCGATGAAATTGACTCGTCCGTAAACCTGAGAATTGAAGTTCGGGTACTTCCCGTCAATACCGCCATAAAGTGAATTAAGATTGACGGTCGAACCTGCCGGGAAATTGACGTTCCAAATATTGATCGTCATGGCTTGCATGGCAATCTCACGAACCTGTTCCGAAAAACGCAGGTTATCGATCGACAATTCATTCGCGGCGATCAGGTGAACGAAGTCCGCTCCTCCATTGCCCGAGGTTCTCATATCCGAATTTTTGATCACCAAGCTGTCAAGGGAGCGGGCATGAAGCTCACCTTCAGCCTGCAAGTCGACGTTGAGGATTTCCATTGAATCCAGAGATCCAAAGCCCAGAGAATCACCAGCGAAGGAGATCGACGTACCCTCTTCTATATTCAAGGTTTCTCCGGAAAGTAGGATAAGTTCGGATTCCGGGTAGACGGAACCCGTAATGTTCAGTTGTCCGGAAACGTTCAAGGACTCGGAAGCTGCGACTACGATGTCTTCGTATTGCAAATTCGACAAATCGTAAGAGCCGGATTTCAGATCAATGTTGGCGCCTCCGAGTACTCCGGACATATCATCTTCCGGTTCCGACTCTTCGGAATAATCAGGCCCGTCTCCCTCTTCATCATAGTCCATGTCGGAAAGAGCATCGAAGACCGCAATGGTATCCTCAAAAAGGCTGCTCGCTCTTATGAGCTCCGATTCCAACACCATTTCGGGGGACAAATCTCCATTAAGGGTGTGATCATTAAGCAGGGAAAGAAGCCCTGAATCGGAAGCCAGGGATTGATCGTCCTGGTCGGCGGGTGGTTGGGTAGTCGGACCCTCGACACCAGGACCGGCAACCAAGTCGGAGAGGACTACCTTGAGTTCTTCCTCCGTAAGACCCAAATCCTTCAATTCCTTGGCCAAGTCAATGGGAATGTCTTTCATGTCAACGCCCGAGTCCTTGAGCTCATCGAAAAATTCAGGGCTTTCGTACGCCAATTCCAAGAATTCGGGGTTTTCTTCGAGATCTCCCAGGATATCGAGGTGACCGGTAATGCTTATGAGCTTGTCGGGTGAGTCCTCATGACCTTTCGCAAGGTTAATCAGGCGATCGGCGTCCTCCATGGACAACTTGTTCAATTCATCCAATTTCCCCGCTTCCTTGAAAGCGTCGAATCCACTCTCAAAAGTTTCCAAATCATTCAGGTTATCGAAGAGCAAATCATCGGTCTTGCCAAGATTGGCTTCGTTAATCTCATTCGAGAGCTCGTGAATCTTATCAAGATTCCCTATGTTATCGAAAATCTTATTCAATTTTTCGGGCTCTTCCTGAAAACGAACGACCATATCGCTCATTTTGTCAAAATTATCCAAGTTGGCGAAGATGTCATCCACTCGTTGTTCGTCGCCAACCAATTCGATCAGGCTGGCAATTTCCGCGGCCCGATCCTTATACCGATCGATTTCTCCGTCGAATTCGGGATACTCGCCGGCGAGTTTGATCACCCCTTGGTTGGAAAGCGTCGCATCCAAGCTTTCACTGGAAGCGAAGAGATCTCTCATCAAAGCCGTTGATCCCGAAGTTTCGATGTCCTCGTAAGTATTGAGAATCGCATTGGCTTTGTCCGCATTCTCAAAGACAAGGTCCAAACGGCTTTGATAAATGGACAATTCTTCGGAGAGTTCACTAAGAGCCTTGGCTTGATCGAGATTCGAGAATACGGTGGCAAGCTTTGCTTTATCACCTTCGAAGCGGTTACCCAAGTCCATGATTGCATCGAGTTTGTCCAAGTTGGCAAACAAGGCAGCTTCCTCATTGGATCCCGGATCGACGAATTCAAGAGCGAAGGCAATGTCCTGAGCGTTGTCCTTGGTTATCATGGCAAGTATGTCAGGATTTGACCCGTACTCACTTTGCAAATCGGCAAGTGCCGAGTTGCCGACGATATCCGTAAAACTGGCTCCATCTTGCATGTTGGCCAAATTGGCCGCAAGGTCAGCATTACCCTCCAACGCCTTATCCAATTGCAAGGCTTGGTCAATCCCTTGTTCGAGGAATGAATCAATCGCATCATCACCACCCGCGTCCTTCAGTTTTTCAGCGACTTTATTGATGGCTTCGATTTCACTTACGTCTTTTTTGGCAATTTCCAAGAGTTTGGCAGTGTCCGGAGCTTCTCCGCCGGAACCGGCAACCAAATCCATCGCTTTGCTGACTTCACTCGCCTTGTCGGCGTTGCCAAGAATATTTCTGGCAAAATCAGCATCAACCGTGGAATCGGCTGAATCCGAAACTTTCTCAAACACATTTGCGACTTCAACCAAGTTTTCGAAGACGGCAGAATCTCCTCCTTCCAACCCGACTGCATCGAGCTGATCGGTAACTCTCTTGAAATCATCCGCTCTTTCCGCATTGGCAAAAAGATTAACCAGTGCGGCAGACGATCCGGTCTGTTCAGCTTTGGCGACCACATCCTTAAGCTCGTCGGCTTTATCCGCATTGGCGAAGAGGTTGCCCAAGGATTCGCTCGCACCGGTTAGTTCCGCCTTGTCGACCATCTCCTTAAGGTCGGCAGCGTTGTCTGCGTTGGCGAAGAGGTTGCCCAAGGATTCGCTGGCTCCGGTCTTTTCGGCCTTCTCCACCATTTCCTTCAAGTCATCCGCCTTGTCCGCATTAGCGAAGAGGTTGCCCAAGGATTCGCTGGCTCCGGTCTCTTCGGCCTTCTCCACCATTTCCTTGAGGTCATCGGCCTTATCTGCGTTGGCAAAGAGGTTGCCCAAAGATTCGCTGGCTCCGGTCTCTTCGGCCTTCTCCACCATTTCCTTGAGGTCATCGGCCTTATCTGCGTTGGCAAAGAGGTTGCCCAAGGATTCGCTGGCTCCGGTCTTCTCCGCCTTGTCGACCATTTCCATGAGGTTGGATGCCTGGTCGGCGTTCGAAAAAAGCATTCCCAAAGATTCCTCGGCTCCGGTCTTCTCGGCCTTTTCCACCATTTGCTTTAGGTTGGTTGCCTGGTCGGCGTTTTTCAACAAGCTATCGAGCGAACCACCGGCTCCTGTCTCTTCGGCTTTGACGACCATTTCCTTGAGTTCGGTTGCTTGGTCGGCGTTCTCAAAAACAGTGCCAAGAGACTCGGTTGTGCCGGCTGCATCGGCTTTGACGACAACTTCCTTAAGGTCCGCTGCCTTATCGGCATTGGCCACTATGGATTTTAATCCGTCTCCAGTCGCGCTATCCCCGGCGACTTCCTTGATTTCCACCAAAGTTTTCATATTCTTACCCACGTTTTCAAGTAGGTCTGAATCACCGCCAGTACCTTGTTCGGCAACCGATTCAGCGGCAACTTCAACAACTTCGATAAAAGTTTCCAAGCTGTCGGACGTGATGCCTTCCAATCCACCGCTTTCAGCTGCAGTTTCAACAACGCTGACAATATCGTCTACGGAAGCGCCTGATTCATCATCTTTTGTCAAATCAATGATACCAGCATCTTCCAGGGCTTCTTTCTCAGCTGCTTTTTCACCACCTTCCTTACCCTGTTGAGCAAGCTTTTTCTCGGGATCAGACTCCATGATCGCAGTTTCATCCACAACGGGAGCATCCGCAGGCGCCGCAGTATCGGCGGTGGATTCGGTTGAGGCAGCCTCAGCGGGCGCAGTTTCCGCTGGAGCGGCTTCGGACGAAGCGGCAGGCTCATCCGCGGGGGCGGCAGGCTCATCCGCAGAGGCGGCAGGCTCATCCGCAGGGGCGGCAGGCTCATCCGCAGGAGCAGGTTCGTCGGCGGGCGCAGGTTCTTCGGCGGGTGCTGGTTCGTCGGCGGGTGCTGGTTCGTCACTGGGAGCAGGTTCGTCCGAAGGTTCATCGGCGGGCGCAGGCTCATCACTGGGCTCGTCCGCGGGAGCAGGCTCATCACTGGGCTCGTCCGAGGGTTCGTCCGCGGGAGCAGGCTCATCACTAGGCTCATCGGAAGGTTCTTCTGCTGGCTCGTCGGCAGGGGCAGTCTCAGCTGGGGCTTCCGCAGGAGCCGTATCAGCAACCTCGGTTACGGCAGTAGCCACCTCAGCGACCGAAACGTCGGCGGTGGATTCAACTGCAGTATCGAGGTCTGCGTTGACCGAGGCTAATTCGGCCGCAGGAGCAGGAGCAGGAACCGGAGGTGCGGAAACCGTGCCAGTGGCAGAAACGGAAGGAGCGACAGTCTGACCCGCCGCAACTGGTACTGGTTCTGGCGGAGGCGGGGGAGGCGTGCCTGGAGGTGGTGGCGGTGGTGGCGGTGGCGTAAATGCAATAAGACCTTTGGGCACAACAATCTTACTGACAAAACCTCCTCCGGGAGCAGGTCTAATATTCATTCCGACACGAGTACCGCGAATTCCAGCGGTTCCAACGGGAGATTCGATGTTGAAACTGGATTTTTTGTCCAATTTCTTGATGTCTACGACCATATCTCCAATTTCAAGGTCGATTAGAGTGTCCGAAGAACTTGGTTCTCCTTCCAACTCGGAAAGTTTTGTGGCGCCGGGGTCGAACTTGGCTTGGGTGAACTTTTTGATATTGAGAGCCGAGTCGGCTTTGACGGTGGTTACGGTTCCATTCGACAAAAGCAAAATGATCTTGGATGCAGGTCCTGTCTTAACCGTATGTCCATCAAAGAGAATTCCGCCAGCCTTGACGCTTCCTGGGGGTAAGGCGACCTGTGTGGCATTGTTGATGACGGTGACTTGCCCTTCAAGACCGGCAATGATGATCGCTCCCTTCGGTTCAATTGTTTGGACTTCCTGTTGTCCGACAAGTGGAGAAAAGAATAAAAAGGGGAGAATTAAAAAGATCGTGCTTTTATTCATAATAGTGAGTTTTAACGGGTAACGATTTAGTCCATGAGATATTTAGCGCAAAGTCGATAAAAAATACGTAGAAAATGATTTTATTGAATAATTTTGTAAACTTTCCCCCAAGGGGATGAATAAATCTTTTCAAAAGTCTCAGTGGGCAGCTCTTCTCGAAGAAATCCCTTAACGAGTATGCTGTCGAATATTTCCTGATCCATGAAAAACCAAGCCTGACGCAGTCCGTAACCTTTGGACGGAATTTGTAATTTGACTCCCCCTTCAACGGTCTCATGCGGATTCATACCGGTTGCTTGAGCCAAAAGACCCAGTGGAATTCCAAATTGAGATGCAATTCGATTGATTTCAAGCCCCCCTTCGGGCACTTCATATGGGGTTCCGCTCATAAAATAAGGCAAATTCGTTTGTACGAGATGAAAACCCGCATCCTTTTTGCCTTGAGCCGGCAATTTCATCATTTTGCCTGATTTTTCATCGTGCACGTTCCTATGAAAGGCAAATGGCACCGGATCCTTGAGGCCCGGGACTGAGGCCAGACTCGTGCTTAAGTCCGCTTCAATCCTGTACCCTCCACGCATGGAAAGAACGAGCTTTGATCCCTGGCTAGTCACCCAATCAGCTTGGGCCATGTAAGGTTGACGAATGGGCAGAGCTCCCTTTGAGAACGCAGGATGAGAAAACGCTCGCGAGTCATACCGGTCGAGAAGAAACCTCTTGGCAAAGGTTGAATGGAAGGTTTGAGAACTGAAAATAACCAAATCGTTCCTACCCTCCACAAACAAAAGGCGCCGGGAGGAAAGATTGTTTGGGTTTGCTGCAATTTCCAATCCGTCCACGTTGATTGATCTGACCATTTTAGCAGGCTGTAGATCATCCCTTACAGTCCATAGTTGTCCATAACCAATCACACCCGATCGATCACCTTCAAAGCGCAGGTTTCCCCGACGGTCGATGCGATAACCGTCATCAAAGACAATGGAACTCCCCTCCCTACGCCCATTACGCAAAATCTTCATTGGCGGTTCTCCGGATGCATAGGTCTTTTCATAAAAATTTTTGTCAAAGTATAAGTTTCGGGAACTAAAGCTGAGAATGGTTGGAAAAATCCTCATGATCTCGTATGGCATGAAAAGGAAGACTTCTCTGGTTTTCGCGGGCGCACGGTAGGAAGCTTGACTAAGATCATCAAGCAAACCCTGATAAAGAACCAAATCCGGGCTTCCATCTTTGAAAATAGCTTGGACCGCAGTGGAATAGGTCTTGGCGCCAGACTCCCTTTCCTCTTGTAGGCGAACGTAGGTCTCAGTTTTCAAACGCGCCAGATTCTTGGCCCGAATGGCGGATTGGGATCGCAGGATTTCCGATGTCAAATAATTGTCAAAAGTTTGATGAGCTGGCGACGTGAAGGTTCTGGTGTCCCCATAAAACCAACAACCGGAACCGTAGTCCCACCACGTCACCACAAAATCCTCAGGAGCGGAGACCTCATCCAAGGCTTCCAAAACTTCAATTGTCTTGGTGGGATAAACCACGTGTGAATTGTAATTCTTGGCATGCTGAACGTTAGGCCAAGCCATGAAAGCAACCATCAAAACTGCCAACGAATAGGCAATGATCTTCGAATGTTCGTGAGTGAGATTCGCCTTGGGTGAAGATTCCCGGATTTTTCTCACTAAAAGCCAAAGAATAAACAATAATAGAAAGCACACCCCTAGAGAAGCTACGTTCCCCACATGCACCGTAAATCTCAGACCGACCACCCCCTTGAAGCAAAGATAAGCGATTGCGACAAAGGGGAGACAAAGAGAAAACTCCCAATACCTCAAGATCAATAGACCCAATCCAAGCAACCCGATGAGCGCCGTGGGAATGAGAAATGCCTCATCGGATTCCTTGGCTGGCAGGCAACGAGGACATGAACAGGTTGGAAGATCCGATAAAATTCGGTTTCTCACTACTTTGGGAGGAACTTCACTTGCCTCTCTCACAGTGGAAAAAACATCCAAATATTTTAAGCTATATCCTTTGTCCTTGGACACAGTCTTCATGGCAACGCCTTCGCCAGCGGAGACGTAGCGTTCGAACTTGGCCAAAAACTGAGATTTCAAATCTCCGCTCAAGGCGGAAAAGCATAGTGTGGCAAAGCAAAGGAGCGGAAGGAGCAAAGGACTCGCCTTTTTATTTGCGAATTGAACGAAGACGTTGGCTCCATCCGGGTCTTTCTCGGACTTGAATAAACCGAGGACTCCAAAAAACACAACGAGCATTCCGATTCCCAGGAAAAACCTAAGAGGGTTTTGCTCGATCAAGTTACCGTAGGACCAGGACTCACCGTAGCCGGCAAGAGCCATGAGAATGAGAGACTTGAAAGTAAAAGATGAACTCTTGTGAACCAACGCTTTCTTTATTGAGCGACGATGCTTGAAACCAAGATCAAGAAAAAACAAGATCAGGCGATAAGCTACGAAAGCCCCAATTAATGCGCCCGTTATCGCCTGGCCCGAAACGTAAAAAAAACGATACAGGTATAAGATTAAAGCCGCCGAGAACACAAAGGTGACGGACTCCTTTCGGCAGGCTGCAAAAAGGGCAAAAAGAGCGAAAGCCGGTATAGTGATGGAAAACATATCGGTATCGTAATAACCGGCCAAGGTACGGTTGTAGTAGCTATGAGTGACTCCGGCAAGACATGCGGCCAAAAAGCCCCACAAGGAAGAACCATACAGCCGTCCGATTAAAACAATCGGGATGCACACCAAGCCCGAAACGTAAACGGGCAACCAAAGCAGCAACGATTCAATGGTTAGAAAAGGGAATATCTTTAGTAACAGATAAGGAAGAACCGTTATCATTCCATTCTTCCATACACTCGGCACAAGATCATTGTCCTGATGCATACCTAAATGAGCCTTCTGTAAAATGCTTCCGAAATAAAAGCTGTCATGAGTGTTCGGCAGGGCGACACCATCTCGAACCATGCCTTCTCGGGCATAAGTCAAAACCCCATCTTCGTTCAGATACTGTTCCTGAGCGAAATCAATCCATTCCAATCGAACCGTGAAGCTGAAGAGGTAAGAAAGGACAATGAACAAAAAGGTGATCCACCAGGGAGCTCGATCCTTAGGTAATTCTACTAAACCCTTGAAAAATCCCCGTTCGCTCACGATCCCGGAAAATCCTTGTGCGGTTTCCCCTTCATCACCTTGATTGGTAAGATTATCGGACTTGGTTTTCATTTGAATAAGGAAGAGAAGCAAGCAGGAGCTTGTTTCGAACCTTATCGAAATTTGTTATTTAAGCCAAATAACTTTTTAGAGAGGGAGGAAAGCAAACCATTGGTCTTTTCAGAAGCGAAGGAATTCCCAAGGATCGTGCGGGAACCCCCATGGATACGAGAACCAAGGTTTTTAACGTGAAAGGCATAGTCGTTGTTGACCATAATCCCCAACAATTCACCCTTTTGCGAAAAAACCAAATCTCCCTTTCCGGGGTCAAAAGATCCCGTGATGAAAGCGAAATGATTATGTTTCACCTTTATGTACCTGGAGTCCTTTTCGTCACGAATGAAATCGGTCTGGCCGAATCGTCCCTGCTTGGCATCCACCACCACCGCTTCGGAAAAAAGGTAAGGATTGGTCGGTGCCTCGAAAATTTCGATGGAGGATTCCTTTTTCAAGGTAACCGGATTAAGATAAAGCGGAACGATCAAAATTCTCGGATCATCCATAAAGGCAATTTCCTTTACAGGAATGGGCGCTTTCAGTTTTGGACTGGTGATCTCTCCGGACACGCTCACCAACTTTCTCGGACGTGGTGAAAGCCTGAAGGGGCTTTCCTTGGCATGAACGAGAGAATAGGCAAAGGAACCGTCTACCATGATGATGGTATCCATCGAAAAGGTCTCCTCCTTTTGAGCTCCAAGGAAGCCACCCTGATGAACGAAGTTCAATTTCAACCTGATCTTATTTTCGTCATACCGGGTGAAGATTTCATTCACCGAGCGAACTTGACGATCGTTGAGTTTCCTGAAGTTTTCCTTTTGCACCGCCGCAGTCTCCTCCACTTCCTTCTTAATCGATTCGACTTGGTCACCCACTCCCGCAACTTCCTCGCTTACTCCAACAACGGTTTCCTTAACGCCTGCCATTTCCTCCCCCACTCTCGATACGTCCTTTTTGACGTTACTGACCTCTTCGGTGACGGTGGAAATTTTTTCACCCACACCAGCAAGACCTTGACCGACAACTTTCAGATCCTTTCCGACTCCCTCCAATCCTTGATTTAGGGAATCAATCTTCTGATCAATCTTGGAGGTGGACTCAACCAAAGCGTCGGATCTCCTTTTCTCCGCGAGCAACATTGCCTTTGCTTCTGCGGCTGCCCTTTCCTCCGCCTTAGCTTTCTCTTGCGTTGCAGCCAATTCAACCTTTACGGATTCCGCCTCTCTCTGGGTCTTTTCCTTCAACGCAGCAAGTTCATCCGATTTTCTTTTAGCCTCCGCGAGATTTTTAGCCAAAAGCTCCAATTCCTTTTGGGAAGCGGCGTTGTTTTTCATCAACTCCTCTCGTTTGCGTTCTATTTCCTCACGCTGGGCTTCAAGTTCCTCGGCCTCTTGCTTCGCTTCCTTGATCGCTTCCTCATTGCCGGCAATCACGGCGTCTCTTGACTCAATTTCCCTCTCTTTCTCCTCAAGTTCTTTTTTCCGTTGGGCGATTTGCTCTTCCAGTTCGAGCTTCTGTTGAACAAGGGTATCCTTGTCGCTACTCAAGTTCTCCAGCAGAGTCTCATTCGTCGCTTCAAGTTCCGCGACCACGTCATCGTAGTTTTCTCCATCGGAAATTCTTTCGACCACTTCCTTGGAAACCACCTTTTGGTCATCTTGGGCAATCACCGCTCCCTCAGGCACATCGAAACGCGCCAATGCGAGGATGCTAAGAAGAAGGAAATCGCAAACTACGAGCAGAAGGCTACGGTTCATACCTCTTTTCGCCGGCTTGTTTGACGAGCAAGTGGTTACGATAGGGGCGAATTATGGTGATTTTGAGCGCGGCTACGAATAAGATTCCAAATAGCGTCGAAGTGTAAGCGCCAATGAGAGCATCCTGCTTAACGTCCAAAACCAGCAGCAGTATAAGAGACATAACCGTTCCGCCCAAGCCGACGTAAAGGCCCAAGTCAAATAGGTTTTCCTCGTTGTCCAAAAGCCCTAATTTCAAGCCCGCTTTCAATTCCTCGTTCTTAATTTGGGAGACCCGGGAAAGGCAATACATGAATATGACAATCTGAATCAGCAGGAAAACACCTGCTACGATTGCAGTAACGATGGTAAGATTTTGATCCGCCATGGATTCCTCATTGGCGTAGGCGAGAAGATTCGCAAGCGCAAAATCAAATCCAGCAACCGAAACTTGTCCTCTCGGCGACTGCAAAAGCGTTGGTTCGAGAATCAAAATGGACAATAAACCAAGTAAAGCAGCGCCCGAAACCCTTCTTGACCAACGTAAAAAGAAATGACTCTCGGATCTCTGGTAATTTGGTTTGGGCAGAATTTTGGCAATAAAAAGAATGAAAAAGAAAAAAGAGGAAATAATTAAAAAGTTCTTTAGAAAAATTGCGAAGTCGCGGTGACTATGGGACAGATGCGTCAAAACGTTTCCTCCCAAAATCGGGAAGACCTGAGCCACGAGTGACTCAAGAGGACCATCATCGTGTATCGGTCTATTAAGTTCTAGGAGATGCTGAATAGCGCCCTGACCATAGCTCATGGCAGTTTTCAGGTCTCGAAGAGCGGCAACCGCAGCATCCTCATCACCATCCTTCACAAACACCGGATAACTCTTTACGAATCGATAAATCCCATCCGGGTCACCCGACAATAGTGTTCCCGCATAGATGATCTGAAGTTCCTTTTCGAAATCATTCTGAGCCACTTTCTTTTCCTCAACGAGGAATTTGAGTTTTTTTACAGCGGATTCTCTCTCCCCCACAGGCAGGAAACCCAATTCACGCTCGGCAGCCTTTATCCTGCCAATCGATTCGGAAAGAGGGCGGTTGCGCATCCGGATCAAAGCCGCCAAATCAAAGACACCCTGAAGATCGGGACATGCCTGAGTGAGTTCCGCCATTTGCATTAGGTTCATCTTCCTGGCAAGTTGATGAGCTGCCCAATAGAAGGAACGGATTCTTTCCTTCGCGGGAAAATCTCCTGAAAGGGCTTTCTGCGACAAGCGCCCAATCTCAAAGGTGGCATCCGCGGAGTAGTATTCCTTTTCCAAGGACATGGCGGTGCCGACCATCATAGGAACAAGAATCGGATAGGGAAGCCAACGCCCATGCTTTTCGAGAACGCCTGAATCGTTAAGGATTCCTCCAATTATGGCCAAATAACCGCCATCCTCCGTCCTCCCTATCTTAAGCAGACCCATTCTGGCTGACATTTCCTTAAAATCGATTTCAGGGAGCGAGTGATTTCCATCCAAGTCTACAATTTCCGTATCCGTACCAAGTTTCGTTGCCTGAAACCATTCGACTTTGGATGATAAAGTGGATAGATTTTTCCGGGCAGTCGCCAAACACGAATCTCTGATTTCAGCCTCCGAAACGTTACCGTCAAATTCGTTTGAGGACTTGATCCCCACGGAGAGAAGTACGGAACGGTTTGGAAAAAAGGGAAATTTTTCGAGTTTCGCAACCTTGACACCGGGAAAAGCGCTTATCTTGGGTTCGGACA
>Ga0160422_10002203_pt1 | contig 12181 bp, 16 predicted proteins | sample Fk160mmetaG_FD_108192 | JGI IMG/M metagenome (GOLD analysis project Ga0160422, IMG submission 108192) | Marine microbial communities from the Central Pacific Ocean - Fk160115 60m metaG | ecosystem: Environmental > Aquatic > Marine > Oceanic > Photic zone | place: The Central Pacific Ocean...
CCAGCAAAACATTTGCATTGTATCACCTGGGGTGTTCCAAGTCATTTGGCATGCTGCTTTATCACTTGTCATTGATTTAACAATATCTTCCATTTTCATTGAAGCTACTGTTTCACTAAATTTAGCCTTCATTTCTTTAGATTTAAAAGTGTGTGTTACCATAAAGTTCTTCATTTTTTCTCCTTTATTGAATTAGTCAAAACTTTGTTTAATGACCTTTTAGCTTTTAAGAAGTTTTAAAGCTTTATTTAATAATATCATAGATCTAGGATGATCACCTCCGTCATGAGCCTTCATACCTTTATCTCTAAGTTCTTTAGCTTCTTCAATTATTTTGTCATCTGTTGCTGACTCTATTAATTTATCGAACTTTGCAGCTAGCATTGGACAAGAACCTGCGAATGATGAACTTGTAAACGTAATTAAACATAAAGTAATTATTATTTTTTTCATTTTTTTCCTTTCATTTGAAATTAATAAAGAGTTTGAACTACTTTTTTCACTCTTTCAGCTCCATTCGGAACTAAAGCTTCAACAAATGTATGGCATTCATTAGTTTTAGCTTTGTCGTATTTTGAACCGTAATGTTTATCTACAGCTTTGTTAACTCCAGCATCCCAATCTTTTTCTGGAATACCTATCTCAAGAGCATAGTTTTTTAGAACTTTTACAGTTGAAATAGATTTTTCCTTCATTCCGTATTCAAATTTTTCACCAGATGGAAGAAAGTAGTTAGCCATATAAATGCCAACACAATCCCATGCTTTTGATTTATCTTTATCACTCATTTCTGCATTAGCAGAAGCAATAATGAAAAAAGATAAAATTATGATAATTTTTTTCATAAGTATTCTTAAATTAAAATTATACAAAAATGTAACTGTTTTGTTACGTGTCTGGTATGCGTTATTATAACCAGCAAGGAATAGGTAGGTTTTTTTCCTTTAAAAAAGATTTATTAAACATCTTTGAGTTGTATTTATCTGATCGATCACAAAGAATTGTTACAATTGTCTTCCCTGGGCCTAGCTCTTTACCTAATCTAATTGCACCTGCAATATTTACTCCACAACTAGTTCCTAAACTTAATCCCTCATTTTGGATTAGATCATAAAGTATTGGCAAAGATTCTTCATCACTAATCGAATAAGCACTATCAATTTTTGCTTCTGCAAAATTTTTTGTTATTCTACTTGAACCAATACCTTCAGTAATGGATCCACCCTCGGCTTTTAACTCACCATTTGTAACATAATTATAAAGTGCAGAACCTGTTGGATCAGATAAATAGATTTTAATATCTTTATTTTTTTCTTTTAAAAATTTGCTCACACCACCAATTGTTCCACCAGTTCCTGATGCACACACAAATCCATCAACCTTACCTCCTGTTTGTTCCCAAATCTCTGGACCTGTTGTTTCATAATGGCCTTTTGCATTCGCAGTATTATCAAATTGATTTGCCCAGACCACACCGTTATTATTTGAGCTTTTTAATTCTTCTGCAAGACGACCTGCAACTTTAACATAATTTCCATCATCTTTGTAAGGTTTGGGTGGGACCAATCTTAAATCCGCACCAATATTTTTCAAAGTATCTTTTTTTTCTTGTGTTTGATTGTCATTCATCACAATTATTGTTTTATATCCTAAAGAATTTCCTAACAAACATAAACCAATACCTGTGTTACCTGCAGTTCCCTCTACAATTATCCCACCCTTTGAAATCAATTTTTTTTCTTGTGCATCTTTAATTAGAGCAAGTGCAGCCCTATCTTTAACAGAACCACCTGGATTTAGATATTCAGCTTTACCGTAAATATTACATCCTGTAATTTCTGAAGCTGCTTTTAATTTAATCAGTGGAGTATTACCCACTGACTCAATAAAATTATTTTTAATATGTTTCATTAATCTTTATCTTTATCAGTAACACCATAGGGCTGAAATCCTTTGGTAGCATCTCCGACTTTTGTAGCAGGTATTCCTACCATTATTGATTTCTCTGATACATTCTTGGTAACAACTGCATTTGAACCAATCAGAGAATTTTTTCCAATTATTATTGGTCCCAAAATTTGTGCTCCAGATCCGACAACAACATTATCTTCTAAAGTTGGATGTCTTTTAATATCACGCTGCTCATTTGAATTAATACTTGGAGCTATTCCTCCTAAAGTGACATTTTGATAAATGGTAACATTATTTCCAATTTCTGAGGTCTCACCTATAACCACTCCCATTCCATGATCAATAAATAGATTTTTTCCAATCTTCGCTTTAGGATGAATCTCTATTCCTGTTAAGAATCTTGAAAATTGAGAAATGATTCTTGCTACCAAATCAAACTTAGCAATTGCAAAAAAATTAGCGATTTTGTGAAAAAAAATAGCTTTAACCCCTGGATAAGTTAAAATTAAACTTACTTTAGATTTTGCCGCAGGATCTCTATCTATTATTGATTGTAAAAAGTCATTCATAAATACTTGCCAGCTTGATAAAAGGGTTTATTTATATATAGTGTATAAATAAAGTATTTAAAGGAGAAATTATGTATAAAAATACAAACTGCTTTCATTTAGCAATCCCTTGTGGCGATTTAGAAACCGCAAAAAAATTTTACAGTGAAACACTTGGTTGTAGATTAGATAACTCTGCTCAAGAATGGGCAGATGTTGATTTTTGGGGAAATGAATTAACATTGCATGCGAGTGAACATAAATTAGATAGCGAGAGACATGACGTAGACATGGGAAATGTATCAGTCCCTCATTTTGGAGTTCATTTATCAAGAAAAGACTTTGATACTTTAAAAAACAGACTTAAAGAAAAAGGTGCAAAATATTATGACGAGCCTTACTTAAGATTTAAGGGTACAAAATATGAGCAAGAAACTTTTTTTGTTAAGGATCCAAACGAAAATATTTTAGAAATTAAGACGCTCACAGCTAACGCTGAATAGCTTATTTTCTTTTATAAATAGTACTTTTAGCTGACAACTATGGCGCATGTAAAAATGCGTTAAACTTATTACTTATATCTATATGAGTAATTTAGAAAAACATTTTAAGCCTAAAAATTTCAGTGATAAAATTGCTTTTTCATTTACAAAATTTTTAAGATTTTTGGCTGATACATTTTTTAAAAAAAGATACGGCCACAGAGCTGTAGTTTTAGAGACAGTTGCTGCTGTTCCTGGAATGGTCGCAGGCATGTTATTACATTTGAAATCACTGAGAAAAATTGAAGATGATAAAGGATGGATCAAAACTCTTTTAGATGAAGCTGAGAATGAGAGAATGCACTTAATGACTTTTATTCATGTGGCCAAACCCACAGCTGTAGAAAGATTTATAATTATGATTGCTCAATTTATTTTTATTATAACTTATGCATTTATATATTTGGTCTCTCAAAGAACTGCTCACAGAATTGTTGGTTATTTTGAAGAGGAGGCTGTAATAAGTTATACTGAATATCTAAAAGAACTCGAGGCTGGAACTATTCCAGATCAACCAGCTCCTCTGATTGCAATTAATTATTGGAATTTACCTCTTCATGCGACATTAAAAGATGTCGTTAGAGTGATCAGAGATGATGAAGCTGGACATAGAGATGTAAATCACAAATTTGCTGATTTAATAAATTTAAAAAAATCAAAACTAGCTTATAAAAAAAATAGGATTAAAAAAAATAATACTGAGGAAATTTTAAACTAATTTCTTAAAGGATATAATGTTAAAAAGAAACTTTCTAAAATTGTTTGGTTTTTCTTATTTATTATTTTTATTTCTTCCATATAAAATTTTATATTCTTCCACAAAAAAAATAATTAATCCAAATCTTTCAAAAGCCCAAAAAGACATAATGTTTAAAGAAGGCACAGAGAGGCCATTTACTAGTGAATTATTAAACGAAAAAAGACAAGGCTTTTATCATTGTGCTAATTGCGGTGCTAAACTCTTTTCATCTTCAGCTAAATTTGATAGTGGAACTGGCTGGCCATCATTTAATGAAGCATTACCTGGGGCATTTAAGACTAAAGTTGATTATTCCTTTGGAATGAAAAGAACAGAATATCATTGTGCTAATTGTGGTGTGCATCATGGACATGTTTTTAATGATGGTCCAAGCAATACTGGAAAAAGATTTTGTAATAATGGTTTGTGTTTAATATTTAAACCAGAATCTTAGTTGTAAAAATCAAGTTTGTTATATATTAATCCAAATGAGCACCGTCACTATTAAGTATTTTTCTTATATCAATTCCATCAATCATATCGGTGTCAATCTTTTCATTTAAAGAAAGTGCTGAGGCATGACCTATCGCATGGCCATAACTGAAACATTGAGCAGTTACTCTTGCAGATGCAACTGCTTCATGCTCAGCAGACAAACATCTACCAGCTACAAAAATACCTTTTCCATTTTTAGGTTTAAAGCAATCTAGCGGTATCTCATAAACATCATCTATCAACCATTCTACTTTTGGTTTTTGACCAGAATGAAGTTCTATAGGCCATGGAGATCTTGCTATACCAGTTTTAAATTTTTTACCTCCAACTACATCTGAATTTTTAAGTTTGTATTTTCCGTCTACTTGTCTGGTTTGTCTTATTCCTACTTGAACACCAGTATCATTTACAAATGATTTTTCACAACCAACTAAATTTTCTTTGAAAAATTTAGCATATTCTCTTATTTGATTTCGTCCCTGAATTTCTGCATTAGTAAAATCTTTCCAATACAAAGAATTTAATTCTTCTCCATCAGGTCCAATTATTCTGGTGCAATTACAAATTAATTCATTTTCTCTTGTTGTAGGAAATAACCAAATTTTTGCTCTAGGAAGGTTATATTTTTTTAATTTATTCATTTTGATAATTAATTCAGTAACCTCAATTGGCATAATAGTATTTTCACCATATTTTGTTTTAAATTTTTTTACATCAACATTTAACAATCTAAAGATCATTGTAGGATTTTGTACTTTGCCATTATCCCCTATAAAATTCGGCAGACCTGACATTGCTACCACATCAGCATCACCTGAAGCGTCAATTGTAATTTTAGCCCTTACTTCAAAAGAACCTTGTTTTGTCCAAATTACTGCTCCCTCAATTTTTTCTCTACCCTCAACTAGAGCATGTGTTGCTATAGCATGATAAATTATAGTTATATTTTTATCTTTTAAAAAAAAGTCAGCAGTTTCCCTCCAAACTAAAGGATCATGGACTCTTGTATAAGTTTTTCCATATTTGACTGGCTCAGATAGTCCTCCATTTTCAGCCATCATTTTTGCAAACTTATCTGTAAAACCAAAAACTGATTGTTTAGGTTTATTAGTAAGTTTATCGGAAGCTTCATACATTCCACAAATTGTTCCTGATAGTCCAGCAACAGCACCACCTCCACAAAAACCATATTTTTCAACAATGATTACTTTTTTGTTCTTAGCTGCTAAAGTATGGGCTGCAGCAACTCCTGCTGCTCCACCCCCCACAATAAGCACATCAGTAAATAATGTTTCATTTTTTCTTATGTCTACACGCTTAATCATATCTGTACAGAATCTTTAGTAAAACTTTCTATGTAATTCATTAACTTTTCTGTTTTTTTTTCAGCGTTTAACTGATCACCCCTACAAATAGAGTCACAAACTGCGGAATGTAATTCAGCTATTACTGTCAGATCATTAAGATTTTTTAAATTTCTATAAAACCAAAACCTTCTTGAAAGTCCTGAAACAAGTCTCATAGATCTTCTTAAAAACTCATTGTCACATGATATCGCTAGAAGATCATTCATTTCTTTATCTAACTTAATAAATTTATCATTATCATTATTTTTACATCTTTTCATTAATTTTGAAATTTTCATAAATTTATCCTTTTGAGCCTTAGATGCATTTTTAGCACTTAGTTTGGCCATAAGTTTTTCTAGCTCTCGTCTTACTTGGATAAGATTTAATTGATCATTAATATCTATATGTGTGATTAGCAAACCTTTTCTGGGTATAACTTTTATTAATCCTTCTCTAGCTAATTTTTGAATAGCTTCACGGATAGGTGTCCTTCCACATTTTAAATTTTTTTCAAGGAAATTTTCTGTTAAAAAACTTCCAGGCTTGTATTCGAGTTTTACAATTTTTTCTTCTATAGCGTAATAAATTTTTTCAGCTAAAGTTATTTTTGACATTCAAAAATTATATAATCATATCATATAAATCTCAAATATTATGAAATATTCAATTCTTTAATTGACTTAAATAATCTTTAAGTATTAATATTGGTCATGTTAGAAAAAAAAAAGAGAACCATTCAAGAAATAGTTGACTCCAAAAAAACAGGTGAAAAGATGGTTTATTCCTCTGTGCCAGATTATACTTCAGCTAGTTGGGCTGAAAAAGCGGGCGTTGATGTTTGTGTAGTGGGTGATTCTTTAGCTATGGTTGCTCATGGATACAAAAGTACAATTCCAGCAAGCATGGATATGATGGTAATGCATGCTTCAGCTGTGAGAAGAGGTGCGCCAAATACTTTTGTTTTAGGATGTATGCCTTATCAAAGTTATAACTCTATTGATAATGCTTTAAAAAATGCAACAAGATTTATGCAAACAGCTGACTGTGATGCAGTCAAACCGCAAGGAGGAAAATCACAAGCACATATATTAAAATCTTTAGTTGATTCAGGGATACCAACAGCATCTCACATTGGATTAACACCTCACACAATCGCTATGTTTGGTGGTTTTAAGTTACAAGGAAAAACAGCTGAGGGAGCAATGAAAATATTAGAGGATGCATTTGCAATTCAAGATGCAGGTTGTTTTATGTTAGAGTTTGAGGCTGTACCAGCTAAAATAGCAAAGATAATTTCAAAGCAACTAGAAATACCTACAATTGGCATCGGAGCTGGTAATGGGACTGATGGTCAAATTTTGCTATCATACGATTTGTTAGGAGTTTTTACAGATTTCAAACCCAAGTTTACGAAAAGATATGCCAATTTAACTGATGTTGCGGTTGAAGGATTAAAAAAATATGTAAAAGAAGTGAAAGATGGTAAATTTCCAGATGACGACCATTCTTATTCCGTAAACGATAAAGAGTACGAAAAATTTCTAGCCTTAGTAGAAAAAAGAAAACAAGTTTAGCCTATTTAGCGTATATTGATATATTACAGATATATCAGTGTTGACACTAACTCACAATAAAAGTTAGTATTTGTTATTAATAAAGGAGACTTATGAAAATAATAAATAAATTAATAGCAACTACTGTTGCTGCTTTTTTGGTTTTTTCTTCATCAGTTTTCGCTGCTGATAAACATAAGTTTAAAATGGCTACTAGTTGGGGTGGTGGACCGTTAATGGAAATCGGCGCAAAAGCTTTTGCTGAAAATGTTAAAAGAATGTCCAATGGAAGAATTCAAATTGAAGTTTTTCCTTCAGGTACATTAGGACCAGGCTTAAAAGTATCAGAAACTGTTAAGAATGGTGTTGCTGATATGGGACATACTTGGATAGGCTATGACTGGGGTAAAGATAAGACTGCAGTTTTATTTGGTGGCTATGCAGGATCAAGTGATACTGAGAAAATGCTACACTGGTTATACAGAGCAGGTGGAGCAGAACTTCAGAGAGAATTCAGAGATAAGAAATTTGGTGTGATATCTATACCATTATTTGTTCGAACTTCTGAAGTATTCTTACATTCAAGAAAACCAGTTAAAACTTTAAGTGATCTTCAAGGTCTTAAATTGAGAACAGCAGGAGCATGGTTAGAAATTTCAAAAGGCATGGGCGCATCACCTGTAACAATGCCAGGTGGTGAAGTATATACTGCACTTGAGAGAGGAACTATCGATGCTACTGAATGGGGTACTTTGTACGAAAACAAATCGCCAGGATTTCATAAAGTTACGAAGTACGTGATAATCCCAGGAGTTCATCAACCTACAGCACCTTTTGAGTTAGTAATTAACAAAAAAGCTTGGGGCAAACTTTCTAAAGATGACAAAAAACTTATAGAAGATGCAGCATTCATGACAACTATGGACTCATGGCTTACAATTGGTGATGAAGATGCTAAAGCTCTTGAGTTTTTCAAAAGCAAAGGTAATGAGATTATAGAGCTTGCACCTGAAGTTCAATACGAAGGTAGAGAGGCTGGAGTAAAATGGGCTGAAGGTGTCGCTAAAGAAAATTCTTACTTTAAAAAAATACTTGAACATCAACTCGCATATTTTGAGTTGTGGAAAGATTCAAGTAAATATAGAAACGTTAAAGTAAGATAAATCGAGTATTTTTCCCCAAGCAATGTTATAATTGCTTGGGGGGATTAAATGAATTTCAAAAAAATTATCCACTATTTAGAAAAAATAAGCTGTGCACCTGGCTATTTCGCAGCTGGTTTAATAATTCCCTTGGTCTTAGCAACTTGTTACGAAGTATTTGCAAGATATTTTTTTGGGAACCCAACTATTTGGGCATATGAAGTTGGATATCTTTTAATGGGATTTCACTTTCTACTAGGAGGTGCTTTAACTTTAAAAAGACAAGAACACATAAGAATTGATATTTTTTACAATAAGTTAAAAGAAAAAAATAAAGCAAAAATAGATTTATCATTATATTTAGTTTTTATAGTTCCATGTTTATTTCTACTGTCTATTAGATTAATAGAACACACTACTAATTCATTTTTAAATAATGAAACCACAGGTAACTCAGCCTGGAATCCACCTATTTGGCCTTTACATGGTATAATTACTATCAGCTTTATAATTTTATTTATCCAAGTTGCTGCAGAATGTTTAAAGAGTTATGAAAAATTAAAATCAGAGGAAAATAAGGATTAAAAATGTATTCACTTTTGATGTTTCTTGCTTTATTTGTTTTAATCTTTTTAGGATTTCCAGTTGCATTTTCATTAATCAGTGTAGCTTTTGCTTTTGGTTTGATTACTTTTGGTGATGCAGTTATTTTTCAATTTATTTCAAAAATTGAGGGGATATCCACAAACTTTATTTTAGCTGCTGTTCCACTTTTTGTTTTCATGGGTTCAATGCTCGAAAGATCAGGAATTGCTCAACAATTATTTAGTGCTATTCATATGTGGACAAGAAAATTACCAGGTGGTTTGTCTATAGGTACAGTAATCATGTGTATAATTTTTGCAGCATCCACAGGTGTAATTGGAGCAACAGAAACAGTTGTTGGTTTATTAGCAATACCTGCAATGTTAAAACATAACTATTCTCATTCACTAATTTCTGGAACTATCTGTGCAGGTGGATCATTAGGTACAATTATACCTCCGTCAGTTGTTGTTGTTGTATTAGGTCCTATAGCTGACGTTTCCATAGGAGATTTAATGGTTGGAATGTTAATACCTGGACTAATACTTGCTCTATTATATATAATTTATATTTTTTTATTATGTTTAGTAAAACCAGAAAACGGACCTCGAATAAATACTGATGATGAAATTAGTAGGTTAACACTTAACCAAAAATTAGTTATTACAGTCAAAGCACTTATACCACCATTATTGATGATTTTCGCGGTATTAGGATCAATTATGCTGGGATGGGCTGCACCAACAGAGGCAGCAGCTTTAGGGGCAGCAGGTTCAATACTTTTAAGTATATTTTATAAAAAACTAAATTGGCAAACTTTTAAAGAAGCATTGATAAAAACAATTACAGTAACATCAATGATCATGTTTATATTAATGGCTGGAACAATGTTTACTGGAGTATTTGCTGCAAGTGGTGGAATGGCGGTAATGAAAAGTATTGTTGAATCTCTAAATTTAGCGCCATGGCTTTTGTTACTAACTTTTCTATTGGTAATTTTTATTGCTGGCTTTTTTTTGGAATGGATATCAATTCTTTTAATATTCATTCCTGTTTTTATTCCAATAGTAACTTCTCTAGGATATAATCCAGTTTGGTTTTGTGTTCTTGTTTTGATAATGATACAAACAAGCTATCTTACTCCACCAATGGCACCAGCAATATTTTACTTACGTGGTGTAGCACCAAAAGAAATTACCTTAATTTCAATGTATCGTGGAGTTGTGCCATTCGTAATTATTCAGGTTATTGCATTAGGAATAGTATCATATTATCCTGATACTGTGCTGTGGTTGCCTGATAAATTGTTAGGGTTTGAAGGACAATAAAAATATGTTATATTAAATTATGATTGAGCAAGATATTTTAAAAACAAAACCAAAAAAATTAACGCAGTCACAAAGAGAAGAATTTTTTCGAGATGGTGGACTATGTGTAGAAGGTTTGATAAATGAAGATTGGGTAAAAAAACTTAACAATGCAGTTATTCAGTTTAATGAAGATTCAAAAAAACTAGATAAATCAAATACCACTTACGATTTGCAGCCTGGACATACAAAAGAAAATCCTAAATTAAGAAGAGTGACAAGCCCATGTGATTTTAATGAGGATTTGTGGAAAATTTTAACTGATGGCCCAATAGGAGATGTTGCTGAAGATTTATTAGGTAGAACAGTTAGATTTTACCAATCAAAACTAAACTTTAAAAGTTCGAAAGGTGGAACAGAAGTAAAGTGGCATCAAGATAAACCATTTTTTCCACATACCAATGACTCTGTCATTACGCTAGGTGTTTATTTAAATGATTGTGATGATCCTCAGGGACCATTAGAAATAGTAAATGGATCTCATAAAAAAAATACTTTTAGCCATTATGACAATGAAAATATTTGGAGAGGAAATATCCAAGAAAATGATTTTAAAAAGATAGATTTTGATAATAAAAAGATCTTAAAAGGAAAAGCAGGCTCAATGGCAATTATTAACTATCGAACAGTGCACGGATCAAAACCAAATTTTTCAGACAAAGATAGACCATTACTTTTATATGTTTTAAGCTCTGGGGATTCAGTTCCATATACTCCTCAACCATTAAAATCAAAATATGAGCAAATTATCGTAAGAGGGGAATATGATAATCGTATACATTGCGATTCGGGTGAATTTGTTGTTCCACCTAACTGGACTAATGGATATTCGTCAATTTTTGCACTACAACAAAAAGAAAATAGAAGTTGACTAATAAAGCCTTTCTGTGATATATCACAGATATATTAGATAAGGAGATAATATGAATAAAAATTTAGAGCTAGAGCAACCTCATTTTGCTAAAGGTCAAAAAGAATTTAGAGACAAATACAGAGAAAATCTAAAAGGTTTTTATAATGGATATGTGCACGTGTTAATAGTTTATTCCATAGGTGCACTTGGACTATTTTATTTCATATCACATATTGAAAATGTACTTTGGTGGGAGTGGGCAATAGTGCCGTTAACACTAATGGGTGCAAATATTTTTGAATGGTGGATCCATAAGTTTGTAATGCATAAACCACATAAATGGTCAGGTGCAAAAGCAATTTACTCAAGACATACACTTCAGCATCACCAATTTTTTACTGAGGATGAAATGAGATTTGCCGGACCTCACGACTGGAGAGTTACAGTATTTCCTCCATACGCATTAGCTATATTTATCGCTGCTATGTCAGCGCCAGGCGTAATTGTTTTGTCGTGGTTAATTTCTCCTAATGTCGGCTGGTTATTTATTTGTTCAACAACTTCTTTTTATCTTTTATATGAGTTCATGCATTTTTGCTGCCACTTAGAAGATAATGTTATTTTAAGAAATACACCATTTATAAATACGATACGAAGACATCATGCTGCTCACCATAATAAAGGTATAATGATGGGTATAAATATGAATTTAACATTTCCTTTTGCAGATTGGTTATTCAATACCTCGGATTTAGATCGTGGTTTTTGGGGTACAATGTTTAACGGATATAGTACGAAGTATATTAAAAAAGAGGTTTTAGAGGCTAGAAAATAATATAATTTTATATAAATTATATTGTATGCCAATTAAAATAAAGATATTTCTTACGATTTATGTTTCATTTGTGGCTGTGGCAGTCATGATTTTTGAAAACTACTTTGGTGATAAAAGCTTAATAATTGTTATAACAGCGCTTGCACCTTTGATGATATTAGGCATTTGGATTTTTCCAGAAGTAGTAACAAAAAAAACGACAGCTGGTGATAACGAAAACTCAGAAAATAATTCAGATCCTTAAGATATATTTTAATTCGAA
>Ga0160422_10002207_pt1 | contig 12169 bp, 6 predicted proteins | sample Fk160mmetaG_FD_108192 | JGI IMG/M metagenome (GOLD analysis project Ga0160422, IMG submission 108192) | Marine microbial communities from the Central Pacific Ocean - Fk160115 60m metaG | ecosystem: Environmental > Aquatic > Marine > Oceanic > Photic zone | place: The Central Pacific Ocean...
AGGTTGATAAGGAGTTTGATTAAGTTGAATTACAATGGCGATTCCAGTGAAAAAAAATAATAAAAATATTGCCCAAAAGTCTTTTTTTCTTTTAGAAAAGTGATAAATCATACCGAAAAGACCCAATATAAAAGGAAGTAAATAATACTTATTATTCCCGGCGTTTTTAGATAAGTGATTTGGTAGATTATTTTGTGGGCCAAGTTTTAGAATATGATTATCAATTATATTTATTCCAGTAATCCAGTTACCTTCTAATTTACTTCCATGACCTTGAATGTCATTTTGTTTACCAGAAAAATTCCACATAAAATATCTAATGTACATGTGTTTTATTTGGTAATTCCAGAAAAATTTAATGTTTTCAAGAAAAGTAGGTATTTGATTAGTTTTTTTCATTCCGCTCCAGCCTAAATAACCGTCATTCATTCTACCATTAATATGAAGTGGTGATGAGCTCCACATTCTAGGAAAAAAACTTTCATCATTTTTTTTATAAATTGTTTTCCAATCTTTTCTTGCATCAGAAATAATGTACTTGTCATTTATTTCAAATTGTAGAGTCTTATTTGGGTTTAAATTTATTAATTCATTTTTTTTCAAATTTGCCTTTTCCTTAGTCGAAAAATCTTGTTTGTATATATTTTTTCCTTCATTATTTTTCCAATTTATTCTATCTCCTATATTTTTTAATTCGTAACCCTTAACATAAACAGGTTTTCCGTCAATCAAAGTTGAATCACTTGAATTAAAAGAATAACCATAAATCAAAGGGTGGCTACCATACTGCTCTCTGTTTAAGTATGCAAGAAGACTAACAGCGTCTTCAGGGTTGTTTTCATCAATTGGTGTATTTGCGTTTGATCTAATAATTAAAACAAAAAAAGACGAATAACCAATCAAAAAAAATAGTAAACTCAGAATAGTAGTATTTAATTTTGAAAAATTTTTTTTTCGTGAGTAAAGTAAACCACTTGAAATAAAGATAATAAGCGAAACTAAAAAGGCGATTGTCCCACTGTTAAAGCCAAAACCTAATTCATTAACAAAATATAATTCTATTTTACCAAAAAAATTTACAGTTTGTGGAACCAAAATATAAAATATAATACCAAGAATTAAAATGCCAGATAAATTGACAATAGAAAAATGTTTGAACTTAGTGAAGAAGCTAGTTTCTTTTGATTTGAATCTCCATGTTTTGTATAAATATATGCTTGTAATTGCAGGAATGGCAAGAAGATTAAGCATGTGGACTCCTACTGATAAGCCAATTAGAAATGCTATAAAAACTAACCATCTACTTGAGTTAATTTGTTTAAATTCTTCTTCCCATTTTAAAATAGACCAAAAAACTACTGCAGTAAATAATGATGACATTGCATAAACTTCTCCCTCTACCGCTGAAAACCAAAATGAGTCTGAGAATGTATAAATTAATGAGCCAATTATTCCACTAAATAGAATAGAAAATTTTGAATAAAAAGTTAACTCAGTAGTCGGTTTTTTATTTATTATTTTTTTACATAAAATAATGATAATCCAGTAAAGAAAAACAATTGTTAATGCACTACACAAAGCAGACATGAAGTTAATCATCCAAGCAACATTTTCAGAGTTCCCGAAAGTTAGATTAGAAAAAAAATTAGCTATTATCACAAACAATGGTGCTCCTGGAGGGTGTCCAACTTGAATTTTATAGGCCGTTGCAATATATTCACCACAATCCCAAAAACTTGTTGTGGGTTCAAGTGTTAAAGAGTAAGTTAGAAGAGAAACAAAGAAAACTAATAATGCCCCCAGTTTGTTTAACTTGGAAAATGAAAGTGAATTTATCAAGCTAATCATATAAAATTTTAAATTTATGAAAAGCAAAAATACATTATTGTATTCTATTTTAATTAACTAAGTTATTTTTTTTGTTTCTTATATATTAATAATGTAATTTTGTTATCCTTAAATTGTCCGATGGTGTAACTGGCAACACGTCTGGTTTTGGTCCAGAAGAGTCTAGGTTCGATCCCTAGTCGGACAACTACAATGTGATATATGAAAAAAAAGTATATATTTGCATAGTTTTTATAGATTATATTAAGAGGGGGGAGCCCCTCTTTTTTATTAATATTAAATTAATTTTTTAAAAATATGGATACAGCTGTTTTATTAGAATCATTTTCGGATTTTAAGCAAGATAAAAACATAGATAGAGTCACTTTAATGACAATTGTTGAGGAGGTTTTTAGAGGAGTCTTTATAAAAAAATATGGAACAGATGAAAATTTTGATATAATTGTTAATGCCGAAAAAGGTGATTTGGAAATATGGAAAAATCGAACAATTGTTGACGATGGAGGTGTGGAAGATGCAGATTTTGAAATTCAATTATCTGATGCTTTAAAGGTGGAGCCAGATTTCGAAATAGGTGAAGACTTTCCTGAACAAGTTTTCATGAAGGACTTTGACAGAAGGTCAATCCTTACTTTAAAGCAAAATTTAGCCTTAAAAATTAAAGAATATGATAATAATATCATTTGTGAAAAATATTCTTCGCGAATAGGCGAAATGATCTCTGGTGATGTTCATCACATAAGAAGAAGAGAAATTATTTTAATTGATGATCAAGATAATGAGTTAATTCTTTCTAAAGAAGATCAAATTCCATCTGATTTTTTTAGAAAGGGTGACACAGTAAGGGCGGTAATAAAAGACGTGAAAATAAGAGGAGGTAAGCCACTTGTTATAATTTCAAGAGTGGCTCCCGAATTTTTATCTAGATTATTTGAATTAGAAATTCCAGAGGTTGCAGATGGTATTATTGTAGTTAAAAATGTTAAAAGAATTCCTGGTGAAAAAGCAAAAGTTTCTGTTGAGTCATTTGATGACAGAATTGACCCTGTTGGGGCTTGTGTAGGAATGAAAGGCTCTAGGATACATAGTATTGTTAGAGAGCTAGGAAATGAAAACATTGATGTTGTTAACTATACTGAAAATACAAAATTATATATTACAAGAGCTCTAAGTCCAGCAAAAATTTCTTCCATAAAAATTAACGAAGAAACAAAGAGTGTTGATGTAAATCTAAAGCCTGACCAAGTATCTCTAGCTATAGGAAAAGGAGGTTATAATATAAGATTAGCTGGTCAATTAACTGGATATGAGATTGATGTTTATAGAGATGTTGATGTTGGTGAAGAAGAAGATGTTTCTTTATCTGAATTTCTTGACGAAATAGACGGCTGGATTATAGACGTGTTTAAAGAAATTGGATGTGATACCGCTAAGAGTGTTTTAGAACTTGATGTAAAAGAATTAGCCAAAAGAACTGATCTAGAAGAAACAACAATAGAAGAAGTGCAGAGCATATTAAAATCAGAATTTGACAACAGTTAATTATGGCAGCTAGAGCACCAAAAATAGCAAAGCAATTAAATATATCATTAAGTAGAATAGAAGACTTTTTGAAATCTAAAGGGTTTGATATAGAAATTAAACCTACTACAAAAATTAATGATGACCAATATAATTTGCTTCTACAAGAGTTTAGTCAAGATGTTAGTGATAAAGTAAACATTAAAGAAGCAATTGACTCTAAAAGAAAAGAAAGGGAGGCAATATCAATTGAACATGATGAAAAAGAAAAAGTAAATATTATTAATGTTCAAGAAGAAAAAGTAGAAAAAATAGAAATAGAAAATAATGTACAGAAAAAAGACTCAGATGATAGCAAAGTTGAAGAAAAATCAAAGTCAATAGAAGAGAAAGTAGAACCTGAAACAAATAAAAAAAAGTTAGAAGAAGAAACTTCAACTGGTTCGAAAAGTGTACTTAAGGGGCCAGTTGTAACTGGTGAGAGAATTGATTTGAGTCAATTTGAAAAAAAGAAACAGAAAGTTGCGTCTTCATCTCAAGTTTTAAAAAAGGAGGGAAAGAAAAAAAGAAAAAGAATATTCAAGGACAATCAAAAAGCCACAAAATCACCCATTCCAAAAGATGCTCAAATGGATGACGTTAAAATCCAGAAAAAAATAGCAGAAACCCTTGACAAGCTTACCAACAAAGGCAAATCTAGTTCTGTCAAGTTTAGAAAAAAGAAAAGAGAGGAAAGAAGAGAGAGAGCTCTTGAAGAGCAAAAAATAGCTGACCAAGAAAAATCTATTTTAAAAGTTACTGAGTTTGTTACTGTAGGTGAATTAGCTAGCATGATGGACATTAATCCAAATGAAGTAATCTCAAGTTGCATGACTCTTGGTATAATGGTGGCTATGAATCAGAGGCTAGATGCTGAAACTTTATCTATTGTAGCAGAAGAATTTGGTTTTCAAGTTGAATTCGTTAGTGCTGATGTGCAAGAGTCTATTGAAGAAGAGCTGGATGATGAGTCTGAGTTACTAAAAAGAGCTCCTATAGTTACAATTATGGGCCACGTTGATCATGGAAAAACTTCTTTACTTGACTACATAAGAAAGGAGAATGTTATTGCGGGTGAGTCAGGTGGTATAACGCAACATATAGGTGCTTATGAAGTTACGTTGCCAGATAGTAGAAAAATTACTTTTATCGATACTCCTGGCCATGAGGCTTTTACTGCAATGAGGGCTAGGGGGGCGCAAGTAACAGACTTAGCTATAATTGTTATAGCAGTTGATGACGATGTTATGCCCCAAACAAAGGAAGCGATATCACACGCGCAAGCTGCAAATGTTCCTATTGTATTTGCGTTTAATAAAATTGATAAACCAAATTCAAGTTCTGATAAATTAAAAGAGCAACTATCTGCAATGAATTTATTAGTTGAAGATTGGGGAGGGAAATACCAGAGTCAAGATATTTCTGCTAAAACTGGGTTTGGTATTGATGAACTTTTGGAAAAAGTTTTATTAGAATCTGATTTATTAGAATTAAAAGCAAATCCAGCTAGAAATGCAAGTGGAACAATTATTGAGGCCTCATTGGATAAAGGAAAAGGATTTGTGGCTACAATTCTCGTGCAAAATGGAACACTTAAAAAAGGAGATTTTATTCTTGCTGGTCAGTTCACAGGTAAAGTCAAAGCTATGTTTGATGAAAGAGGTAATTTATTAAAAGAAGCGGGCCCCTCCTGTCCTACTGCAATCTTAGGTCTAAATGGAGCGCCGCAAGCTGGAGATGGATTTAATGTTATGTCTGAAGAAAAAGAAGCAAAACAAATTGCAACAAAAAGAAATCAACTTCAAAGAGAACAAAGTATTAGAACTCAAAAACACATCACTCTTGATGAAATTGGGAGGAGATTGGCTATAGGTGATTTTAAAGAGTTGAATATTATTGTTAAAGCTGATGTGGATGGTTCCATCCAAGCTCTTAGTGACTCTTTTTTAAAATTAACTACTGATCAAATTCAAGTAAATGTAATTCACAAGGGGGTAGGTCAAATAACTGACTCAGATGTTCTTTTAGCTTCCGCTTCCAACGCTATTATAATTGGTTTTCAAGTTAGGCCATCTGTGTCTGCAAGAAAATTAGCTGAGAAAGAATCAATTGATATTAGGATGTACTCTGTTATATATGATGCTATAAATGCTGTAAAAGATGCTTTAGAGGGAATGCATGAACCGGAATTAGTTGAGGAAATAATAGGAAATGTTGAAGTCAGAGAAGTTTTTAAAATTCCAAAAGTAGGAACTGTGGCTGGAAGCTATGTTTCTGATGGAAAAATAGAAAGGAATTCCGAAATAAGATTAATTAGAGATGGTATTGTAATCTACACAGGTAAACTTGCTTCACTAAAAAGGTTTAAAGAAGATGTAAAAGAAGTTTTAAAAAATTATGAGTGTGGCTTAAATATTGAAAACTTTAATGATATCAAAGTCGGGGATGTTATAGAGGCGTTTAACAAAGTTAAATCTTAATAATCATTTAAGTTAACGTTTTCCATTATTATAAAACAATCTGGAAAATTGTCTTTTAAAGAATCTTTTTTTCTTTCCGCATCTGATCTTTTTAAAAACAGTTCTGAGGATACTTTAAAGTACGGAGGCTCATAGTAAAATGTAGCTTTATCTTCTGGGAATAATTCTTCATATTTTTTTTTAATTCTCCATGCATATGACCGATTTTCATGAAGAAATAGTTGAATTTTAAATATTTGAATTTTCTTTTCGTGTAGATTATTATAGAATTCAAACAAATTGCTAATATTTTTGTTTTCTAACATAAAAATATTGTCATGATTTTGGCAAGAAACATTTGTAAGAAATGTCAAAAAAAAGATAGTAGAAAGTGTGGCAATTTTCAATTTAATATACTTAAGTTTAACTCAATTATTTAGACTAATTCTAAATAAACAATTTATTTAAATTTACATATAATATTTCATGTTTTTATGTAAATAGATTTATATATTTGTTCTACTATAGTTGTGTGAAATTAATGTTCAAAAAATTAATATTATATTTTTCTTTATTTTACCTTGCATTGGGCCCTAATTTCTCATACAGTCAAGTTGATTATCTTGTCGATCACGATATACAAAAAGGTGAGGAGTTATATAAAGCAAATTGTACTAGTTGTCATAAAATTGGAGACTATAAAGCAGCAAGATTAATAGGCCCCGGTTTAAATAGTGATATTTTTAATAAGTATTCTGAAGATTGGTTGATTAGTTGGATTAAGAATTCATCAGCTTTGATTGAAAGTGGAGATGAGCAAGCCATTGCAATTTTTGAAGAATTTAATCAAAGCGTTATGACCGCCTTTCCCACTTTTTCAGATGATGACATAAGGGATATTTTAGCATATATTGAGAATCCGCCAGTTGAAGAGGTTGCAATTGTTGAAGTTGAAAGTACAGAAGTTTTTGAAACTAAATCTATCGACAATACAACTCTACTTTTAGTTTTAATTACTTTACTTTCTGTTTTAGCCTTTTTGGTATTTATAAAAAATTCTTTAAAGAAAGCCTCTAGGATTGATGAAACTATTTTTCAGGGTTTCAAGAAGTGGATATTGGGGAACTTAGCGTTAGTTATAATTTTTGCTCATTTATTTGTTTTATTTTTAGTTGTTTTAGGATGGCAATCTCTTTCTAAAGTTGGAATCACACAAAATTATCAGCCTGCACAACCTATTGAGTTTTCTCACAAGGTTCATGCCGGACAACAAGGAATTGATTGTAATTATTGCCACTCTAGTGCAAGAAAAGGAAAGCACTCTAATATTCCATCGGCCAACGTTTGTATGAATTGTCATGCCAATATTGTAGAAGGGCCTAAACATGGAACAAAAGAAATTGCGAAGATTTATAAAGCAGTTGGTTATGATGTTGATTCAAGGTCCTACATAGAAGGTTATGAACAACAGCCAATCAAGTGGATTAGGATACACAATCTTCCTAATCATGCATATTTTAATCATTCTCAACATGTAGTTGCAGGGGGAATTGAATGTCAAGAGTGTCATGGAGCGATTGAGGAAATGGAAGTTGTATATCAAAAAGAAAAGTTAACGATGGGTTGGTGTATTAATTGTCATAGAGAATCAAAAATAGACTTAGATAATCCGTATTATCATGAATATGATGATTGGGTTGAAAAACATAAAAAAGCTGATTTGACAGTTGAGGATATAGGTGGTCTTGAGTGTGGAAAATGTCATTATTAATTAATTATGAAAGAAAGAAAAAAATATTTTAAAAGTCCATATATTAAAGGAAATGAGAAGTTTCTTCATAATGAGTTTTCTGATAAACTACCATTAGATCACTTTGTTGCTGATCAAAATGCGAGTAATTTAAATACTTCTCGTAGAGACTTTTTAAAATTTTTAGGATTCAGTACTGCTGCTGCAGTATTGTCTTCTTGCGAAGCTCCAATTGTTAAATCTGTTCCATATTTAAATCAACCAGAGGAAATTATTCCTGGAGTTGCCAACTTTTACTCTAGTTTTTACTTTCAAGAAAATAATTTTGGTAGCATTTTAGTAAAAACTAGGGAGGGTAGACCGATTTCTATTTCTTCTAATAAAGATTTTGAAAATAACTCTGTTTTTGATGGTGGTTTAAACTCAAGAGCTTACGCAAGTGTTCTTTCTTTATATGATTCTAACAGACTAAAGAATCCTTTAAAAAATAATAAAAAAATTTCATGGGAAAAAATAGATAATCAGGTTGTAAATTCTCTGAACAAAATTTCTAAAACAAATAAAAAAATAGTGCTTTTAACACCAACTATTATTAGTCCGTCTCATAAAGAAATTGTCAGTTCATTTCAAAAAAAATATAAAAATGTAGAAATTGTATATTTTGACCCTGTTTCTAAGTCTTCAATTATTGAGGCCAACAAACTTTGCTTTGGCGAACCATTTGTTCCCACATATAAATTTGACAAATCTAAAATTATAGTTTCTTTCGAAGCTGATTTTCTCGCAGATTGGTTAGATTCTGGACATGGTCGAAAATATAGCAAACTTCGAAATCCTGGTAAAAATATGTCCAAGCATTATCAGTTTGAATCTTTATTATCATTAACTGGTTCGAATGCAGATAAAAGATTGCCAGTTAACCCTGAAGAGCAGCTTGTATACCTTAATTATTTATACAACAAATTAATTGAATCTAACAACATTGTTGAGATTAAAAATTTAAGTCATAAAAAACTGCTTGATCGAATTTATAATGATTTAGTTAAAAATAAGGGAAAAAGTTTGGTTATCTCCGGAAGTAGTGAAACAGAACATCAAGTTCTAGTCAATGCTATAAATTATTTATTAGACAATTACTCAAAAACAATTGATTACAATAACAAGTCAAATTTATATAGTTCAATCAATTCGGATATTAACAATTTATTAAAAGATTGTGAAAATGGTAAAGTAGGCGCTTTAATTATCGATGATTTAAATATTGCGTATAACATGCCACTATTTAAAACTACGTTTAGTAAAGTTAGTTTGAAAGTGCTCATCTCAGACTCTATAAACGAGACATGTGAATTTATGGACTATATATGTCCAAAATCTCATTACTTGGAATCATGGGGAGACTCTAAACCATATTCTTCTGTTTATTGTATTAAACAACCAACTATTAATCCACTATTTAACTCTAGACAATCTGAACAAGTATTGTTGAAATGGTCTGGAGTGCAAAGTTCTTACTACAGTTATTTAAAATCATTTTACAAAAGTTTATCTTTAGGTAAGTCTTGGAATAAAATTTTACATGATGGCTTTTGTGAGATACAATACCCCAAAAAAGACTATGTATTTTCATCCAATGTAGCTATTGATTTGGCCAAAAAGTATTCTAATCATCAATCAAATGAAAATGATGTATATTTAGTATTGTATTCAAAAAACTCTATGGGTCATGGATACCAATCTAATAATCCTTGGCTACAAGAACTTCCAGATCCAATTTCAAAAGTTACGTGGGATAATTACTTAACTATTAACCCTGTTCATGCAAAGAAGTTAGGTTTAAAAAATTGGCATGTTTCTGACGGTGCGTTAAATGGTGATATTGTCTCTCTTAAAATGGGAGATAAGATTATTGAGGTTCCTGTTTATATTCAACCAGGTCAAAAACAAAATGTTTTAGGAATTTCATTTGGTTTTGGTAGACAAAATAGTGGAAAGGTAGCAAATGGTGTAGGGGTTAATGCTTATGAACTTTATAAAGATTTAAAACTAGTACAAAAAAATAATTTTTCTATAGAAAAAGTTGTTGATAAAGAGCATGAATTTGCCTGCACCCAAAATAGTCATACTATGATGGGTAGAAGTATTGTAAAAGAAACTACTCTTAACGAATATTTGAAAAATCCAAAATCTGGTAATGAAGACTTTAAACTTGAATCATATAAGGGAAAAGTTTCTCCAAGTGAATTAAATCTATATGAAGAGTGGAAGCCAAAAGTTCATTTTTGGAACATGTCTATAGATCTAAGTAAATGCCATGGTTGTGGTGCTTGTGTTATAGCATGTCATGCAGAAAATAATGTACCTGTTGTTGGGAAACAAGAGGTTAGGAAAAATAGAGACATGCATTGGTTAAGAATTGATAGATACTATTCAAGTGATATGACAAAGGATATAGCTGAAGAAAAGGGCATTGGAGCTATTGAAATGTATAAAATGATGGAAGAACCTTCTAGTGAAGAAAATTTGGAGGTTGTATTTCAACCAGTAATGTGTCAACATTGCAATCAAGCACCTTGTGAAAATGTATGCCCAGTTGCGGCTACAACTCATTCTAACGAGGGATTAAATCAGATGACATACAACAGGTGTATAGGAACTAGGTACTGTTTAAATAATTGTCCTTATAAAGTAAGAAGATTTAACTGGTTCAATTATAAAGATAATGATGATTTTGATTTTAATATGAATGATGATTTAGGAAAAATGGTTTTAAATCCTGATGTTACTGTTAGAGCTAGGGGAGTTATGGAAAAGTGTTCAATGTGCATTCAAAATATTCAAAAAACAAAATTAGATGCCAAAAGAGAGCGTAGAAAAATTAGGGACGGTGAAGTAAGTTGTGCATGTGAGACGGCTTGTGACACAGGAGCTATTGTGTTTGGTGATGCTCTAGATAAGAAAAGTAGAATAAGTAAAGAGAAAAAACATCCTCGAACATATGCTTTGTTAGAAGAGTTAAATACTCAGCCCTCTGTTTTTTATAAAACAAAAGTTAGAAACAAAAATAAAATAGATAAAAATGTATAGATCTCCAGTACGACAACCATTAATTACAGGCGATAAAGATTTGCATGAAATTACTGTAGATATTGCAAGACCTATTGAAACCAATCCTAACAAATGGTGGTGGTCTCTATTTATAGTTTCTATTGTTGCTGCATTATGGGGATTTGGTTGTATAGCTTACACAATAGGAACCGGGATAGGTGTATGGGGTCTTAATAATACTATAGGTTGGGCTTGGGATATTACCAATTTTGTTTGGTGGGTTGGTATTGGTCATGCTGGGACTCTAATTTCTGCTGTCTTATTATTATTCAGACAAAATTGGAGATTATCAATAAATAGAACTTCAGAGGCAATGACCATATTTGCTGTTATGCAAGCTGGATTATTTCCTTTGATTCACATGGGTAGGCTATGGGTTGGTTACTGGGTTTTTCCTCTACCTAATCAATATGGTCCGCTCTGGGTTAATTTTAACTCCCCTCTACTTTGGGACGTATTTGCGATATCGACCTACTTTTCTGTATCCCTTGTTTTTTGGTATATGGGCTTAATACCTGACTTTGCAATGATAAGAGATAGAGCTGTTAAACCAATCTCAAGAAAAATATATTCTCTTTTATCTTTTGGTTGGAGTGGAAAAGCGAAGCACTGGCAAAGACATGAAGTAATGTCATTAGTGTTAGCCGGATTGTGCACTCCTTTAGTTTTGTCAGTTCACTCTATCGTAAGTATGGATTTTGCTACCTCTGTTATACCTGGTTGGCATACTACAATTTTTCCACCTTATTTTGTTGCAGGTGCTATTTTTGGGGGATTTGCCATGTGTCAAACGTTACTTTTAATTGCAAGAAAAGTTGTTAACCTTGAGGATTATATAACTATGACCCATATAGAGTATATGAATATTATTATACTTGTTACAGGTTCTATTGTAGGTTGTGCATATATAACTGAGTTATTTATTGCATGGTACTCAGGAGTTGAATTCGAACAATACGCTTTTTTAAATAGAGCAACTGGTCCATATTGGTGGGCTTATTGGGCCATGATGACGTGTAACGTAATTTCTCCACAATTAATGTGGTTTAAAAAATTAAGAACAAATATATTATTTACTTTCATAATTGCTCTTTTTGTTCATATTGGTATGTGGTTTGAAAGATTTGTGATTATTGTTACTTCATTACATAGAGACTTTCTACCATCAAGTTGGTCGATGTTTTCACCAACATTTGTTGATTTAGGAATTTTTATAGGTACAATAGGATTCTTTCTAGTTCTATTTTTGATATATGCGAGAACATTTCCTGTTATTGCACAAGCTGAATTAAAAACAATTGTTAAAACTAAAAGTTCAAAGTATAATAAAAATAAAAATGGCAAATAAAATTATTTACGGCTTATTTGGTGACGATGATCATGTTTTAGAGGCTACAAAAAAAATTGTAGCTAAAGGTTACAGAGTTAACGAAGTTTATTCTCC
>Ga0160422_10002208_pt1 | contig 12165 bp, 6 predicted proteins | sample Fk160mmetaG_FD_108192 | JGI IMG/M metagenome (GOLD analysis project Ga0160422, IMG submission 108192) | Marine microbial communities from the Central Pacific Ocean - Fk160115 60m metaG | ecosystem: Environmental > Aquatic > Marine > Oceanic > Photic zone | place: The Central Pacific Ocean...
ATAAAAGCTGTTATAATTAATAATATATATTTTTTCATTTTCATATAGTTAGCAAATATACTGTTTTAAAGTATTACAAGTTTTTCAATTTTTGATGCACTTTTATTTAGTGCTTCGGACCTTACATTTATCTTATATATGTAAACACCTTTGGCAACCTTGTCTCCAAAATCATCCCTACCATCCCAGTAAAAATCTCTCGAAAAACTATTATTTCCGGACGAATCAGTTGTTCCAAACATCGTTTTTACCAATCTTCCAGAAATAGTAAATATTTGTATTGTAACGTTCAATGGAGTAGAACTATTGTGATTAAACCAAAATTCTGTATAATCAATAAATGGATTTGGATAATTCAAAACATTATCAATGATCAAATCTTCATCTTCATCAAACACTATAAATTCGATTTCAGATTCAGAAGAATTATTATAAACATCCCATGCTTTTAATTTAAGGGTATGTACTCCAGCACTTATATTATTAAGAGGAAAATTTATAGTTCCATTCTGAAAATCATCAATGTTTGCCTGGTAATAATCATTTAATATGTAAGAGTTAGCTTGATCTGAATCGATAATTGCTACAATATCATGACCGACACCACTAGATGTATTAATTCCATTTTCGTCAAAAAGTTTCACAATTAAATTTGGATTTTCATTAGTTATTCCACCGTTTATAAACGATTCGTCGTTCATAAACAACTCGATTTCAGGACCTAAATTATCTTCCTCAGCATTTTCATTGATACCTCCAACTTGAACAGAAAGATCATATCCATTATTATCCTTTAAGCTATTATATTGTTTTGAATAAAAACTGAATTTTCCAAAATCTACTTCCATTCCAACGTCTTTAGGAACAATAAAATCAAAATCAAACTCTCCATCAATAATACTTGACTTGCCTCTAAAAAGGGTTTCTCCCAAAGTTTTAAAATTCAATAAAATTTGATTTCCAAGGTTATCGGTTGTGCCGTCATTTCCTAATGTTGTTCTGTCAATTTCTTTATCATAAAAAGTAACAGTTAATTCACCCTGGTAATCATTAGCTATTTGTCCCTGAATATCTAGTACATTTCCCTTTATATTTACCAAATCAAGACCTCGAATATTAGAATCAAATTCATTAATCGGAATATCGTTAATTTTTGTAATAATTATTTGAGGTTCAGGAATTGATAATTTCATAGCAGGATCACCAATAAAAAAAACTAGTCTTCTTTGATCGGACGCTGAAATTGAAGGATCTATTTTTGTTAATCTTAAAGCTTCTGCCATTGAAACATAAGAATCAGAATTGAGTGAGAATAAATAATTCTCAAGAGTCAAATTAAAATTTACTCCAACCGAAACGAAAATTTGTCTAGTCGTTGTTATAAGTGCAATTGAACCTCCATTTTTATTCCAATATAAATATTCCCCAGCTGTTTCTCTGTTGGGGTTGTCAAATTTTGTAAACTCACAGGTGACTGAAACAAAACAATGAAATTTATCGTTTGTAATTTCTTCTGCATCAATTTTATCAAATAATCTTTCTCTTGCCAAGCCATCTTCGCCCCCATGCCCAAAGTAATTTACAACTAATGCACCTTGCTTCATCCCGTTAATAATTTGATTTTTGACCTGTGGATATCTTTCACCGCCAGAAGATGTTTCTTGGTTGAATGCATCAGCCAATATTTTTTTTGCATTAAAAAATGGCTTATTTTCAGAAATTAAGTCAGCTATCTCGTTTGACGTAGCTTGAATAATATTTTCCCAGGGCTCATCAACATCATCAGATATAACTATAATTTTGTTTCTCCAATCACCAAAAGAGTTTTGACTGTAGTAAGTTTCAACTTTATCCACCAAATCTCTTGCTCTAATATTAGAATCAGCTAAAATTCTACCAACGGCAATATCAAGTTTATTTGAATTTGTCATCAATCCTTCTCCAATATCCATCATTCCATAAAAATCATCAGAAACATATGAACTTGAGAGGCTAAAACTGTTAAGTGAATTCCAAGAGGGAATTATATTTGTATTATTGGGTATTCTATCTTTGTAATCATAAGATGCATCACCAAACAAACAAAGATATTTCAATGCATTATTATTAATTGAATTATTATATACATACCTAACAAAATTTCTAATAGCCGAGATATCTTGATTACCTGAACTAAACTCATTATAAATCTTGTTTAATTCAACAACTTTGACATTCAGTCCATTAACTTGCCTATTAATATCGGCTAATCTTTCAGCTTGCAAAATCATATCTGATCTGGCAATAATTATATAATCTACAGCTTCAATTTCATTTTGAGAATTAATAAATATATTTTCTTTTATATTTTGATTAGGTATTTGAAAATCTCCTTCAAGTGTTGGTACAAGAAAATTAGAATCATCAAATGCAATAAATTTATTTGAGGCAGAAAAGATTGACTTAAAAGAAAAATCTGAAAGTTGGCTTGGAGAGATTTCTGAAATATTTGAAATATTTGAAATATTCCAAATACCAGAAATATTACTAGCATTTGATATTTCATAATTTACAATCTCCGAATCTAAATCCAAGTCATTATTATAAAAGGTCAACTGTCCCTCACTGAAATTCAAACTTGAGCTTGCTTCAATTGAAATATAATCTAAATATGCTGATGAAGCTGGGTTTCCGTTATTGTTGTATGTCAATAATAAGTTTGCGGTTGATGAATTTAAATTAATATTTGATGAAAAATTATCTCCTGTCGCTAAAATTGGATCACCAATTGGTCCAAAAATCAAAGTGGATAAGGGAGAACCATTTAATTCAACAGACATGGTAGTGACTATTTCTGATGTGGCTGCTGCACTAATTTTCAAACTTACAGGTTTATCAAATAGTAAATTATCAAAATCAAAGCTAAAAGATTTAACATTTTCGAAATCGAATCTGTCACCAAACCATCTTCTTCCAATTTTAGCCAGATTATAATCATCATTTTCATGAAATTGATAGTTCGTATAATAATCAATTGAAAAAACAGATTCTCCAATCGGCTCAATAAATTCAGTCGTTCGAATTCCATTATCCGGACCAACTGCTAAAAAATAGGAGGTTTTATTTTGGTATAAATTGATATTTGTATTATTCTCAGAATTATATCCTTTTGGGCCAGTAGCATAAAAAAGAATGTAATCACTTGAGTCAAAACTACCATCTTCTTCACCAACAATTTTGATTGCATTCTCAACGGGGTCAATTAGAAAATCTTGATCATTTTGCATTTTTAACATTTTACCACCATGGCCAAAAATCCTAATAAGTCTAGGATCAATTGATTGAACATCAATTCCCATGTCTTCCAAAAAATCTCTGTTAATTCTATGAATACCTGATTCGTGTACATAAAATTGATACCAATCACCATTTCTCATGACAGATGGTTGGACCTGGTTTTTTCGATTATTTACATTATTAGAATATCTGTAGCTTATTTCAAAGCTTTTAATTTTTTTATAAACACCATTTTCAAGAATTATTGGGTCAAGTTCCAGAAAAGAATATATTTTTCTCTTGGATACTGACGAATTAAAGCTGACATTGATGTTATCATTAAAATTAACCTTTTGAAGTCCAGAATATAGATTTAAATCAAATTCTTCATATAAAATGTTTGAAATTACAACAGATGAATCATCAATAATTTTATCACTATCCCATTGCATATTTATTCTAAAATAATCACCATAGCTAAAATTATTATTAAAGTTTTTGGTTTCTGGGACTGTGTAAGTATTGCCGCCTAAATTATAAGACTTATCTCCGACCCACTCTACATCAATTTTTAAAGATTGAGCAAAGAGGTTTACAGAAATTAAAATGAGACTGGATAAAGTAAAAATTCTCATAAAATGTAAAACGTTATAGTATCATAAATATTATCTGGCTAATAAATTGATAAAAATAACATAATATAATGATTGCTCATCCGTTATTCTTAAGAAATCAATATGATTAAATATATTGTGAAATGAGTATTAATTATTATATTTGGAAGCTCTACATGAGTAAAAAGATTTACTATGAAAAGAAAATTTAAATTTTACGCTGCAGTTATATTCAGTTTTGTTATGCTTTTTTCCTTTGAAAGTTGTAATAAATCTCAATTTTCAAAAAATAGAAATGTTTCATCCGCTACAGGGTGGGCTATAAATAACAAAAAGGGTGGTTTTCAGTACAATACTAACTACAAAGGTCAACAGACACCACCTAATATGGTATTAATTGAAGGTGGTACTTACACTAAAGGACGAGTTCAAGATGACCCAATGAGAGACTGGAACAACTCACCTAACCAGCAGCATGTTCAATCTTTTTATATGGATCAAACTGAGGTTACTAACGTTATGTATCTAGAGTATCTTGACTGGTTAAAAAGAAATGAAGATTATGATGTGTATGTGGGAGCATTACCTGACACACTGGTTTGGAGAAATAAACTTGGATATGCAGAAGAAATGGTCAATAGTTACTTAAGACATCCTGCATTTTCAGACTATCCAGTAGTTGGAGTCAGTTGGGTACAAGCTTATGAATATGCTGAATGGAGAACCGACAGATATCAAGAATTAATACTAGAAAACAGCGGATGGCTTTCCAAAAGTGCTACACTTACCGATAAAGGAGGTAAAATAGCTAATAATGATAGTTTAATTAAATCTGGAAACTTCAACCAGGACGCATATGTTCAAATTCCTAATAAAAGTTTTGGTGGTGAAGACAACATAGAAGGATGGTCAGAACTTCTTAAAGGTAACTCCAGCAGAAAAGAATCAAACAGAATAGCTAATATCAAAGGGATTTCAGCTGACTCAATGGCTCCTTCATCTGCCAATAGAGAGACTGGATTAATTACACCAAAATTTAGACTTCCTACTGAATCAGAGTGGGAATATGCTGCTCTTGGATTAAAAGAAGTGAGAGAATTTAATGTTTATCAAGCAAGAAAAAAATATCCTTGGCAAGGCCAATACACCAGAACAGGTCAAAGAAAAAACCTTGGAGATCAACTAGCAAACTTTAAAAATAGTGATGGGGATTACGGAGGAATTGCTGGATGGTCAGATGATGGTGCTGACATTACTAACAAAGTTGGATCTTACAATGCAAATGCTTTTGGTTTATATGATATGGCAGGAAATGTAGCTGAATGGGTAGCTGATGTATACAGGCCAATTGTTGATGATGAATTTAATGACTTTAACTATTACAGAGGTAACGATTACAAGAAATTTGTAATAAGCGGTGAGGGTGAGGTTGAATTAGCTGACGAAACCGTGTATAAAACTCTTTCAAACGGTAAAAAAGTTGCAATTGTTAGGGAAGGAGAAATCATAACAATGGATTTAGAAGATTCAGATCTTCAAAATAGAACTCAATTTGATAAAAGCTATAATATAAACTTTAGAGACGGTGATGTAAGATCTTCAAGAAGCTTTAAATCTGAAGATAACAGAAGTGAAAGAGCAGATGCCGAAAGAGGTGAGACACAAACAATGTATAAATCTCCAAACTTAAATAATATCTCAGACATTGGTGAAACCACATTAATTAGTGATCAGGTAAGAGTATATAAGGGCGGTTCTTGGAAAGATAGAGCTTACTGGCTTGATCCAGCACAAAGAAGATTTTATCATCAGGACCAAGCGACCGATTTTATTGGTTTCAGATGTGTAATGTCAAGATTAGGTGGAAAATCATTAGACATGAAAAAAAGATCAAGAAATTAAACAAATCTGTTTTAATTGTAAAAAAGCCCTTATTATATATTAGGGCTTTTTTTATAAATTTATTATATGTCAATTCAAGATTTACATGAGTTATTTATGAAATCTTCAGGTGTTGTTACAGACTCCAGAAAAATAAAAAACAATTGCATATTTTTTTCTCTTAAGGGAATAAATTTTAACGGAAATGATTTCGCAAAATCTGCTATTGAAAATGGTGCAATTTACGCAGTTATTGACGAAAAAAAATATCTTGGGGATAATGAAAAATATATCCTAGTTGATAACTCACTAGATACTCTTCAAAAACTAGCAAATTTCCACAGAAATAAAGTTAAAACTAAAATAATTGGAATCACGGGAAGCAATGGTAAAACTACTACTAAGGAACTAATGAATTCAGTTTTAAAAACACATTTTAAAACCTACTGTACAAGGGGGAATCTAAATAATCATATCGGAGTTCCATTATCTCTATTAGAAATTTCAAACGAAACAGAATTTGCAATTATTGAAATGGGTGCAAATCATATCGGTGAAATCGAATTACTATCAAAAATAGCCGAACCAAATTATGGCTACATAACTAACTTTGGTAAAGCTCATTTAGAAGGTTTTGGAGGTGAAGATGGAGTAATCAAAGGTAAAACTGAATTATATGAGTTTCTGATGAAAAGCTCTGGTTTTATTTTTTATAATTCAGATGATGAAAAACAAAAACATATTTTGTCTAATTACAATCATAAATTTGGTTTTGGAAAAGAAACAGGTGACCTAAATTATTTAGTAAAAGCGGAAAACCCAAGCATAGCTATTGAAGTAAATAATAATATTTTCAAAAGCACACTTTTTGGAAACTATAATATTACAAATGTTATTTCTGCAATTTCCATTGGCATATTTCTCGGAGTTCCGATTGAAAAAGTAAAAAACGGAATTTCTGATTATATATCTTCAAATAACAGGTCTCAATTACTCAAAATTAACTCTAACAAAATAATTCTTGATGCATACAATGCTAATCCTTCAAGTATGCTTTTAGCTATAAAATCATTTGAAAATGCTAAACTTCTTAATAAGGTACTGATTCTTGGAGATATGTTTGAGCTTGGCGAGAATGAAAACGAATTTCATCAGGAAATTGTAGATTATTGTAATAATCTTGATGTAAAAAGGGTATTTCTTGTTGGTGAAATTTTTTCTAAAACAAATTACTCAAATAAATTTATTAGTTCCAATAATTATATTGAATTATCAAACATTAAAGAATTCAAAGAAATTAAGAACTCCAGTATATTGATAAAAGGTTCTCGAGGAGTACAACTAGAAAAAATTCTTGACTATATTTCTTAGCTAATTTCCAATTAAAGTAATAACAATTCTTCTCTTTGATGCATAATTTCTATGCTCACAGAGATAGATCCCTTGCCATGTGCCAAGCTGCGGAATACCATTTTTAATAGGAAAAGAAATAGATGAACCAAGCAAGCTACTTTTAATATGAGATGTCATATCATCAGGACCCTCTAAAGTGTGTTTAAAATATTTTCCATCTTCTGGTACCATTATATTAAAGTGATTTTCAAAATCTTCTCTAACGGTCGGATCTGCATTTTCATTTATGGTTAAACTAGCAGATGTATGTCTTATAAAAACATTTACAATACCAGTCATTATTGGCAACTCATTCATTATCAGATTCGTAATTATATGAAAACCTCTATTGAAAGGACCTACAGTTATCTCTTTTTGAAAAGTCATACTACGAATTAAATAAAATTTAAGTAATAATTAACAATATGAGAAAAAAATACTATCCTTTTGGTATTAAATTTGCAATTTAATAAATATGAGAAAATCTTTAGTTTCAGTAGGCTTTGGCTTAATATTATTAATTGTTGGTTCCTTCATTTCTAATTTAATAATTAACATTAATAAATCTGAACCCAACTACAACAACAATTCACTTACATCTGTCTATATTAAAGTTGTTGAAAATAATTCTAATAAGATAGAAATTGAAAGGAACGGTAAATTACAGTCTTCAAATAGAATAAGCATAATAAGTGAAGTTCAAGGAATAAAGAAAAAAAACAGAAATAAAAGTTTTAAGGAAGGAGAAAGATTCAATAAGGGTGAAACGTTAATTGAAATTAATTCTGATGAATTTAATTCCACAGTAAAACAATCAAGAAGCGAATTGAAAAACCTGATTGCATCCGTTTTACCAGATATAAAAATAGATTATGATGAAAATTTCAATAAATGGAAAAACTATTTTGATAATTTGTCGGTTGAAAACCCTATTTCAAAAATTCCTGAATCTGCCAGTGAAAAAGAAAATTTATTTTTGGTCGGCAGAGGGATAGAATCATCTTATTATAAAGTAAAGAATTTAGAAGAGAGGTTGTCAAAATACCATATAAAAGCTCCTTTTGACGGAATTTTAGTAAAGGGTAATATTTCTGATGGGGCATTTATCGTTCCAAACCAGATATTAGGTGAATTCATTGATCCAAACAACTTTGAAGTTGGTATTAATATTCCTGTAGATTACCTAGAAAAAATTAAATTAGACCAAAGTGTTTCAATTATTTCTGAAGATAACAATGATGATGTAACAGGTAAAATCAAAAGAATCAACAGAAAAGTTGATGATATGACACAAACAGTTAAGATATTCATAGAGTTCAATAATAGAAATTTATTTGAAGGTAAGTTTGTTGAAATTAAAATACCATTGGGAGTAATTCCTAAAAGTCAACTAATTTCCAGATCATTATTAATAAATGACAAGTATGTTTTTATTGCAAATAAGGATGATAAAATATCAAAAGCTTATGTTCAACCACTTTTCTACAATAAAAAAAATGTTATTGTTACTGGTCTTGAGGATGGAACAAGATTGATTACATCCAATGTTAGTGGCATATACGAAGGAATGAAAATCAAAGTTGTTCAAAGGTGAGAGGAATTATTAAATATTTTGTAAATCACAAAATTCCCGTTAATATTTTAATTATTTTCTTTATTGTATTTGGTATTGCTGGTACTCTATCTTTAAAATCATCCTTTTTTCCGTTAATTAAACCGAAATATATTACTATAAATTTTACACTTCCTGGTGGTTCTCCAAGTGAGATTGAAGAAGGAGTTGTTTTAAAAATTGAAGATAATCTTGAGGGTATCGCCGGTATTGAACGAGTTACTTCAACTTCTAGGGAAAACTCAGGAAGTATATTAATCGAAACCAACACTGATTATGAAATTGATGCAATAATATTAGAAGTAAAAAATGCAGTTGATAAAGTTTCTTCTTTTCCGATTGACTTAGAACCAGTTATTGTATCAAAAATTGAAGAGCAAGAAGCCACTGTTATATTTTCACTGACTGGAAACAGTATTGATTTACTATCCTTAAAAAATATTTCAAAAAAAATTGAAAATGATTTAAGGGATATTGATGGAATATCACAAATAAAAGTTTCTGGATTTCCTGATGAGGAAATTGAAATTGCTGTAAATGATAAAAAACTGAACGAATATGAATTGACTTTTGCTGATATTTCAAAAGCTGTGAAAAGCTCCAATATTCTTATCAGTGGTGGAAACATTAAAACAAGTGATGAGGAATATTTAATTAGATCTAACAATAAAAATTACTATGCTAATGAACTGAATGAAATAGTTATAAAAAATAATAACGAAGGAGGAATTATTAGACTTGGTGATATTGCAGAAATTAGAGATCAATTTTCTGAAACATCAAATTCTAGTTTTGTAGACCTAAAATCTGCGGTTATTATTTCTGTTTCAAGTACAAACAGTGAAGATTTATTAGATTCTGCACGTAAAATAAATCTCTACATTGATGATTTTAATGAGAAAAACGATGAGCTAAAAATAACTTTGTTAAGGGATTATTCAATTGTTCTTAAACAAAGAACTAACCTGCTTCTGGAGAATGGAGGCATCGGAATTTTATTAGTACTAATATTATTATCAATATTCTTAAATATTAGACTTGCGTTTTGGGTAGCATTCAGTATACCAATTTCATTTTTAGGAATGTTAATATTTGCAGAACAATTCGACATCACAATAAATTTAATGTCTCTTTTTGGAATGATAGTAGTTATTGGGATTTTGGTTGACGACGGAATTGTTATTGCAGAAAATATATATAGACATTACGAAAAGGGCAAATCACCTAAACAAGCGGCGGTTGACGGAACATTAGAAGTATTACCCGCAATTATATCTGCAATTGTAACTACAATCATTGCTTTTTCAACATTACTTTTACTTGACGGAGATGTAGGAAATTATTTTGGGGAAGTGGCTATGATTGTAATATTAACACTTCTAATTTCATTAATTGAGGCACTTCTATTATTACCAGCCCACTTGGCAAATTCCAAGGCATTAAAAGATAATAATAACAATAAAGACAATAATGGTTTTAATTTCTTTGCATTTATGAGAAAAGTTAACCAAAGAGGTTATAAAATAATGAATTGGCTAAGAGATGTAATCTATACTCCTTTGTTAAAATTCTCTTTAAAGTATAGGTTTTTTAGCCTTTCTGGTTTTATTGTTGCATTAATGCTTACTATAAGTTCTGTTCAAGGTGGAATTATAGGTCTAGACTTTTTCCCAACAATTGCCAGTGATATTGTTACAGTGGACTTAAAAATGCCCTACGGAACCAATGAAAAAAAGACTGACTCGATAATTTCTTATGTTGAAAGTAAAGTTATCGAAGCAGGTAAAGAGCTTGAGGATATTTATATGAAGGATGATGAAAGGGGACTTATTGAATATATTAATAAAAATATAGGCTTATCTGCTGATAATATGTCGATGATAGTGGGCTTTGGGGATGTTGGCGGTTCTTCAACTGCATCACTTGAAGTTTATATGTTGGATAGTGAGAAAAGACCGGAATCCCTTAGAGCATCATTATTAGCAAATCTAATCAGAGAAAAGGTAGGAGAAATTGTAGGTGCTGAAAAGTTCATTGTTAATGATGCTGCAAATTTTGGAGGAAGCCCTGTATCGATTTCTATTATGAGTAATAATGTTTCTGAACTAAAAAGTGCAAAAACCGAACTTGTTGAGAAGCTAAAGAGAAACCCAAGCTTAATAGATGTTTCTCATAATGATCCTGAAGGAATACAGGAGATTAATATTAAACTCAAAGAAGATGCAAATCAAGTTGGTTTGTCCTTAGTTAACGTAATGAGTCAGGTTAGATCTGCATTTTTTGGAAATGAGATTCAAAGACTTCAAAGGGGTGAAGATGAAGTAAAAATTTGGATAAGATTTGATAAAATTTCAAGATCATCAATAATGACACTAGATGATATGAAAATAATTACCCCAACCGGAAGTAGAATTCCACTTAGAGAAATTGCAAGCTATGAGATAAAAAGAGGTGATATTGCAATTAACCATTTAGATGGTAAAAGAGAAATTCAAATTAATGCTAATTTAAGTGATCCAAATATTAGCGCTGCTGACATTGTTTTTGAATTACAAAGTAATTTAATCCCTGAAATCAAAAATAAATTTTCATCAATAGATGTTTCCTTTGAAGGTCAATACAGAGAGGCTAATAAAACAATTAAATCAGCCTACACAGTATTTCCCCTAGCTTTAATTTTGATTTTCACTGTTATCGGTTTCACTTTTAGAACATACAGCCAACCATTTTTACTTTTGATGCTAATACCATTTAGTTTAACAACAGTTGCATGGGGGCACTTATTTCATAATTTTCCAGTAAATGTAATATCTCTTCTTGGAATAATTGCCCTTATAGGAATATTGGTTAATGATGGACTTGTTTTTATTTCAAAGTTTAATTCAAATTTAAAAGAAGGAATGGATTTTGACAAATCTCTGTTCATTGCGGGAAGGGAAAGATTTAGAGCAATATTCCTGACATCGGTAACTACTATTGCAGGCCTTGCTCCTATTATTTTAGAAAAAAGTTTTCAGGCTCAATTATTAAAACCAATGGCAATTTCTATTGCATATGGAATCGGCTATGCAACTCTTCTAACCCTAATCTTATTACCGATATTATTATCGGTTACAAATTCAATTAAGGTTGGTCTACACTGGTTATATTATGGAGAAAAAATAGCAAAAAGAGATATTGAAGCCCCAGTAATTGAACAAAACATAGAATAATGAATTATAAAATTTTAGTTATTGTTACCTCCTTACTATCCTTTGAGTTTAGCGCCCAAGAGGTATTAAATCTTAATGAAGCCACTATCATTACGCTGGAAAATAATTTAAATATTAAAATTTTTGAAAATTTTGAAAAAATAAGTGATAACAATGCAAGTTTTTTAAACAGCGGATACCTACCCCAAATTAGTGCTGG
>Ga0160422_10002209_pt1 | contig 12163 bp, 6 predicted proteins | sample Fk160mmetaG_FD_108192 | JGI IMG/M metagenome (GOLD analysis project Ga0160422, IMG submission 108192) | Marine microbial communities from the Central Pacific Ocean - Fk160115 60m metaG | ecosystem: Environmental > Aquatic > Marine > Oceanic > Photic zone | place: The Central Pacific Ocean...
AAATTAAAAATGGAAAATTTGTAATTCCTTTTGACGAATTAGAAGATATTTTAAAAAAAGATAACGTTAAGTTACTTTTATTATGTAATCCACATAATCCTGGAGGAAGAGTATGGAAAAAAGATGAACTGTCAAGAATGGTAAATCTTTGCAAAGATAATAATGTAATAATTTTTAGCGACGAAATTCATAGTGATATTGTTTATAAGCCAAATATTCACATTCCAATATTAGCTCTTAGTGGAGCAAAGAATATTTCAATTTTAGCACACTCAATTGGTAAAACATTTAATACTAGTGGATTAAAAAGTTCCTTTTTTATTATAGAAAATGAAATTATTAGAAATAAATTAATACATTTTCAAAAATTAGCACATGTCGATAATGTAAATTTAATTGGTAAGACGGCAATACAGGTACTTCTATCACCTGAAGGATCTAATTATAAAAGACAACTTGTTGATTATTTAAGACTAAATACTTCAACTGTTTATGATAAACTTTTAAATAATAATAAGCTCAAGCCGATGGCATCTGATGCAACATTTTTAGTTTGGTGTGATTTTCGTAATTATGGATCCTGGCAAGAAGTTTCGAAAATTTTAATCAATGATGCTAAAGTAGCTTTATCTGGCGGTAAGTTTTTTGGTTCATCAGGAGAGGGGTGGTTTAGAATAAATTGCGGACATCCTCGTTCTATATTGTTATCTGCTGTTGACAGAATTTGTAAAACTTTTACATACTAAAAATTTCTAAAGGATTTTCAATTGAATTTTTTATACTTCCAAGAAAAGTTACTGCTTCTTTACCGTCGATAAGTCTATGGTCGTAACTTAGAGCCAAATACATCATTGGTCTTACCACTATTTCACCTTGAATAACAACTGCTCTTTCTTGAATTTTGTGTAAACCTAAAATAGCAGGTTGGGGAAAATTTATTATTGGAGTGCTCAACATAGAGCCGTAAATTCCTCCGTTAGAAATTGTAAATACACCACCGTTTAAATCACTAAGCTCAATTTTTCCTTCTCTTGCTTTAGTTGAATATTCAACAATAGACTTTTCAATATCTGCACATGATTTATCATTACACTCTCGGACAACCGGAACCATTAATCCCTTATCTGTTCCAACCGCAATACCAATATCATAGTAATTTTGTTTAATTATATATTCTCCTTCAATTCTGGAATTAACTGATGGAACTTCTTCTAATGCTTTTACAACCGCTTTGGTGAAAAAAGACATAAATCCAAGTTTTACATTATTTTTTTTGATAAACTCATCTTGAACCCTTTTTCTAAGCGTCATTACTTCTAACATATCAACTTCATTAAATGTTGTTAACAATGCAGTTTCTTGTGTTGCTGTAACTAATCGTTGTGCAATTTTTTTTCTGAGAGGATTCATTTTTTTTCTATCCTCTTTATTAGATTTTTCATTTGTTACTTTTTCAATTTTAGTAACCTCTGGTTCAATAGGTTTTTGAATCTCATTATTTGGTTTTTCAGCTTTATTTGCAGATTCAACAATTTCTTTTTCTTCAATGACAGCAACAATAGATCCGATATCCACTTCTTCATCAACATCAGCCTTGATTTTTATTATACCAGTAATCTCCGCTGTAACCTCAGAGGTAATTTTATCCGTTTCTAACTCATAAATAGGATCATTTTTTTTGACTAAATCTCCATCATTTACAAACCAATTTGAAATGATTGCAGTAGTAATTGATTCTCCCATTGATGGCACTGTAACATTAATTTCCATTTTTTTTCCTAAATAAATTAATCATCTATTGCTTTTTGAATAATTTTATATTGTTCTTTTTTATGAATTACTGCAGATCCAACAGCCGGACTTGCAGCAGAATCTCTTCCTACATATTTAGGATTGGTTTTACATAATTCCAACAAATAAGGAAACATAAAACTCCATCCGCCCATATTTTTTGGCTCTTCTTGGCACCATATGATATCACTTCTTGAGGGATAACTGTCGATTATATTTTTCAGTAAGTCACTTTCTAAAGGATAAAATTGTTCAATTCTAATTATAGCAATATTGTTTTTGTTTTTAGTTTCAACTTCATCCATTAAGTCATAATAAATTTTTCCAGAACACAAAATTAATTTCGTAATAATTTCTTTATTTGTTTTTTTATCATCAATTATTGAATGAAAATGATCAGAGGTAAAATCTTTTACTTTTGAAATACATTTTTTGTGCCTGAGAAGACTTTTTGGAGTCATTATAATTAGAGGTTTTTGATATTCCTGTTTAATTTGTCTTCTGAAGGCATGAAAAAGTTGTGCAGGAGTTGTCAAATTGCATATTTGAATATTGTTATCGGCGCAAGCTTGGAGATAGCGTTCTAATCTTGCAGAGGAATGTTCGGGTCCTTGACCTTCGTAACCATGTGGAAGAAGCATTACAAGCCCGCTTAGTCTACCCCATTTTGACTCACTACTAGTTACAAATTGATCAATTATAACTTGAGCGCCATTTGCAAAATCTCCAAATTGTGCTTCCCAAATACATAACATTTGAGGAAAATCAATTGAATAGCCATAATCAAATCCTAAGACCGCAGCTTCAGAAAGAAGAGAATTATAGGCACAAAACTTAGCTTGATTTTCACTTAAATCCATTAAATTTGTGTACTTTTCACGAGTTTCAGTATCATATAATACTGCATGCCTATGACTAAATGTACCCCTTTTTGCATCCTGACCACTTATTCGTACAGGAGTCTTTTCAATAAGAAGACTACCAAAAGCTAAAATTTCTGCTAATCCCCAATCAATTCCTGTATCTTCTTCAAATGATTTCAGTTTTAATTCAAGTTGTTTTTTTATTTTACGGTGAATATTAAATCCAGTCGGGTATTTTACATGTTGTTTTACGATATGATGTAATATCTCACTATCTACTTTTGTATTATAGATTTCAAATGAGTAGGGAGGCTGTTTTTTTGCTGTAGATTCAGAAAAAGGGTCCTTTTGTGTTGAATTTTTTTTGGAAACAATCAAAAAGGCACTTTCTAATTTATTGAGATAATCTTGTTTTATTTCCTGGAGATCGTTTTCTGTAAAATCTCCTTCTTTAATTAATTGTTCACCAAATGTTTTACTTATTTTAGGCATTTGAGATATCTGTTTGTATAAAACAGGTTGAGTAAATGCTGGTTCATCAGATTCATTATGTCCGTGCTTTCTCCAACAATACATATCTATGACAACATCGCACCCAAATGTTTGACGATAATCGAAAGCAACCTGTGTTGCAGCAACAACACTTAATGGATCATTGCAATTAACATGTAAAATTGGAGCTTCAATAATTTTTGCGACATCTGAACAATAACGACTTGAACGAGCGTCTGTAGGTCCAGTTGTAAATCCTATTTGATTATTTACAACAATATGAATTGTTCCGCCGGTTCTATATCCGGGAAGTTTAGAAAAATTAAATACTTCTGAGACAATTCCTTGTCCAGCAATTGCAGCATCACCATGAATTAGAATTGGAATGACTTTTTTTCTTTCTTGAGTATCTTCTCTTTTTCTTTGACGAGCTCTTGTTTTTCCTTGAACTACAGGATCAACAGATTCTAAATGTGATGGATTGGCAGCAAGTGCAATATCTACATTGTAGCCATTATATGTTTGTTTAGTAGTTTCAAAACCTAAATGATATTTTACATCACCATCTCCATACATAGTTTCTGGGATATAGTCAGGAGTAAATTCTCGAAAAATATATTCAAGTGGTTTATCTAAGAAATTACCTAAAACATTTAGTCTTCCTCGATGTGCCATTCCAATAACTAATTCTTCAACCAAATTATTTTCACATCTTTGCAAAATGGCATCTAAAATAGCCATGAGAGTTTCACCACCTTCTAGGGAAAATCTTTTTTGCCCAAGAAATTTAGATTGTAAAAATTCTTCAAAAGTTTCAGCTTCAATTATGTTTTTATAAATATTTGATTTTTCATTTTTACTAAAAGGCGGCTTAAAGTGTGTAGGTTCAATTTGAGATTGAATCCATCTCCTTTTATCAGTTTCTTGAATATGAAGATATTCTATTCCAATTGATTGACAATACGTTTCCTCCATCCCATCTATTAATTCTTTAACGGATAGATCAATTCCTCCTAGATAATTTCCTGTATTGTAAAATGTATCAAAGTCATCTTCTGAAAATCCTAGTCTTTCAAGCGATAACCGAGGATTTTTTTGTGGTTCATCGATCAAAGGATTGAAATTAGCAATTGTATGACCTAATGCCCTGTATGCATAAATCATTCCTAAAAATTTTGCCTGTTTATCATCAATTTTTTTCGAATCAGAAGAGACATTTTGTACATTAAAATTCTTTCCTAATTCAAACCCTTCAAAATAAGATTTCCAAGTAACTTCTATCTCTTCCGAAGATATCCACTTTTCATACATTTCTTCAATGTATTCAATATTATAACTATGAATTCCAACTTGCAGTTTTTCTATTTTTTTATTTTGTGATAAGACTTGGTTAGATTGATTTTTAAGATTTTCTTTAACATATCGTTTAACATCGTCCATTGTTATTCTATTATTATTAGAAATCGATTTTACATTATTTAAATTAATGCCTAGGTCTTTTGCAAACTTATGAACATTTGAGGCTGCAGATAAAACTCTATTTTCTTTTGTTTTAGATATATTTTTTGATTCCATATTGTTTTATTATGTTAATTAAAACACATATTTAAATCAAATAATTTTGAATGTTTCATTAACAAAATATTAATTTTTTAAAAAGTAATAAACAGTATTGACTTACTATTCATATATGTGCAATTTTGCTTACTTATTAATTAGCATAACCTGTGGAAGGTATGTATGAGCGAGTGGATCGGACATGAATGTGGAATAGCAGCTATCAGACTGCTTAAACCCTTAGATTATTATATCGAAAAGTATGGAACACCCCTCTACGGAATCGATAAATTAACCTTATTAATGGAGAAACAGCACAACCGAGGCCAAGATGGTGCTGGAGCTGCAGTAATTAAACTAGATATGCCACCAGGTGATCCCTATATCTTCAGAACACGCTCAGCTAGTGATAACCCTTTAATTGATGTCCGAAATCGTTTATTAAAACCATTTTTAGAAGCCAATAAAAATTGTCCTGAAAATTACCAAAATGGAGCATGGATAAAGCAAAATGTTTTATTTGCAGGGGAATTACTTTTAGGGCATTTGAGATATGGAACACATGGTTCTTCAGGAGAAACATTTTGCCACCCTTTTTTAAGACAAAATAATTGGATGACTCGTAACTTAGTTTTAGCTGGAAATTTTAATCTAACAAATAATAACGAAATGTTTGAGATGCTTGTCGAATTAGGACAGCATCCTCGAAATAGAACAGATACAGTTGTTGTATTAGAAAAAATTGGTCATTTTTTAGATGAAGCTATTGATGCGATTTTTAGAAAGTACAAATCTAAAGGATTAGAGCATACAGAAATTACCAAATGTATAATTAACGAACTAGATCTTAATCTTGTTTTGCGTAAAGCTACTAAAGCTTTTGATGGCGGTTACGTCATGGCTGGAATGATTGGTCACGGAGATCTTTTTGTATTAAGGGACCCAGCAGGAATAAGACCAGCATTCTATTATCAGGATGATGAAGTTGTTGTAGTCACATCTGAAAGACCTCAGATTAAAACAGCTTTTGATATCCCAATTAATAAAATTAAGGAAATTAATCCTGGCCATGCATTAATTGTAAGAAAAAACGGATCAATTATTCATGAAAAAATTAATGAACCAACAAATAAAAAACCCTGTTCTTTCGAAAGAATCTATTTTTCAAGAGGAACAGATTTAGATATTTATAAAGAAAGAAAGCAGCTCGGACATTCGCTAGTTAACAAAGTTTTAAAAACTATTGATTATGATTTAGTTAACACAGTTTTTTCATATATTCCAAATACAGCAGAAACTGCATTTTATGGTATGATTGAAGGATTAAGATGTTTTTCGGCTCAAGAGGCTTGTAAAGCAATTCTAGCTAAGAAAGATATTAAGGATGTTGAAAAAATTATTAAAACTCAGCCAAGAGTTGAAAAATTGATGACTAAAGATGGTAAACTCCGGACATTTATAACAGCTGATACAGATAGAACAGATCTTGTTGCAAAAGTCTATGATACAACATATGGACTTATTAATGATAATGATACCTTAGTTGTAATGGATGACTCAATAGTTCGTGGAACAACTTTAAGAGAATGTATATTTAGAATTCTTGATCGTTTAGGAATGAAGAAAATAATTATTGTTTCAACAGCTCCACAAATTAGATATCCTGATTGTTATGGTATTGACATGTCAAAAATGAATGAATTTGTTGCTTTTGAAGCAGCAATATCTTTAACATTAAAAAATAAAAATAAAAAATTATTAGAGGAAATTTATTCTAACGCTTTAAATGACGAAAATAAATCGGTTAAAAACTCTGTAAATGAAGTTAAGCGATTATATGATTGCTACAGTGCAGACGAATTATCAAAAGAAATTACTTCAATTCTTACCCCAACTAATCTAAACGCTCAAACTGAAATATTATTCCAAAGCATTGAAGGATTACATATGGCATGTCCAGAACATAAAGGGGATTGGTACTTCACTGGCGATTATCCAACACCTGGTGGTAACAGAGTAGCAAATAGATCATTCATTAACTTTATGGAGAAAAAAAATATAAGAGCTTATTAATTTAATTTTAATTGATTTAAACATCTTTTAAAGTCATCAGGTAGATTTGCTCTAATATTTACTGTTTCATTAGTATAAGGATGATTAAAAATTAGTTTGTATGCGTGTAACATTTGACGTGGTTGTCTTAAAGAGAATTCATTTTTATTACCTGCATATTTCTTATCGCCTAAAATAGGATGTCTATTTGCAGCCAAATGTTTTCTAATTTGATGAGTTCTTCCTGTTTCAATTTGCATTTCTAAAAAAGAATTATTTTTTGAGGAATCCAGTACTTTTATTTTTGTTTTGGCTATAAAGCCATCAATATCATTTTTAATTACTTTTTTAATTTTTGGAAATTTACCAATTGTTATACCTCTATATATTTTTATTATTTTGTTCTCTTTAAAAACAGGAATAGCCTTTTGTTTAGCTTCTTGGGAAGTTGAAAAAATAATACAACCGGAGGTTTCTTTATCTAGTCTATGAACAGCAAAAATATCAGAATTTTTTTCTTGTAAGCGTAAAATATTCTCTAAACTATTTTTATGTGCATTAGATATTAATCCAGGTGGTTTATTAACAATTATGTAATATTTATCTTTCCATATAATTTTAATTTGTTTCGATTGGTTTTTGAAACTACTAAAGGATAAGATTTCAATTCTATCATTTATTTTTACAATATGATTTTTCATCCAAATTCGTTTTTCATTAATTAAAACAAGTTTTTCATCAATAACTTTTTGTGATTGTTTTCTTGATATTGAAAAATATTCAGAAATGACGATGAATAGTCTTTTTCCATCTTGATTATTATTAACTGTAAAATTATTTTTTTTCATATATATTATAATTAAATTAATTTTTTTTAAAAATATAGGTTTTTCGTGAAGTTAAGTTTTTATCTTATTAAAAGTTATCTATTAATTTTGTTTTCAACTTTATTAATTATTACATTTACAATGTGTTTACTCTCTATTCCGAAATTAGTTAGTATCTTATCTAAGGGAGTGGACCTAACTATAATCTTGTCTTATTTTATAAATCTTATTTTCTATTTTTTTTCTTATTCAATTCCAATAAGCGCACTTTTTTCATCATTACTGTTATTTGGTAGATTATCGGCCGATGGAGAGTTAAGTGCGATGAAAAGTAGTGGATTAAGCCTTTGGCAAATTTCTTCACCAATTATCATCATTTCAGTCTTATTATCCTTTTTTTGTATTTATAATAACGGTTTTATTTATCCAAATAAAAGATATGAAAATCGAGTTTTATTGAAGAATATTGATTTTAATGACCCTATTAAAATTTTAGAAGAAGGAAGGTCCATCAGAGACTTTCCGGGTTACATAATTTATATAAAAAATAAAAATGAGAATGAAATTAACGATTTAGTAGTTTATGAATTAAATAGGGATGATGCATCTGTAAAAAGTTGTATACAAGCAAATAATGGTAGTATAAAAATCGATAAAGAAAATAAGCAGTTAACCATCGAATTATTTAATGCTAGAATTGAAAGATTAGATGCCAATTCTGATGATAATAGATATGCATCAGCAAATTATTATTCAATTCCAATAGATATATCAGACTGGAAAAATAATCAAATACTAGTCAAAAATAGAAGAGACATGACAATTTTTGAACTTATTAATAGTGCAAATGAATATGATAATCAAAGATTCATATCTAGTGAACTTTGGGTACGACTTCACCAAAGACTTTATCTAGGCTTAGCTCCATTAACATTTGTATTAATTGGAATACCTCTTGGAATAAAATCTCATAGAAAAGAGTCCTCAAAAGGAATGGTCTATAGCTTGTTAATAGTATTTTTGTACTATTGTTTAATTTTGATTTCTGATGGGTTAGATCATAAACCAGAACTCATTCCTTGGATAATCCCTTGGATAGGATCAATTATTTATCAAATAACTGGATTATATTTTATTAATAAAATTAATTAAAATCCGTATTGCCTTTGAAATTTTTAATTATTTTATTAATTTCATTATTTTTTTCATCAAGTTTTATTAAACCTTCATTGATTGCTACTTCTGCAACCAAAATATTTTCATCAGTTGATAAAATAATTAGAAGATCTATTACTTTTTGAGAAACAGTTTTATGGTTATCTACATAATGTTTTGATAAAATTCTTGCAATAGTTAGCTTAACTGGGACTGAATTTTCTGATATGCATTTTTCAAATGCTTCAAGGTATGATTCATCTAATTCATCATTTATTTTCCCTTGAGTTATCATTGCTAAAGCATGAAGTTTCATTTGTGCGGGCCCATCTATAAGAATATCTTTTACAGATCTTTGGATTTTATCACCAAATGACAGGTTAACAATAAACAATAATATGATTAGGATGTAGTTCATAAAGTGTATTAATAAGATAAAAAAAATTATAAACAATCAAATAAATTTATAAATTTTTAATTTTTTTAATTAGTCTCTTTTACATATTCTTAAATATAAGTAATATTGTATTAATTAAAAGATTGTTAATGTATGATTTATAGAATTGAAATAGGATTAAAGAACGGTGTTTCAGATGCTAGAGGTAAATCAACAATGCATAAAGCTGTTCAGTCACTGGGACTTAATATAACAAATTGCTCAATTCGAGACGTATATAAAATTAATGCAAATATTTCAGATGAAGAGGCATATACTGTAAAAAAATTATTTTCAGATGAAGTTATAGCTGAATCTGAAATCGGAAGATTGCCTTATAAATCCGCATTTGATTGGTGTGTTGAGGTGAGCTTTAAACCAGGAGTAACCGATAATTTAGGACGAACCGCTAGGGTTTCTCTGGAAGATATTTTAAAGAGAAAGCTGAGTTGGGAGGAGCAAGTTTATACTTCTACTCAATATTTTATTAAAGGTTCAATAGATAGAATTGATGTGGAAAAACTAAGTTATGATTTAATTGCAAATAGATTAATTCAAAATATATCAATTTATAATGAAAAAGAATGGCATGATTCAGATGTTAATTTAGAAATACCAACTTTTAATGATGAGATTCATCAGAAAGTTAATGAGGTGGAATTACCAGATTGTAATAAGACGCTTCAAAAAATTTCTAACGATGGTATTTTATCATTATCATTAGAAGAGATGAGAGCTATAAGAAATCACTATTTGGATGATAATATAATAAAATACCGTAAAAGTGTAAATTTACCCCTTTGGCCAACAGATATTGAACTTGAATGTATTGCTCAAACTTGGTCAGAACATTGTTCTCACAAAATATTTGCTGGAATAATAAATTATAAAGATAAAGAGTCGGGTCAAAATGAAGAGATACACTCTCTTTATAAGACATATATTAAAGCAAGTACAAAAAAAATTGAAGAATCAACGGACTGGTTAATTTCAGTATTTACTGATAATGCTGGAATTGTAAAATTTGATGAAAAAAATCATCTAGTTTATAAAGTTGAGACACATAATTCACCATCAGCCTTAGATCCATATGGTGGCGCTATGACAGGAATTGTTGGTGTTAATAGAGATCCGTTGGGAACAGGAATGGGCTCGTCCTTAGTTTCAAATGTTTGGGGATATTGTTTAGCATCACCTTTTTACTCTTCAGAAATTCCCGATGGCTTGATGCATCCAAGAAGAATTAGAGATGGGGTTCATGAAGGTGTTATTGATGGAGGAAATCAATCAGGTATACCTTACAGTAGAGGTTTTGAGTTTTTTGATGATCGTTTTTTAGGAAAACCATTAGTATACTGCGGGACTCTTGCTAAAATACCAATCACTATTACAGATAGACCTTCCGAAAGAAAAGAAATTGAAATAGGTGATTGGGTTGTTATGTGTGGTGGTCGAATAGGTAAAGATGGTATTCATGGGGCAACATTCTCATCTGAAGAATTACGTACTGAGTCTCCAGCACAAGCTGTTCAAATTGGAGATCCTTTAACTCAAAGAAAATTATATGAATTTATTATTGAAGCACGTGATTTGGGATTATTCAGATGTATTACTGATAATGGAGCTGGAGGAATATCTTGTTCATTTGGAGAAATGGGAAAATATTCAGGAGGTTGTGAATGCGAGCTTTCAGAAGCGCCCTTAAAGTATGAGGGAATGCAACCATGGGAAATACTTATTTCAGAGGCTCAAGAACGAATGACTCTCGCAGTTCAGCCAGATAAAAAAAATGATTTTGAAGAATTAGCCAGACAAAGAGATGTTGAGGTTTCATTTATGGGCAAATTTAATGATTCAGGTTATTTTACTGTAAAACACAATAAAAAAATAATTGCCTCAATAGAAATGAAATTCTTATATGATAACGGTTGTCCAATAATGGTAATGCCTGCAGTATGGAAGAAACCATTTATTCGGCAGCCTAATATTCCTAAACAAATCAATTGCAAAGAAATATTATTATCATTAATTACAAGCTTAAATCTTTGCTCGAAAGAGTTTAAAAGTAGAATGTATGATGGTGAAGTTAAAGGTTTAAGTGTTGTAAAACCATTTGTTGGAAAAGAATCAGATGTTCCTTCCGATGCATCGGTACTAAGAATAGATTATGAAAGTAATAGGGGTGCTATACTCGCTGAAGGAATAAATCCTTGGTATTCAGATTTGGATACTTATGATATGACAGCATCTGTTATTGACGAGGCTGTTAGAAAAATAGTTGCTGTAGGAGGAGACTTATCTAGAATAGCAATTTTAGATAATTTTTGTTGGCCTGACCCTGTTGAATCAGAAAAAACTCCTGATGGTGCATACAAATTAGCTCAATTAGTCCGGTCATGTAAGGCTTTATATGATTATACAACACTTTATAAAACCCCTGCCATTTCTGGCAAGGATTCTTGTAAGAATGATTCAACTAGAGGAGGTAAAAAAATATCAATTCCTCCAACATTGTTAATTTCATCAGTTGGACAAATTAATGATGTTCGGAAATCAGTAACAGTTCCATTTAAGTCCAGTGGTGATTTAATTTATCTAATTGGAAAAACTAAAGATGAACTTGGTGGTTCTGCTTACTACCGTTTACTTGCTGAAGAGCAAAAGTCACCAGAATCGTATGGGGGACTTGTTCCTAAGGTTGATGGCGATAAAGCTTTGAGCATATATAAGGCAATGAATAAGGCAACAGAATTGAAATTATTAAATTCATCATCAACGCCAACAAAAGGTGGACTTGCAATAACAATTGTACTTGCTTCAATCGGAGGAAATTTGGGAGCAGATATTGACTTATCTAAAATTCATTCTGATTTTTCTACTGCTCTTTTTTCAGAGTCTAATAGTAGATTTCTTGTATCCATCTCTCCTGAAAATAAGGATAAATTTCTAATACTATTTAAAAAAATAAATGTTTATGAAATTGGAGTTGT
>Ga0160422_10002210_pt1 | contig 12162 bp, 21 predicted proteins | sample Fk160mmetaG_FD_108192 | JGI IMG/M metagenome (GOLD analysis project Ga0160422, IMG submission 108192) | Marine microbial communities from the Central Pacific Ocean - Fk160115 60m metaG | ecosystem: Environmental > Aquatic > Marine > Oceanic > Photic zone | place: The Central Pacific Ocean...
CATTAGCCGAAACTGTAGACGACGCTACCGGAATATCGACGAAAACCGTAATTGATTGGAAAACACAATCAAAAAATACTGATCTAAAACCTAGAATAACATTAAGAGATGAGAAAGGAAAAATAATTAAAAAAGCTGATGACAATGAAGCCAGATATTATTTAGTACCAGATTCTATATTGTCTGTTAAAGATGGACAGAAGATTTTTGCAGGTGATGTTATTGCTAGACTTCCTAAAGAGACCTCAAAGACAAAAGATATCACAGGTGGATTACCTAGGGTTGCAGAACTTTTTGAAGCTAGAAAGGCTAAAGATAGTGCAATCATTGCAGAAAATGATGGGAAAGTGTTATTTGGAAAAGAAGTCAGAGGAAAACAAAGAGTAACAATCGAATCTGATAATGGTGAAACATCAAGTTATTTAATACCAAAAGGCAAACATATTAATTTTAATCAAGGTGAAAAAATTAAAAAGGGTGAATACTTATTAGATGGTCAACCATTACCACACGATATATTAAGAATATTGGGTATTGAGGAATTAACAGAATATTTTGTAAATCAAGTTCAAGAAGTTTATAGATTACAAGGTGTAATTATAAATGACAAACATATTGAGGTCATATTAAGACAAATGTTAAAAAAAATAGAAATTAAATCTTCTGGAGATACAAACTTATTACCAGGCGAAATAATAGATAGAATTAAATTTAATGAGATTAATGAAAAAATTAAATCTGAAGGTAAAACATTAGCTGTTGGTGAAAGAGTTTTGATGGGAATAACCAAGGCTTCATTACAAACAGAGTCGTTTATATCCGCAGCTTCTTTTCAAGAGACAACTAGAGTTCTTACAGATGCTGCAATTAAAGGGAAAATTGATAAACTATCAGGTTTAAAAGAAAATGTTATAGTAGGAAGACTTGTTCCTGCTGGAACTGGCTCTGTTAAGTCACTATGGAATAAAAAAGCTGTTGTTGACGATGAAAACTTTCTTTCTCAACAAGAAAAAATTGAACCCTCAAAAGACCAAATAAATCAATAAAAATAACTGTTTTTTATTGTTTTAATAATTTGACAAATGAATTTTCTATAGTATTTTGGCGATAATTTTTGGTTGGAATGTAGTACTTTATTGTACTAAACGCTGCCACAACACTTAGTCAGTTATTTCATCAAAAATAAATATAATTATTATGCCGACAATAAACCAGTTGTTACGAAAAAAAAGAATAAGGCCTTTGGCACGAAATAAAGTTCCAGCCTTAGAAAAACAACCTCTCAAGAGAGGTGTTTGTGTAAAAGTTTACACCACAACACCAAAAAAACCGAACTCGGCTCTACGTAAAGTTGCAAGGGTTAGACTTTCAAATGGTTTTGAGGTTACTGCTTACATACCTGGAGAAGGTCATAATCTTCAGGAACACTCAGTTGTTTTAATTAGAGGCGGCAGGGTAAAAGACTTACCTGGTGTTCGATATCATATTTTAAGAGGCAATTTAGACACCCAAGGAGTTGCGAATAGAAAGAAGCGTAGATCTCTCTACGGAACAAAAAAAGGTAAATAATGTCTAGAAAAAGAAAAGCACCCAAAAAAATTCCAATTGTTGATCCAAAATTCAAATCTAGTGTAATACCAAAACTTATTAATTCATTAATGTACGACGGAAAAAAAACTATTGCTGAAAAAATAGTTTATGATGCCATAGACAAAATTAAATCAAAATCTAAAGATGAGCCTATCAGTGTTTTTAATGAAGCTATAAATAATATCAAACCAACAGTTGAGGTGAGGTCAAGAAGAGTTGGTGGTGCCACCTATCAAGTTCCAGTTGAGGTTAAAGCAAAAAGATCACAGGCTTTAGCGCTTAGATGGTTAATTGACGCTTCTCGTAAAAGAAAAGATAAAAAAATGTCAGATAAAATATTTAATGAAATTTTTGATGCATATCAAAATAGAGGCTCTGCAATTAAAAAAAAGGAAGATACTCATAAAATGGCTGAGTCAAACAAAGCCTTTGCACATTTTAGATGGTAAAATAATTTATGACTAGAACACATTCATTAGAAAAATATAGAAATATTGGTATCATGGCTCACATTGATGCTGGAAAAACCACAACGACAGAAAGAATATTATATTATACAGGAAAAAGTCATAAAATCGGAGAAGTTCACGATGGTGCAGCCACTATGGATTGGATGGAGCAAGAACAAGAAAGAGGAATTACAATAACATCAGCTGCAACAACATGTTTTTGGAACGATCATAGAATTAATATTATAGATACTCCTGGACATGTTGACTTTACGATTGAGGTTGAGAGATCTTTAAAAGTGTTAGATGGAGCAGTCGCCGTATTTGACGGAGTTGCTGGTGTTGAACCACAATCAGAAACCGTGTGGAGACAGGCAGATAAATACAAAGTTCCAAGAATTTGCTTTGTAAACAAACTTGACAGAACAGGAGCTGATTTCTTTAGGTGCGTAGATATGATTAAAGACAGATTGGGTGCAAAACCATTAGTAATGCAAATACCTGTTGGCATAGAATCCTCTTTAAAGGGTGTAGTGGATTTAATTAAAATGAAAGCAATTATTTGGAAAAATGAGGACCTAGGTGCTGCCTGGGAGGAAACAGAAATTCCTGAAGATTTATCAGAAATATCAAAAAAATATAGGCAAGAACTTGTAGAAAATGCTGTCGAACAAGATGAGACTTTAATGGAAAAATATTTAAATGGTGAAGAAATTAATAACAGTGATTTAATAAAATGTATAAGAAAAGGTTGTTTAAATTTCTCATTTGTTCCTGTTTTAACTGGATCAGCATTTAAAAATAAAGGCGTACAACCACTTTTAGATGCAGTAGTAAATTATCTTCCTAGCCCTAAAGACATTGGATCCATCAAGGGAACCAAACCCGGCACTGACGAAGAGCAAGATATGAAATTTGAAGATAATGCTCCATTTTCAGCATTAGCATTTAAAGTTGCAAACGATCCATTCGTTGGTTCATTAACTTTTATAAGAATTTATTCAGGAACAGTTAAATCAGGTACAGGAATATTTAATACATCAAAAGAAAAAGAGGAAAGAGTTGGTCGAATGTTGTTAATGCATGCGAATTCTAGAGAGGATATTAAAGAAGCAAATGCTGGAGATATAGTTGCATTAGCTGGGTTGAAACATACAATAACTGGACATACTTTATCTGATGAAGGTAATCCAATTTTATTGGAGCCAATGGAATTTCCAGATCCTGTTATAGAAATTGCAGTTGAACCAAAAACAAAAGGCGATCAAGAAAAAATGGGTGAAGCATTGGGTAGATTGGCTAAAGAGGATCCATCATTTAGAGTTTCTTCAGACGAGGAGTCTGGACAAACTATAATAAAAGGAATGGGCGAACTACATTTAGATATAATTGTGGATAGAATGAAAAGAGAGTTTAAAGTTGAAGCAAATGTTGGAGCGCCTCAAGTCGCTTATAGAGAAACAATTTTAAAGCCTGCTGAATTTGACTATACTCATAAAAAACAAAGTGGTGGAGCGGGTCAATTTGCAAGAGTAAAATTATCTGTAGAACCTCTAGAACCAGGCAAAGGAAGAGAAGTTGAAAGTAAAATTAAAGGTGGCGCAATTCCTAAAGAATTTATTCCTGGGGTTGAAAAAGGAGTAGAAACTGTTGCAGATGCAGGAATATTAGCTGGATTTCCAATTATTGATTATAAAGTTACAATTTTAGACGGACTTCATCATGATGTAGACTCAAGTGTTCTTGCATTTGAACTTGCATCAAGACAGTGTTTTAAAGAAGCTTGTAACAAAGGTAGTTTAAAACTCTTAGAACCCATAATGAGAGTTGAAGTAGTAACACCAGAGGATTATATGGGCGATGTAATAGGCGATTTAAATAGTAGAAGAGGTCAGATTAATACTCAAGAACAAAGAGGTAATGCCACAGTGATAACAGCCATGGTTCCACTGGCAAATATGTTTGGATATATAAATAGTTTACGATCTATGTCTCAAGGTAGAGCACAATATTCAATGTTCTTTGATCACTATGATAAAGTCCCTCAAAATGTTCAAGATGAAGTAGTAAAAAAAACAGGATAATATGGACAAGCAAAATATAAGAATTAAACTGAAAGCTTACGATAACAAGGTTTTAGATCAATCTACAGAAGAAATTGTCAACACTGTAAAAAGAACTGGAGCTAATATTAAAGGACCAATTCCATTACCTACTAAAATTGAGAGATATACAGTACTTAGGTCACCTCATATAGATAAAAAAAGTAGAGAGCAATTTGAAACTAGAACCCATAAAAGATTAATTGATATAATTGAACCAACACCTCAAACTGTAGAAGCATTGATGAAATTAGATTTAGCATCGGGTGTTGATGTGGAGATAAAAATTTAAATGAAGGATTTAGCATTAATAGGGAAAAAAATTGGCATGACACGTGAATTTTTAAATTCTGGTCAGTCAGTGCCAGTCACAGTTGTACAAATGGAAAAAGGGAGAATAATAAATATTATCGAAAAAGAAAACAGAGGATATAGCGCAATACAAGTAGGCTTTGGTAGTGTCAAAAACTCCAAGCTAAGCAAATCAAAAAAAGGCTATTTCTCAAAAAAAAATACTGAACCTAAAAAAACTTTGAAAGAGTTTAGAATTAAAGATCTAGAGAATTTCAAAGAAGGAAATGAACTTGGATTGGAAATATTTAAAGATATAAAATTTGTTGATGTAAAATCAAAAACTATCGGTAAAGGTTTTGCTGGGGCGATGAAAAGACACAATTTTAGCGGTTTAAGAGCGACACACGGTGTTTCGATTTCTCATAGATCTCATGGATCTACAGGACAAAGACAAGATCCGGGAAAAGTATTTAAAGGAAAAAAAATGGCTGGTCATATGGGAGACAAAGTAAGGACTATACAAAATTTAGAAATCATAAAATCAGATTTGGAAAATAATTTACTTTATTTAAAGGGATCGATACCTGGATCTAAAAATACTCAAGTTTTAGTTAAAAAATCTATTAAAAATGTAAGAAGACTTTCAACTATTGAAAAAATTGAGAAAAATAAAAAAGCAAACGAAATAAAAAAGAAAACTAAATGAAGTTAGAAAAAATAAATTTAAATGGAGAGAAAAGACCTTTAGAGGTTGGAGAAAAAGTATTTGCTGCAAAAATCAATAATCAATTAATAAGTAGCGTTATTTATAGGCAAAATGCAAACTTTAAAGGACGAAAAGCTAAGACAAAACAAAAAAATGAAATTATAGGATCTACGTCAAAAATTTATGCCCAAAAAGGTACTGGTAATGCAAGGCATGCAAGTAGAAAAGCTCCAATATTTGTTGGAGGAGGTGTAGCACATGGCCCTAAAGGAGAAAGCAAATATAAGGTTAGAAAATTAAACAAAAGCGAAAAGAAATTAAGCGTTATATCAATTTTAACAATTAAAAATAAGTCTAAAGATCTAATTGTATTAGATGATTTTGACAAAGATGTCTTTAAAACAAAAGAAATGTCTAGAATTTTAAAAAAACTAGATGCTGATAACTCATTAATGATATTTGACAAAAACTCTAGAAATAAAATAATGAGATCTGTTAAAAATATTCCTAACGTAAAGTTAACAGATATTAATCATTTTAGCTCATTTGACTTGATAAAATATAAAAAAATTATACTCACAGAAACGTCTGTTAAAGAAATTGAAAAGAGGTATTCATGATTAATAAGATTCATTTATATGATAAAATACTATCCCCGGTAATAACCGAAAAATCAACTAATCTATCTGAGCAAAATAAAGTTATTTTTAAAGTCCCAGGTTCGGCAAACAAATTGACTTTAAAGAAAAGTATTGAGAAAATTTTTAAAGTTAATGTTATTAAAATAAATATAATAAATAAAAAAACGAGAACAAAACAAACAAGAGGAAAACAAGTTAAAAAAAAGGGTTACAAGAAAGCAATAATAACATTGAAAAAAGGTCAAAATATAGATTTATCAACCGGAATATAATATGTCTCTAAAAACTTTTAAACCATATACAAAAACTACACGAGGAACAGTTTTAATCGATAGGTCCGGATTATGGAAAGGCAAACCATATAAACCTTTAACCTCAGTAAATAATTCATCAAAAGGTAGAAATAATCTAGGTCGCATTACCTCAAGAAACCATGGAGGTGGTCACAAACATAAATATAGAGTAATAGATTTTCACAGAAATAAGATTGGTGTTAAAGGACATGTTCAAAGAATTGAATATGATCCAAATAGATCATGTCATATAATGTTAATTAAGTTTGAAGATAATGATTTTAAATATTATTTAGCTCCACAAAATATTAAAGTTGGCGATATAATCGAAAGTGGTCCAAAAGCTGAGATTAAAGTAGGTAATACTTTGCAGTTAAAAGATATACCAGCGGGCATGGATGTACACAATGTTGAGATACAACCTGGAGGAGGAGGAAAGATTGCTAGAGCAGCCGGATCCTCAGTCAACATTTCAGGCATAGATGGAAATTATACAATTATTAAAATGGTATCTGGAGAAATAAGAAAAATTGACTCTCGATCTATGGCTACTATTGGCGTTCTGTCAAATCCTGATCAAAAAAATATTAAAATTGGTAAGGCAGGAAGGTCAAGATGGATGGGTATTAGACCTCATACTAGAGGAGTTGTAAAAAACCCTGTTGACCACCCTCACGGCGGTGGAGAAGGTAAATCAGCAGGTGGACGACACCCAGTGTCACCAACAGGACAATCTGCAAAAGGATTAAAAACGAGAGACAATAAAAGAACAGATAAATTTATTATTAGAAGAAGGAAGAAAAAAAGAGGTAAATAAAAATGTCAAGATCAGTTTGGAAAGGACCATTTGTGGAGGAAAGTCTTATTAAAAAAGTCGATAAGGTTAAAAATGATCCAAATAAAAAACCAATTAAAACCTGGTCTAGGAAATCTACAATTATTCCTGATTTTGTTGGATTTAGTTTTTTAATTTATAATGGCAAAAAATTTATACCTATAACTGTTTCAGAGGACATGGTGGGTCACAAGTTTGGAGAGTTTGCTCCAACAAGACAATTCTCTGGACATACACCAGCAGACAAAAAAGCAAAAGCAGACGATGCTAAGACTGGAGAAAAAAAATAAATATGGTCAAAAAAGATAAAAAAACAGATTTAAAAGAAGTTAGGTCAGTCAATAAAAATGTAAGATCTAGCACAAGAAAATTAAAGCCTTTACTTAAATCAATAGTAGGTAAAAAAGTAAATAATGCTATTAGAGATTTAACATTTTCAGAAAAGCGTATTTCAAAAGATATTAAAAAGACTATAGCATCAGCTGTAGCAAATGCAGAAAATAACTACCAATATGATATAGATAAATTAGTTGTTAAAGAAGCTTATTGTGGAAAGCAGATAATAATGAAAAGGTTTAGAGCAAGAGCAAAGGGAAGGGCAGCCCCGATAATGAAACCTTATTCAAATGTTACAATTATACTAACCGAAAAAAACAAAGTAGAGGAGAAACATGGGGCAAAAAGTTAATCCTGTTGGTTTAAGATTAGGTATTAATAGAGGCTGGGACTCTGTTTGGTATGCAAAAAAGAAGGACTTTGGAAATTATTTGATTGAGGATTATAAAATACGTGAATTTATAAAAAAAAATGTAATAAATTCTGGCGTATCTAAGGTTATGATTGAAAGAACATCTAAAAAGTGTTTCGTTACTATTTACACTTCGAGACCTGGTTTTGTAATTGGAAAAAAAGGTACTGATATTGAAAAGATTAAAAATAAATTATCTAAATTCACATCCAATGAAGTAATTTTAAATATCAAAGAGGTTAAGAAACCAGAAACAAATAGTTATCTGGTAGCTGAAAATATTGCACAACAACTAGTTAAAAGAGTTTCTTACAGAAGAGCAATGAAAAGAGCTATGCAATCAGCATTAAGGTTGGGAGCTAAAGGTATTAAGGTTTCAATAAGTGGAAGATTAGGAGGAAATGAAATTGCAAGAACAGAATGGTTAAGAGAAGGGAGTATACCTTCACATACTTTGAGAGCAGATATAGATTATGCTGAAGCTGAAGCCCTTACAACATATGGAATTTTAGGTATAAAGGTATGGATTTATAAAGGAGAAATATTTAGCAAGGAGTTTAGTCAAGAAACTAATAAAAAATAAATATGTTACAACCCACTAGAACAAAATATAGAAAAGCTCATAAAGGAAGAATTCACGGGCACGCATCCAGATGTAATATTATGAACTACGGAGCATTTGGATTAAAGGCTATCCAACCTGAAAGAGTTATATCAAGGCAAATAGAAGCCGCAAGAGTTGCTTTAACTAGACATATGAAGAGACAAGGAAGAGTATGGACAAGAGTGTTCCCAAATATACCTGTTTCAAAAAAACCGACAGAAGTTAGAATGGGTAAAGGAAAAGGATCACCAGAATACTGGGCTTGTAGAGTAAAACCAGGTAGAATTCTTTTTGAAGTTGATGGTGTCCCAGAACAAACTGCAAGAGAAGCACTGTATAAAGCTTCTGCAAAATTACCAATAAAATGTAAATTTATAAAGAGAGTATAATGGCTAAAAAAAACTTAAAAAAAATTACCAAAGATCAGGCTACAAAAGACATTGAAAAATTAAAAAAAGACTTATTTAATTTTAGATTTCAAAAAGTAAACGGACAAGTTAAAAATTACTCTAAAATAAACGAAACTAAGAAAGATATAGCAAGATTAAAAACGTTTTTAGGAGGCAAAAATGCCTAAAAAAATACTAAGAGGAATTGTTGTGGGTGATAAACCAGACAAAACAATCACAGTGTTGGTTGAAAGAAAATTTCAACATCCAGTTTTAAAAAAAGTAATAAAATCAAAAAAAAAGTATAGTGTTCATGATCAAGAAAATAAATACAAAAACGGTGACAAGGTCTCAATAATTGAGTCTAAGCCATTTTCCAAAACAAAAAAATTTCAAGTTTTGGAGGAGATAAAATGATACAAGTTCAAACAGAATTATTAGTAGCAGATAATACCGGAGCAAAAAGAATTGAGTGTATAAAAGTTTTGGGTGGATCTAAAAGACGTTATGCAAGTATTGGAGATACCATAGTTGTTGCGATTAAAGAAGCTATACCAAAAGGAAAAGTCAAAAAAGGATCAGTTCATAAAGCTGTTGTTGTAAGGGTTAAAAAAGGGATCCATAGAAATGATGGATCAAAAGTTAAATTCGACAATAATGCTGCAGTTCTTACAGATGATAAAGGTGAACCAATTGGAACAAGAATATTTGGACCTGTTACAAGAGAACTTAGAAATAAAGGACAAATGAAAATTATTTCATTAGCACCAGAGGTACTATAATGATTAAAAAAGGATTAAACGTTAAAATTTTAACTGGAAAAGATAAGAATAAAGAGGGTGAAATTATTGAAATAGATAGACCTAATAACAGGGCGAAGGTTAAAAATGCTAATATAATTAAAAAACATGTAAAAACAACAAAGGAAAAAAAAGGCGGAATATTTGAAAAAGAAAACTTTATAAACATGTCGAATTTAAAAATATTAGAGACTAAAACAAAAACAAAAGAGGCTAAAAAATAATGACACCAAGATTAAAGGAATTATTCTTAAAAGAAATACAGCCAAACTTAAAGCAAAAATTAGGTTGTAAAAACTTATATATGGTTCCTGAGATAAAAAAAATCGTTATTAATATGGGATTAGGATTAGACGGAAATGATAACAAGATTATTAAAGTCTGCCAAGATGATTTAAGTAAAATTTCTGGACAAATGCCTGTGATAACTAAATTTAAGAAATCTATAGCAAATTTCAAGACCAGAAAAAATACAAATGCTGGATTAAAAGTTACACTAAGAAAAAATAGAATGTATGAATTTATTGATAGGTTAGTTAACATAGCCCTTCCAAGAATTAAAGATTTTAGGGGCTTGTCAATTAATGGTTTCGATAAATTTGGAAACTATTCATTTGGTGTAAAGGAACATATAATATTTCCTGAGGTAAATTTTGAAAAGGTAGATAAAATCAGAGGCTTGGATATTACTATAGCAATTAAAAGTGGTGGACCTGATCAAAGTTTAGAATTATTAAAAGGATTTAATTTTCCATTTAAAGAAAATAGGAGCAATTAATATGGCAAAAACTAGCGCAATAAAAAAAAATAATAAAAGAATAAAACTTTCAAATAAATATTATAAGAAACGAAAAGCTCTTAAGAAAATAATTATGGATAAAAAAATTTCTTTAGAGGAAAGATTTAAAGCTCAGCAAAAATTATCAAAACTTCCAAGAAATTCAGCAAAAACAAGAGTTATGAACAGATGTGAAATAACAGGTAGACCTCATGGAGTTTACAGAAAACTCAAAATTTCAAGAATTGCTTTAAGAAAATTGGGTTTAGAGGGAAAAATACCTGGAATGGTAAAATCAAGTTGGTAGAAAGGAAAATATGAGTTTAAGTGATCCAATAGGTGATATGTTAGCGAGAATTAAAAACTCTCAACTTAGAGCACATAAAACGGTTGATATGCCTTCATCTAAATTTAAATTAAAAATAGCAGAGGTATTAAAAAATGAGGGTTTTATAATAGATTATAAAGTTAATGAGGATGAGAAAAATAAATTTATAATGAAAATATTTTTGAAATATAATTTAGGTAATCCTGTAATAAATTCTATAGAAAGAGTTTCAAAACCAGGCAGAAGAATATTTTCAAGCGCGGAAAGTCTACCAAAAATAAATAACGGCTTAGGTATCGCAATAGTTTCGACACCTAAGGGAGTAATGACAGATGTAAACGCGAGAAAAGAAAAAGTTGGTGGAGAAATTATTTGTAAGGTATTTTAATGTCAAAAATCGGTAAACAAAATATAGCTATACCTGATAAAGTTAAAGTTGTCCTAAATCAACAAACTATAAATATAGAGGGCCCACTAGGTAAAAAAGAATTAAAAATTGATTTAACAATGTTTGATTTATCAATTTTGGAAGGCAAACACGTTTCAATTAAACCAAAAAAAATAAATGACCAAACAAAAAGATTATGGGGAATGAATAGAAGTATTTTAAATAATGCTATATTAGGGGCAAGTGTTGGTTATGAAAAAATACTAGAACTTTCAGGCGTAGGCTATAGAGCAAATCTAAAAGGAAAAAGTCTAACCCTACAACTTGGATTTAGTCATGATATAGATTTCCCAATACCAGATGGTGTAAATATTACAGTAGAAAAACAGACAACAATAAAAATTAAGGGAAATGATAAACAGCAAGTTGGCATGATTGCTTCTAAAATAAAATCACTTAGACCACCTGAGCCATATAAGGGAAAAGGCATAAAAGAGAAGGGCCAATATATTTTGAGAAAAGAAGGGAAAAAGAAATAATGAAATTATCTTCTAATGAGAGAAAAAAATTTAGAATTAGAAATAAGTTAAAAAAAGTCGCTAGCACAGAAAGATTTAGACTCAGCGTTTCACGATCGTCTAGAAACATAAGTGCTCAAATTATAGACGATACTAAAAACATAACTCTAGTATCAGCAACCTCTAATGAAAAAGATATAAAGAGTTTGAAAAAAAATAAAACAGAATTATCATCAATCGTTGCTGAAAAATTAGCAAGTAAAGCAAAAGAAAAAAATATAAATAAAGTATACTTCGATAGAGGTATATATAAATACCATGGTAGAATAAAAATTTTTGCAGAAACATTAAGAAAAAATGGTATGGAGTTTTAATTATGGATAAAAATAATAATGATTTTCTTGAAAAACTTGTACACATAAATCGTATTACTAAAGTAGTAAAAGGTGGTCGTAGATTTGGATTTTCTGCTTTGGTTGTGGTTGGTAATCAAAATGGCAAAATTGGAATAGCGCATGCAAAAGCCAAACAAGTTCCAGATGCAATTAAGAAAGCTAACGAATTAGCCAAAAGAAAGCTTATTAGCGTACCTTTAAGAGATGGCAGAACTATACATCATGATATTTATGGTAAGGATGGTGCTGGTAAAATTAAATTGCGATCCGCACCAAAGGGAACTGGAATAATTGCTGGTGGCCC
>Ga0160422_10002211_pt1 | contig 12161 bp, 15 predicted proteins | sample Fk160mmetaG_FD_108192 | JGI IMG/M metagenome (GOLD analysis project Ga0160422, IMG submission 108192) | Marine microbial communities from the Central Pacific Ocean - Fk160115 60m metaG | ecosystem: Environmental > Aquatic > Marine > Oceanic > Photic zone | place: The Central Pacific Ocean...
AATATTAATCCAACATAAATAACCATCTTCAAATAATTGAACTAAATATCTTGATTTAAATTTATGATTTTTTCTTTTTAAATCTTCCTCTATAATCCTAAAGCACCTATTTTTTGCTATTTCAGTAACTATTTGACAACCAAGTTCATTCTTATAACCTAATGTATTACTTTTTAATTTCCACCAATTGGATTTAGAAAAATTAGTTTGATTAAATAATAGTAAATTATCCATATTTTTTATTTCAATGTCCTTCTATTATATAAACGAAAAAATAGGATTAATTCTACAAGATATTTTAAATAAAATATGCTATGAAAAATATCGTCATAAACAAAATAATATTGCTATTACTTGGATAAATTATGAGGCAAGTTCTAAAAAAGGTTATGGATACGGAATCAATAATCATAAAAAGATTTATCCTGCAAGTATTGTTAAATTAGTATACTCACTAGCAATTTACGCGTGGATAGAAAATAAAACAATTTTCCGCAACATACAAGTGGATAAAGCTATTCAAGAAATGCTTCAAAATTCTAGCAATGATGCAACAAGTTTTATTGTAGATCTCCTTACTGGGACAACTAGTGGCCCTTCACTAGAAAAAGAAATGTTTAATCGATGGAAATATCAGAGAACAATCATTAATGATTGGTTAAAGACTCTAAATTGGGAAGAATTACAAGATTTCAATTGTTGTCAAAAGACTTGGGAAGATAGTCCATATGGAAGAGAAAGAGATTTCTATGGCACTTCTAATAAAAACAGAAATGCCATGACAACTGATGGGACAGCAAGAATTATGGAAGAAATTATGCAGAATATTAGCTTTAATGAAAAAAATATAAATTTAAAGAATTATTTGTCCAGAGAAATTAAAGAACAATCTCAAGACAAGGAAGAAAATAATCAAATAAAGGGTTTTTTAGGCGAGGGTTTACCGCAAAAGATTCCTTTTTGGAGTAAAGCAGGTTTGATGTCAGAGGCTAGGCATGATGCTGCTTGGTGGATAAATAAAAATCAAAGTAAAACATTACTTGTAGTTTTTACAGAAGGAAAAGAATTAGCAAATGATAATCATTTCTTACCAGAATTTTCAAAAGCAATTTATAAATTTATTAATTCATAAAAACTTATAAATCTTCCTTAAGGTTTTCTATTCTAATTGTATATGCCTCAAAAGGCAGCATTAATATCTTTTCCTTCTCAAAATCCTTGTGTATCCATTCTCGATATTCAGCTAACAAACTATTTCTATCTTTATAATTTAATTCACATAAACGAAGAGCTATATCTTTAAAAATCTCTTTTATTAATCTTTCAATTTTTTTATCTTTCATTTAATTATTACCTTCTGAATCGAGAATAATTCGTCTTATTGTTGACAATGCGACTCCTGTTTGAGATCTAATAGTTCGATACGAATAACCTTCATTTCGCAAGCGTAATACTAGTGTTTCTTTTATTTTACTAATTTTAGGCCTTCCACCTAAATTTAAACCAATGATTTTTCTATTTTTAAGCATCTCTCTCTTTTTTTCCTCTGAAATATCTTTTTCTAGATTTTCTAATTCCAATAAAACTTTTGAAATTAAAATCAAAGGTTCATATCTTTCAGCAGATGAAAAGTTACTTGATAAAATTTTTAAATCTATTCCTTTCTGCAATAGTATGTTTAAACCACTTAGACAATCATTCTTAGAGTAAAAAGCTCTATCTAATTTATCTACTATCAAAACATCTCCTGGAGTTAAAGCATTAAATGCATTTTCAAGTTCTGGCTTTCTCTCTGCAGATGCACTAATAATCTCAGAAAAAATTGAATTACATCCAGAATTATTCAAATCATAAATTTGTTTATTTAAATAATCTATTTCATTATCTATCGCCCTCGCATAACCAATTAGCTTTTTATCAGACTTTTTTTCTGATAGAAGTTTCTTTCTGATAAATTTATTCTTCAAAACTTTTATACTTATATTTTAAACTGTATCAAAAACATACATAAAAAACAGTATTAAATACACAAAATAGTAATATTATTCATATTTTAATAAATTTTATTAATGTTTTGATTATTGTATTTTTATTACGTTCTTTTTCTATATTAAAAACACATTATCTTAATATATATTTTAAAAAAATATATTTATGATTAAGACAAAGGATAAAATCACTTCATCTCTACTTGATTTCTTCATATAATGTTTTCAACGCACATATCAAAAACATTGCAAACTAGAGGGTTAATACTTTTTGATATAGATGGCGTCATAAGAGATGTGACAAATAGCTATAGACTCTCGGTTCAAAAAACTGTACTTAAATACTGTAATTGGGAACCAAGCACTTTTGATATTGATGTACTAAAGAATGAAGGAATATGGAATAATGATTGGGATTTAACACTTGAACTTATTAAACGATTTATAAATAAAAATAAAATCTCTTGGGAGCCACCTTCAAGAGAGAATATCATTAATAGTTTTGAGAAACTTTACTTTGGTTGTAATCCGAATGATAGTCATATGAAATGGTCTGGGTTTATTAATAACGAAAAACTTTTAGTAAATAAAAAATTCTTTGATTTTCTTAATCTAAATAAAATAAAGTGGGGCTTTGTAAGTGGAGCAGAGCTGCCGTCAGCTAAATTTATTTTAGAAAATAGACTTAGATTGAATAATCCACCCTTAATAGCAATGAATGATGCCCCTGACAAACCAAACCCTGAAGGTTTTCTTAAGTTGGCAAATAAGTTATTAGAAGAAGATTTTGGTCCTAATTGTCCTCCAGTCGCATATGTTGGGGATACTATCGCTGATATCCAAACAATCATTAATGCTAAAGAGTTATACCCTTCTCAACGATTCATTAGCATAGGTGTTACTCCTCCTCATTTAAAAACCGCAGAGAACGTTCAAAAACAATTTCAATATGAATCTAAACTTAAAGCAGCAGGAGCAGATCTTATAATAAAATCAGTAATGGATCTAAAAAAAATTCATAAGGAATTATTTAAAATTTAGTATTGTTAACATGTCTGTTAATAATATAAATTCAATTAGAAAATTATTGATATTAGGGAATGGATGGTTTGTAGGGAAAATACCATTAGAGTATATTGGTCGTCATTCATGTAGTGGAGCAATATTAGATGAGGAAGATTTTGAATTAGAGGAAGGCATTGAAGAACTCCAAAATGAATTTCTAAGTTTTTCAAATTCTATGTATATGATTCTTAAAAATTTAGACAGCAAACAAGAAGAAAGGTTTGAATTTAGACATTTAAAAAAATTAGGAATCTATAGAGGAAATTTAAATCCTGAAGACTTAATTTTGACAAATTCTTTTGAGAGAACAAAAAAATATAATATTAATCACTGGGAAACTGATGATGAAGAATATTTTTTAGAATTTCAAGATTCATGGAAAGGGGTATATAGTGAATTCACTTTCCAAAAAGGTGAAATATTTGATTTTGAGAAGTTTGAATTTAATGTTGAGAAATTAGATACTGGTTTTCATTTTTATGAATGGGTATGTCAAGTTAGCTATCTAGGTAAGTCAAGAGAAGAAGGGAAGGTAAATAAGGGCAAAAGAAGAAAAAGACTCAGAATTGAAAAATCAAGTTTTGAAACAATATGAATTTATTTGATTTAAAAGATAATTTTAATTAAATATTTAAATCAGTTTATCTACTCAATTATCTTTTAAATAATAAAAGCACTTTTAAAAACTATTTCTTGAGAATGCTATTCATATAATCATCATTATTGCAATAATCAAATTGGTTTATAAGTTTACCCTCAACCTAAAAATACGGAAAGAGAGTAGTTCAGAGTGAACCTTATATAAAAGTAAATGGAACTATGTAGAAGCATAAAAAAGAAACAGAGGATTTGCCACCCTGAATACTACCCTTTATATTTTTACTCCAATTTAATCCCTTATTTTGGAAGATATAGGATGTTAAAATCCTCGTCGAATAATTTACAGGAGTTGAGTTTGATACTTTTAAGAATCCAAAATAGTAGAGTTTAACTGTTCAAGAAGTAAAGGTATTTCAATCACAACAACCATTATCTCTTTAAAAATAGTTCCGTAATTTGATTGCAATCATATCTAGGAATTTCAAATAGATTATTTTTAATAGTCTCCTCACTGATATTTCTTTGTTCTACTGAGATTGCATTATGGTAATTAACTTCTTTCAATAATCTTAAAGTATGCTGGTTATAACTTTTTTTTCCTCCATATGGATAACAAAATGAATTAATTTTTTTTTGAGATTAAGTGTTCAAGAAATTTCTTTGAACTAGATAATTCTTCTTTTTGTTTTTTTTTATCTAACCTTGATAATAAAGTATGTGATACTCCATGACTTCCTATCTCAAAGCCCATTTCAGATATTTCTTTAATCTCATCAAATGAGAGATATAAATCCTCAGCTTTTTTTAAAATACCTAGTTTTATTATTATTTCATTAAGTAAAGTATCTCTCAATCCGATTGATCCATAAAAATTAATTAAACGTTTAAACTCTTTTATTTTCGAATTTGAATCAAATCTTGAATAAGCATTTTTATAATTTTCTTTTTCGATCTCATAATTATTATGATCAGTTATTGAAATATCTAATTGATTACATGCTTCAAAAAGTAAATCTAATGATTTTTCACCTTCTTTAGATAAAATTAAATGTGCCTTATGAACATGAAGTATTTCATTATTTAAATAGGGTTGAGTAGGTATATAAAATGTACCTTTAGGAATACCTAAATTTTTTAAAATTTTTGCTGCATCTAAATGGTCTTTTAATCCATCATCAAAAGTAAGTAAAATGACTTTATTTGAATCTTCATTTTTCTTAAGAGAATTAATTGCTTCAGTTACATTTTTAAATTTATAACCCAAACTAATTAAATTTTTTATTTCTTTTGCGAAATCTTCAATTTCCTTATGTTTTGAATGAGGGAAATTTAAATCAAATTTCCTTACATAATGGGACATTAATGCTTTCATAATTTTAAATTCTAAGCCAATCTTGTTCTCTGATAGGGACATTATTACATCTATCTTTTTGATTTAAAAGATATTGATCAAGCATACCGTTTTGAAAATTACTATACATTTTAATTACACTTTCCCTGGAAAAATCAGATTTTTTATAAACTAGCCTTTTACTATTTTTATTAGGATTATTTATCACAGGATCATCTAAACCAAAAAGCAAGTTTCTCTCAGCAATTTTTGAATAGTTCTTGAAAGAATGAATTAGAAATCTATTTGATAATTGATTAAATGAATCAGTTATATTAATTATTGGTCTTGTTTGATGTATTATTTCTCCAGTATCAATGCCTTTATCAAGATACATAAAAGTACTTCCTGCATATTCAGGCTCATTGTTAACAAAAGGGAAATAATTTGTGCCCGCACCCCTGTAATAAGGGCTTAAACCTAAATGAAGATTCAAAATCTTCCTTTTAAAGGTATTGATAATTTCACCCTTGATTATTGACGTACCTTAGACCAAAATTTGATTTGGATTTATTCCTTTTAGAATCTCAAGACAACCTTTACTTGAGAACCAAAACTTTGGAACAATCTCTGAGATAGATTTTATTTCGTTTTGCATATTTATATATAGTTCGAAGAAATCTTTTTCCGCAATTGATCTTGCTTCTAGATGACCTAATTCAACATCATTATTTTTCCTTTTCTCTACCAATTCATTTAGGGGTGAGCCCTCTTCATGAAAAACTTTTACTAAATCTAAATTTCTATTATTGTTTATAATTGCTGCAAATGCTTTATGTCTTAGTGAACTGGAAGTAAAAATTACTGTAGACATTAAATTTCATAAATTAAGCAATAATAGCATTCAAAAGATTAAGAAGATAGCAAAAAAATGTCTATGATTTTCTATTTCTGCAAACATATTAGTTTAACTAGCTTCAGGAACATTATTAACTTCCATGCTCTACCAAAACCACGGAGAGAGAGGGATTCGAACCCTCGACAAAAGTTACCTCCTGTAACTCCTTAGCAGGGAGCCGCTTTCAACCACTCAGCCACCTCTCCAATAACTATAGGTTATCAATTTTTAGGCAAACCTACAAAACTTTTTAGTTAATCGAAATGTCTATTAGATTTGAACTCTAGGTAATCTATTTTTAAACGCACAAAGAATTTCCCAAGTAATGGTAGACGCGGCGCAGGCCCAATCAATAGGTGAGATACATTTATCTTCATCACAACCTAGTAAAGTCACGGTATCTCCAACATTAACGTCATCTGCACCAGTAATATCGATCATTAATTGATCCATTGTAATTGAACCGATTTGAGGATACATTTTTCCATTATGTATCAAAGAAATTTTATTAGATAGTGTTCTATAAATTCCATCTGCATAACCGATACTTATGACGGCTAACTTAGTTTTTTTAGTTGTTATAAAGTTTTTCCCATAACTCACTCCAACTTGATTATCAACTATTCTTATAAAACTAACCTTAGATTTGAGAGACAATGCTGGTTTAAGTTTTAAATTAATTTGATATTGTGACGGTTTATATCCATACATACATAATCCAACTCTTACCATATCAAAATGAAAATTACTATCTATTAGTATTCCTGCTGAGTTTGCTAAGTGAATTGTGATATATGGGTATTTCTTAATTGAAATATTAGACAACAATTGAAGAAAAGTTCTTCGCTGTGTATTTGCATAACTATTTTCATGTGAAGAATCTAATGCATCAGCAGTTGAGAGATGACTATAGATACCATCTATTTTGATATTCTCAAATGAAATGATCTTTTCAAAATATTGAATAAAATTCTTTGCATCAAATCCAAGCCTAGACATCCCTGTATCAATTTTCAAATGAACATAAAATAATTTTTTATATTTTTGCCCAATTTCATTACAAATAATGCATTGTTCAAAATCACTAATAGTGGGCATTAAATTATTTTGGAAGCAAATCATTAAATCCTTTCTCGTATATATATTTCCTAGAACAAGAATTGGTTCTTTTATACCTTGTGATCGTAAATATACACCTTCTTGCAAAGTTGCGACTCCAAGCTTATCAGCTCCTCCCTTTAATGCATTCTGAGATACAAATTTTGCATCATGACCATAACCATCAGCTTTAACAACTGCCATGAATTGGCAGCCATTTGCTAAAAATGATTTTATTTCTCGAACATTTTGTTCTATTGTTTTTCCGCAAACCTCAATCCAAGCTCTCTGAGTTGGGTCTAAAGAAACTAACGAATGAGAAACAATCTGAGACTCATTTCTAGAATTTGTTAATCCGCTTTGCATTTCAAATTCGCATTTTATATGCGGTTATATGAATATACAGTTAGCATGACATGTAATTAGGGAATTGGCATGAGCCAGACTCTCGTTTTAAATGCATCTTATGAACCTTTAAACATAACTTCATGGCGAAGAGCCATAATTTTGATGTTGAAAGGAAAAGCTGAAAGTTTGGAAGAAGATAATAATTATAATATTCACAATGGGAAAAAGTTACCTACAGTGATAAGACTCCGTTATTACGTTAAAGTTCCATACAGAGAAGTTACCCTTTCAAGGAAGAATATACTTCTGAGAGATAATAATATGTGCCAATATTGCAGTTACAAAGGTCGTGATTTATCTATTGATCACATTTTACCTAGGAGCAGAGGAGGAGGTGATTGCTGGGAGAACGTAACCACAGCATGCTTACAATGCAACGTTCAAAAAGGAAACAAGACCCCTGAAGAAGCAAATATGCCCCTAAGAAGAAAACCTTATAAACCCTTAAGCAATCTTAATTTTGAAGCGACAAAGCATATTGATTCAGGTAAACACAAAGAATGGAGCAAATATGTAATTGGAATCGCAGCATAGGATAAATTTTTTATATTAATCTTCACTCATATTAAACTGCTCCATTTGCCTTTTTTGTTCTTGCGCAATACAAGCATTCAATATTTCATCTAATTGACCAGAGAGTATTGGTTCTAGTGAAAAATTGCATCCTAATCTATGATCAGTTGTTCTATTGTCTTTATAATTATAAGTTCTTATTTTTTCGCTTCTATCACCAGTTCCTACTTGCATTAGTCTTTCTGATCTTTCTTTTTTATTAGCTTCCTCTAATTGAATTTCATATAATTTAGCTCGTAAAATTTCCATCGCTCTTTCACGATTTTGTAATTGTGATCTTTCTTGTGTACAAAACACCCTTATACCAGTCGGTTTATGTAAAAGATCAATAGCTGTCTCTACTTTATTAACATTTTGGCCTCCAGCTCCGCCAGATCTAGCAGTTCCAACTTCTATTTCTGTAGGATCAATTTTTACCTCAACAGGATCAACTTCAGGCATAACTGCAACAGTAGCGGTTGAAGTATGAACTCTGCCCTGAGATTCAGTCGCTGGAACTCTTTGAACTCTGTGAACACCCGCTTCAAATTTCAATTGACTATAAACTGAATCACCCTTTACAGAGATGACTAATTCTTTAAAGCCGCCCATATCCGATTCAGAAGCACTAATAGGTTTAACTGACCAACCTATCTTTTGTCCATATCTCTCATACATTCTTGCTAAATCACCAGCCCATATACAAGCTTCATTACCTCCGGCTCCTGCTCTGATTTCAAGCATTACACTTCTATCATCTCTAGGATCCTTCGGTAAAAGAGCAATTTTTAATTTTTCAATTAGTGAATCTTTAATTTCAAGCAAGTTTATTAATTCTTCATTTATTAATGCTTCCATCTCTTTGTCACCTTTACTTTCTTTAAGAAGTTTTTTTGAATCTTCTAATTCACTATCTATTTTTAATAATTCATTGAAATCATTTACTAAAGGTTCTAACTTAGATCTTTCTCTCGCAATAGACTCAAGCTTTTTAGGATTATTTGAGATATCAGGGTCAGCAAGTTGTATCTCTAAAGCCTCAAAACTATCTGATGCAGTTTTTAACCTTGATAATAATATTGAGTATTCCAATTTAAGCTAATTACTAAATTAAGATTTTAAGCTTTTGTTTATTTAGAAGTATTATCTTTTTCTGATTCATCAGTAGAACCCATACCATATTTTTTCATAAATCTATCAACTCTACCCTCAGTATCAAGAATTTTTTGTGTTCCAGTAAAGAATGGATGATTACCACTCCATACATCTACATGTAATTCAGGTTGGGTAGAACCTGTTGTCATTACAACTTCACCATTACAAATAACTTTGGCTTCTGGGTACCATTTTGGATGAATTTCTGGTTTGGGCATAATAATTTAACGTTTTGAGTATTGAGGAGCTTTTCTTGCCTTCTTAAGGCCATATTTTCTTCTCTCTTTTGCTCTTGGATCTCTACTAAGATGACCCTCTGTTTTCAAAGGTTTTCTGTTGTCTATTGATAATTCACAAAGTGCTCTTGCAGCTCCTTGTTTTATTGCTCCAGCTTGACCAGTCAAACCACCTCCATAAACATTAACAAAAACATCATAAGAAGTTTCAAGTCCTAAAGTCTGGAGAGGAGCTTTTACGGCATTAATATGTAATGGGTTGAAATTCAAATAATCATCGCCTGAACGACCATTTATCTTAATTTGTCCATTACCGGGGATCAACCTCACTCTAGCTACAGAAGTTTTTCTTCTACCAGTCCCCCAATATACAGCTTTGTTTTTTACTTGGCTATTCATAGAAATAATCTAACTATTTAATAATACAGGATTTTGTGCATCATGAGGATGCTCTGAGCCCTTATACACTTTTAATTTTTTAAATTGTTGTCTACCTAATGAATTATGTGGAAGCATGCCCTTAACTGCTTGTTCAATAATCCTTTCTGGAATTCTATCTCTTAAAGTCTCAAATTTTTCAATCTTCATACCTCCAGGTCGACCTGAATGTCTTCTATATAATTTTTGTGAAGTTTTTTTTCCAGAAACTTCAATTTTTTCGGCATTAACAACAATCACAAAATCACCAGTGTCTAAATGTGGAGTAAATGATGGTTTATTTTTTCCTCTTAGGACATTAGCTATCTCTGAGGCCAGTCTTCCTAAAGTTTGACCTTTTGCGTCAACCAAAAACCAATTTCTTTTTATAGTTGTTAAGGAAGGAGTAGAGGTTTTATTCATTAAACAGGACTTTTCAAATTTGAATCAATTTTTTATATTACATCATTAAGGAATTTTAAACAATTATTTTTAAGATAATATTAGAATTTTGAGTATGAATTTTAAGAATAACCACTTATTAAAAATTTTGGGAAGAGATCATGATTATTCAATTTTTTAAAAACATTATCTTTATATACTGAATTAACAAAACACAATCCTTTTGCTGGAGCAGATTCATGTACTTCTTCTTTCTTTTTATTTACCCACCTTTGATAAAAAGTATCAGGAGATATTTTATTTTCACCAACTAAGGCTAATTGACCAACTATTGAACGCACCATTCCATACAAAAATCCAGTAGCTTTTATATCAATAAAAATTAATTGACCTCTTTTAAATATTTTAGCATCTTTCACCGTTGTAATTGACGTTGACCTATTACTTCCACTTTTTTGAAAAGCAAAAAAATCATGCTTACCTTTTAGAGTACTTATCGCATGTTTCATTGATATAATATTAAATTCTTTTTGATAACGATGCCAAGACCAATTATTTAAAAAAATATTTGGCAATTTACTATTATTTATTACATATCTGTAATGTCTATAAACTGCGGAGTAGCATGCATGCCATGAACTGGGTACGCCCACAGATTCAATAATTCTAATATCTTTAGGTAACCTTCCGTTTAAAGCTCCTGACCACTTATCCTCTGGAATTACAAAATCAGTATCAAAATGCACAACTTGACCTGCTGCGTGAACTCCAGCATCAGTTCTTCCAGCAGCGAACGTTTTAACATCTTGGAAAGAAAGATTTTTTAAAGTTTCTTCAAGAGTTTCTTGTACTGTATTTGCTTGTTTTTGTCTTTGCCAGCCTGAAAAGTTTGTTCCATCATATTGAATGGATAATGCAACTCTTTTCAAAAGATTTATTTAAGATTGCTATACAAGCTCAATTATTGCCATTTGAGCATTATCACCTTTCCTTGGAACAGTTCTGACAATTCTTGTATATCCACCCTCTCTATCTCCGTATCGTTCTTGAGCTTTCTCAAATAATGAGTGGACTAATTTTTTGTCATATATATATCCAAGGGCTCTTCTTCTTGAGGCAAGTGAACCATCCTTAGCTAAAGTTATCATTCTCTCAGCTTCATTTCTTAGGGCTTTTGCTCTCGCCCTTGTTGTTGTGACTCTACCTTCCCGAATTAGCTGGGTTGTTAATCCTCTAAGAAGTGCTTTTCTCTGATCAGCAGGTTTGCTTAGCAGTGGAACTCTTAATTGATGTCTCATAATCTAAAATAGTTAAACAGATGTTCTGCTTTGCGGAATGGAAATTCCAATACGTTCAAGCGCTTCGATGACTTCATCAGCAGACTTTGAACCAAAGTTTTTGATTTCCAGAAGATCTTCATAACTGAAACCCATCAAATCTGATACTGAATTAACTTGAGCTCTTTTCAAGCAATTATAAGCTCTGACTGATAAGTTTAGCTCCTCTAAAGGAATTTGAGCTTCAGGAGATGGTTCTGGCTCTTCAGGAATTTCCTCAACCATTGTAACAGTTGCCAGAGGCTGAAAGAGTTCTATCAATTGATTTGCGGCTTCTGCTATTGCATCATCAGGACTTGTAGATCCATCAGTAACTACTTCCATTTTTAATCTTTCCCTTCCTGTTCCACCTTCTGCAACTGCAGTCTCATCAATTGTAAAATTTACCCTTTTTACTGGCATAAAGACTGCATCGATTTGTAAAAGATCAATGGATGTTGTCTCTTCATTTCTTCTATCGACAGGTCGATAACCTGTACCTCTCTCAACGTGGATTTCTAATTCAAGGTTGTGACCATCTTGAATAGTTGCAATTGGTTTTTCTCCATCAACAACTTCAACTTGTGAAGAAAATTGTATATCATTAGCCTTAACTTCCATAGGACCTGTAGCAACTAATCTACCAATCTCAACTTCATTACTTGCACTATTAATTGACAATTGTTTGCAATTTAA
>Ga0160422_10002213_pt1 | contig 12158 bp, 9 predicted proteins | sample Fk160mmetaG_FD_108192 | JGI IMG/M metagenome (GOLD analysis project Ga0160422, IMG submission 108192) | Marine microbial communities from the Central Pacific Ocean - Fk160115 60m metaG | ecosystem: Environmental > Aquatic > Marine > Oceanic > Photic zone | place: The Central Pacific Ocean...
AGCAGCCTGCGAATCTACATGCGGGATATTATGCAAACCGAGCTCCTTACTCCCGCTGAAGAGGTCGCCTTGGCGGCCAAGATTAAGAGAGGGGACAGACAGGCTCGTGCCGCGATGATTAAGGCGAATCTGAGGCTGGTGGTGAAGATCGCTCAGGGCTATTCCGGGTATGGTGTGCCCTTAGCGGATTTGATCTCTGAGGGAAATATTGGTCTGATGAAAGCGGTCGAACGGTTTGACCCGGCTAAAGGCGGAAAGTTAAGCACCTACGGATCATGGTGGATCAAGCAGTCGATCAAGAGGGCCCTCGCGAACCAGAGTAAGACGATCCGGCTGCCCGTACACATGGTAGACAAAATTGCGAAGATGCGGAGGATCTCCGCGCTCCTTACGGAGTGCCTTGGACGGGAACCCTCTGAAGAGGAGCTCTCGGAGGAACTCGGCGTGCCAAGGCACAAGCTGGCTCTCCTGAAGCGGGCATCTCAAAGACCGGTGTCACTAGACGCGCCAGTCAATGAGGATAGCCCGGCTGGTCTGGGCGAGGTGATCGGTGATGAGAAGTCACAGAGCCCACTGGAAGCCCTGGTAACCAAGAATATTCACCAGCAGCTGGACGATCTTTTTGGCGTTCTGGATGAAAGGGAGAGACGAATCATCGAATTCCGGTTTGGGTTGACTGGGGGTCAACCGAAGACCCTGGAGGAGGTGGGAACCGAACTAGGAGTAACGAGGGAGCGGATTCGTCAGCTTCAGAACGTCGCGCTGACCAAAATGAGGCGAGCTCTCGGTAAAAAGGAAAAGCCTCTGCCTAAGGCAGTTTAATCCGCGAGCGGCGGGCGACCGCGATCAGGGCAGACTTTGGGCTCACCCGACAAGGCTAGGTCTTACCAGTTTCCGTTCCCCCGCAGGGACTCGAGCTCTTCATTGTAAATATTGAACTCGAGTCTTGAAAAGGCGCTGATTTTGAATTCCACATTCCCGAATGTCTGGCTGTAACCAGTCAAAGTGTCCTTGGAGAATGCGTCTAGGCGGAAGGTGATGCGTCCTCCTTCCCTCAACCACCCTCTGACATCTCCCTTCTTGCGGATCGGCTCTTCATAATCACCTTCGCTGAGATCAATAGTCCGCATTCGATCGACAGGGATGTTCATCTTGCAGAAGGGGGTCTCCACTGCAAGGACCCCGTCCTTGATAAGGCCTACATCACCGACCACGGTGTCACCGTTCTGGAGACGAATCTTCTGACCTTCCAGTTCTTCATCCTCGGCATCTTCCTCTATCTGGGCAGTTTCTGGTAGTCGACCTTTCCACGGGCTTACTCGAATACGGCTTACCCTCACCTTATAGAAGTCCTCGGAGACGAAATGGAGCCAGTTTCCAAAACTGCCTGCCTCGGGGTTCTCATCTGTCCAGACTTGGGCCTGCCTTCCGTCGACATACAGAGCGATGGTTCCTTCTTTCCGATCGATGAAGAACTCAAAACGTACATTCTCCTTTTCGGCCAGCTCAGCGATATTGGCCTGGCCGACGATCTTTGATCCGCCGGCTGCTCGATCGACCCATCGCTTCCGGAGATAGACAAAACGCCGCTGGCATACCAAGTCGTAACAGTTGTCGGGTTGGGTCGTCGACCCCTCGTCTGACAGGAGGAGCACACGAAAGCGAAGCGAACTCCTCCAGGCGAGGTCAAACTGAATGCGACAGCGGTCCGGAGTCTTGATCTCACGTGCGATGCCTGCACCCTTGTTTGAGGAGAGAGACCCTCCGTTCAGACTCCAAGCGTCTTTTTCACCTTCAATAACCCACGAGTCTAAGTCCTCGGGACCCGAGTAGACAGTCTGATTCGCCCTTTGGATCTCGAGGTCCGATGCCATGGTCCGGCGAATTTTAAGAGGTCCTCCATACCAGGTCTTCAATGTCACGTGCTCCTCGTCGAGAGCATCAAGCTGGCCGCGCAAAGTATCTCCGTTGGTCAGGAGCAGCAGGGCCTGATGGCCGTCTTCCTCCTTTGGGGAGCTTCCTCCCTCGAGTCGCATCTCAACAATGGAGGAAGGCTTCACCGGGATGGCTTGATGAAGGAACGCGGCGCTCCAGCGGAGATTTCCATCCTCATCAATCCCCTCGGGCGTCCCACTAATCTTATCCTCGTTGGCAAAGGTCAGTGATCCTTTTACCGGGTGCTCTCCATCCGGGAGGATTGCATCCGCTTCCTTCTGCGCGCAGGCATTCTGCCCTGCGACTGTCAGCGTGGCGAGGCAGGTAAGTGACAGGAGTCCCTTCTTCATGTTCAGTTTTTTTCTGCGTCACCGCTTTCAGCACTCTCAATAGCAAGACGTTCAAGGACATTGCGGTCTAGAGTTAATTTGCCGAGGAGGGGATGAGCTGCCTCAATCGTGGACTCCTGCATGTCGATACTGTTGCACCGCAGCGAGCCTCCTCCGGTGAGGGCCAACTCCAGCGGCGCCCCACCCACAGGAAGTTTGGGAGGGTGCTTGAAATACAATGCAGAAACCCGCGAAGTATTGATCTCAAGCGGTTTGGCATTAAATGGGCTTTCGAATGTGATGGTGTCGCCCCCCTCGCTGGACACAAGTCGGAGGGCTGACCCACTGAGATGCTGACCGTCTACATCAACCAGTCCATCGGTTTCGGGATCTTCATGTCCTTCATTGCGCCTGAGCTCGGTGACCGCATCCCATTCATAGATTTCAAGCCCACTGACAATATTCTTCAGGTCGCCGCCCGCCTGACTCTGGAGCATGATACCGGAGCCGGTGGGGAAATTGTCGATAGGGTCAGGAGTCCGCTGGATCTTTTCATTGTTGAGGTAGAGGTATATCTGCCTGCGATCCCGGTCGACGCGCAGTTCGACATCGATCCCTCTCTCGGGATACTCCCTCGGCTTCTGGTGGGATTGGGCGAGGGTGTGCCACCGGCGCCCGCCCTCGGTGGTCTGCCGTTTCAACTGGGACCCCATGGAATTGACCTCGAAATAATATCGGTCAGCATTCCCGGTCCTTTTGAGGAAGTCATCGCAGAAGTAGATCCGGAAATTGGGGTCGTTTTCCCATTCCAGCCTGAACCGCAGGATGAACTGGCGCGGTAGAACGTTTTCCGCTGCAATTGTACCACTGGTGTTGCAGGTCAGGGTTCCATTCTCCCATTCCCAATCGTCATTGTCGCTCCATTCCTCGATAGGCCTTGGCCCCGAGTAGACAAGTTTTTGAGGGGTGACGCCAAAGTCGATCGACCGAACATGACTGCGCGGAATGGTCAGTTCGTTAGCATATCCGCTGAGAAAGCGAACGCCGTCTTTATCCAGGCTTTGAAGACTGCCGGGGAGAATGTCTCCGTTAACAAGATGGAGAAGCTGCGGGCTTTTGGGTTGCTCCTTGCTGGCCGCGCGGAATCTGATTGAGCTGAGAGCACCGGGTTTGAGCTCTACCGGCCCCGCGCTCAGGTCTGATTCAAGGACGACCCTGTCATTACCCAGGATGGAGAGAATTTTCCCGGTCAGCCTGCTCCCATCAGCGAGCTCCAGCCTGTCTCCCGATGACTGCGCAGGTGTCGCAGCCAGAAAGAGCAGTAGTCCGATGTGGAAAGGGTTGAATCGCTTGTTCATCAGTAGTCGTCGTCCCAGGAATCCAGAATGCTGGACCCAAACGAAAATTCCATCAATCCGGCATAGTCAAGGTTGAGATTGAGTTGGCCGAGAGCGGGGTGGTGCGCATGAAGGGTGTCAGCAGTCGCCTTGATCGGAAAGACTGTTAGACGGCCATGGGGCTGCAGGAGCACTCGTATCCGCTGCCTGCTGGCCCACTCTTCGTCTTCCTCAGTCCTGCTGGACTTCGCCAGACGTATTTCCTGAATCTCCTCCACGGGAACTTTCATTTCCGCATAGGTGCCATTAATCAAAAAGTGGCCCGCATCAAGCGACTCAAGCTCGCCTGAAAACCGGTCTGTCCCATTGGTTAGCAGAACCACGTCACGGTCCTCGGCCTCCATGCTCTGCGCGCTATCCATCATGCCATTCCATCCAGTGACAAGAACATCAGAGATACGCAGTCGGGCAGAGGAGTTCTGAGAGGCAAAGGCGAGATGTGATCCACTTCCGACATATCCCTGCCGGTCTGTCCACTGGCTTACGAAGCGTCCATTGGCGAAGAGCGCTATAGTGCCGGCGATCCGGTCGCAGCGGATCTCAAACTCTGCCTCCCCAGCTTCATCGAGACGAAGGTTCGCGCTGGAGTTCGAAAGGCGATCAATGTCAGCTTCCCCCTCGTCCGTGAAATCGCACCGGTAAATTTGTGCGTAATTGGAATAAATGGTGAGGACGTAGCTGTGTCCGTAGGTGTAGGCGAATCCTTCCTTGAACTTGGCCCCGGGATTCGCTGCCAGCTTCCGCTTGGCCTCCGCTTCCTTTTCGTCCTGTTCCTCTTTCCCTGGACCAGCAGGACGTTTCATGGTGGCATGGAATGCAATCGCTGCGTTCAGTCGGTTCCGCCATGCAAGGCTGAATCGAATTCGAGCCTGATCACCGCTATTTGTGTTCACCGCGATGGGTACCTGGCCGTTGCTGTAGTAGGCTCCCCCGCTGAAGACCCAGGGGGCCTCTGCTTCCTCTTTTTCTCCAGGATCTTCGTTTTTCTCCAAGTCTGTTGCATCCGGATTGTCGACTACGGCAGGCTCTGGAGGGGTGACTACGGTCCACTCACCGTCGCTGAAAGGCCCGATGTACTGCACGTGACCTCCGTGGGGACGCGGAGAGATCTGGCTGACAAACTCCCGTGGTATGGACACCCGTCCGGCGAACTCGGTGTCTAGTTCAAGCCGATCGGATCCAAGACTGACCAGAGTTCCCGGGATCCGGTCCCCGTCGGCCAGCTGGACAAAGGAGGGACTGCGGAGAGTTTTTCGGGCTCGGCCGCCGTGCAACGAGAGCCTGCGGATCTTGTCGGTCCGAAGCGAGATCGGTTCAGAGGCTTCGGAATGGCTCCAGCTCAGCAGGCCATCGTCGAGTCCTAGAAAGGTTCCATGGAGAGAATCTCCATTACGGAACCTCAGGAGGTCCTGGGGCAGAGTCACATCCTGTCCCGATAGGGGAGAGAGCCCGAGGCACTGGGAGAGCACCACCAGGGAGACAAGGAGGGCGCCGTAGTGGGTTGGCTGACTACTTCTCATAGATGGGAAGGAAGCGATAGTTCAAGGCCAGGGAGAGAAGGGCACCTGATGTGCTGAAAGCGGCACCCTTGTTTCCGGGCCAGCTCCCATCGCGGGCCTGCAGGGTGGAAAGATAGCGGATATTTTTGGAGTTCCATTCCTCCCATACCTGTTCGTCTGCGTGGAAGAGGGCCTGCGACATGTAATACTCAAAGTAGTATGGGTAGAACCGGTCGCGGTAATTCAGCCGTTTTCCCAGGTAGCCGAGGCTGGCCTTGTACCCCTTGTTATCCTTTTCCTTCGCGAGCGCGAGACAGAGGGACCCTATCGCGGTGAGGGTTGGTTTTCCGCTACCGGCAGAGGTATATCCGTAACCCCCGTCCGAGGCCCGGCACCTCTTCATGAAAGCATGGCCCTTCTTCAGAGCCTCCTCAGGGACTGGGATTCCTGCGTTTCGCGCGGCGTAGAGGGCAACCATCTGAGCACCGGTTACAGTTGTGTCCGCATCCTGGCTGTCCGGAGTATACCGCCATGCGCCCCGGCTGTTGCGTTCCTGTGCACTCAGGATCAGATCCACTGCTCCCTTGAGTGCGGAGGCGAGTTTGTCGTCCCTCAGGACGCCGTATGTTTCTGCCAACGCCAGAGTGGCAAACCCGTGGTTATACATGCTCGAACCAATGTAGCCATTTGTCTCGTTCTGGTTCTCAAGGATGAAGTCGATACCCCTCCGAATGTGAAGGGAATAGGGCCCATGATTCGGATCCTCTCCGTGAGCGAGGAATGCCATTACGCAGAGTCCAACCACTCCGGGCTCACTACCGTTCCGGTCCGGCCAGTTACCGTTTTCGGTCTGGCTGCCTGCCAGATAGCGAAGCCCCTTCACATACATCTGGTCGACCTGAGGCGGAATCGGGTCGTCCTGCCGACGCGGCAACGCCTGAGCCTGCAGAGCCTGAATGGTCGCCAGCAAGGCGATCGAGACAATGGCGAAAAGGAGCCTCATTGCGTTCAGCGCCCCTTATTGTAGGCGTCGAGAGCCTTTTGGAACTCGGGGGGGAGGTAAGAGCCGGCTTTACCGGCTTTCTTTCCAATCGTTCGGGCCTCCTTTTTACCTTTCCCTGCATCGGCAAAATCCTTGCTTGGCGAGTCGGAGTCTCCTTCCTGCCCCTGCCCGGCCTGATCCCCGGGTTTCCCTTGCTGTTCTCCTTCGCCTTGGCCGGGGTTCTTGCCCATCATTCGCTGCATCATATCGAGCATGGCACCCATGCTCATTCCGCTGTCTGGTCATGTCCCCCCATTTTGTTGTGAGCGCTGCTTCGCGGCCTCAAAAATCTTTTCTATGATTTCGGTTTCAGCAGCTATGGTCGGTCCGCCGGTATCGGTTTCGTCAAGAGAGTCGATGACCTCGGCCATGACCTCTTCGACTTCTTCGAGCAGGCCAATGAGCTTTTCGTCCGTCTGCTCCTCAATCAGGTCCTGAACGTCTGCTGCGAGTTCATCCTGCTCTCCTGCGAGGTTCTGAGAACCTTCTCTGTGCTTTGCAGCGGCTTCTTTCTGGGCCTCTGTGACTGGCTTTGGATACGTTATTTCCGGGGGCTCAATCGTGGGCTTGGTGTTCGGTGTTTCCTGCGCCGAGGCAAGCGTACTGAGCAGAAGGAGAGGCACCGCTGCGGTTCGAAGGATATGTATTTTCATGGTATCTTGGTAATTCTGTTGCTTGGAAGTGTTCCCGTTCCGTCGTTGATTTCTGAAAGTTCTATTCGCGAAGATCCTGTAGATGAAGGGTTCGCTTGAGCTGTTCCAGGGCGCGGGTTCTGGCGCGGATGTCCTGCTCGGTCTGAATCATCTTCATGACCTTGAGCATAAACTCGAAATCGTTGTCATCAAGAGAAGGGGGCGCTCCTTCTCCACCACCGCCGCCGCCACCGCCGGACGGATCTTCCGGGGGGTCGAGGATATCGGCCCATGCCTTCAGCTGGGCGGCCCACTTCTTGGCGGCACTGAGTGCATTGAACGTCCGGTTCGCCACGATCTTTTCGCGGATGGTTTCCAGATGAGAATCGATGTTTGATTCTCTCATTTCTTCCATGATCTGCTTATGGACCTCCTTCTGGGTTCGGGCGTAGAAATGCCCGAGGTCCTCATGAATCCAGTGAACATCCGACGCGGTTCTTCGCTGCTGCATGGAGAGCTCCCCGAGAACTCTCTGATCTACGGGATCAAGCTCATCATAAGGAATTCCTGCGATGGTGGTGTTTCCCTTGTCATCGATGGAAGCAATAAGGGTATTGGCAATTCCGTCCTCCTCGGAGGCCGCCCGGCGGAGCCTGTTCACGAAGGTGCTGGCTTCGAAGTCCTGATTTGCTTCGTTCGCGCCTTCAATGGTCTCCCGCATTTTCTCGAGAACTTTCTCCTGCTCCTCGATGGCTTCCTGCAGGTCCTTTTCCGACTGCTCGGGTGTAGAACTTGGATCCTGTGCCTCCTGTAGCTGTTTTTCAACCTTCGGCATGTCCTCCTGGCTGAGCTCCTGCATCTTTTGCATGGTTTCCGCCATCTTCTGCATGGTCTCCGGAGCTACCTCTCCATTCTTCAGAGCCTCACCGAGAAGTTCTTCCATCCGCTGGGACAGTTCAGTCATCTTTTCTATGCTCTCAGCCTCGTTCAGCTCCTGCTGCTCCAATCTCTCCAGGTTGTCCTCCTCCTGGAGCTTTTCCGCACCCTCCTGCTCGATTCGACGGTTCTCGTCGAAGTTGTTCTGCTCCCGTCGGGCGGCATCCTCCAGTTCCCCGATAATCCGATCAAATTGGTCTTTCAGGAGCTGCGCTTGTTCGTCCTTGGTCAGAATGTGAAGGATTATCGGCTCCGAATACAAGCGACCTCGTCCCGGAAAATAATCCTCAACGAAGGCACGGATCTGGAGCTTCTGTGCAGGTATATTGCGGGTTTTTGGCGAGAAATGAACGACCCCTGAAATTCGGCGCTGATTTGGGGCCCCCATCTCGAGAACGTGGCTTCCTCGCGAGGGAGTCTCGTCAGTAGGCTTTGTGAATTCCCCAGTCCATTCGTATCCGATGTGCTTCGCCCCGTAGTCATCTTCGGCGATGATCTCGAAACTGACCGTCTCCTCCTCCAGAATCACGGTCTGTCTTTCGATGTCCTGGATGTAGGCCACGGGCTTCTGATCCTCCAGTGGTTCGACGCGGATCCTGTGACCACCTGCGTCCTCTAGTCCGTCTACATCCTCCCAATTCATCTGCAACTCAAGGGGGAAAGATCCCAGGGAGATTGGGGGTGATTGCATCTGGGAGCCCTTGATCAGGAGTGGAAGACTCCGAGGAGGAGGAGGAGTTTCTTGTTCCGCGTTGGCCTCTGCCGCAGCGGAGTTGTCGCCAGGTGTTTGACCGTCGCCCGATGTCTCAGGGGTATCATCGAAAAGGTCGCGTTCGGCGCTTTTCGGAAGCTCTCGGATTGTGAGCGCACCAGTTTTCAGCTCGCGACCCTCCAAGGTCGTCGCCTCCAGCGAGACCTTGCTTCCGACTACCACATCTCCCGTGAGCGTCCCTACCCTGAGCTCCTTTTCCTTGTCTTGTAGTTGTAGATATTCAGGATATACTATCTTTGCACGAACCGACTCGATCGCGGGTCTGGTTTGCGGAATCACCTGAACGACTGGGCGAGCGTCGCCGATGGTGATCAGGATCCGCCCGGGTTCAGATTGGCCTGGAAAATCAAATTTGTAGGTGCGCTGGTCTGCTTCCAACTGGGTCGACACCGGCTCCTGAATACCAAATCTGGCCACGCCACTGGCAGGAGTCTGGTCCGAGAATTCACTCAGCTGGAGTGTAACGCTGAAGGGTTCGTCTCTTGGCACGATAATGCTTTCCTCAAAATCACGGATCTTGGTGAAGGTGTAGCGGGGGATATCTGAAAAGGGTTTGAGCCACCGCTCAAAGGCATTCTGGCCCGGTTTGGGCACTTTCCAGAGGACGACGCCAACGACCGATGCGGTCAGGAGGACCAGCAGAACCCAGCGTAGGTGTCGGGGGGAAGGGAGGGCGGCTTTAAGGTTGCGTCCCTCTGCCTGCCTGGCGACGGCTTCCATGGCCGCAGCTCGGAGTTCGGGAGAGAGCGCTTCCTTGCTCTCGACCTGCTTCTGGAGTTCGACGACACCGAGCATTCGGTCACCAAGGCGCGGGAACTTCCGCGCGATCAATCGTGCAAGCTGTGCCTCCCGCCGGTGCCTGAACACCCAGCGATGGATCCAGTAAGGAGCGAAGAGCGTAAAGAGGGACGTGCCTCCGATGAGAATGATGAGGCGGATGCTCGGTGGAGTGTTCCAAACCCGATCCAGCCCGAAGACAATCAGGTAGGAGAAGAGGAGGCCGAATAGTCCGGCGAAGAGGGCTTCAGTGACCTTGATGAACCAGAGCCGCCCGCGAAATGCTCCCAGTTGACGCCTCAGGCTTTCAGGTAATGAAGCACTCCTGTCCTCTAAGTTGGAACCATGTTCGGAAGACATACAATTGCAGGTGTCGGAAGACCGAAGTCCTCCCGGAAGGACTCTTGCAGAGTCGGCACCACCAATCCAGAGGGAAATTGCCGCAGACCAATGGATTCACTCTTTCTTTCAGAATTAGGGTCACCCGGGAGAGGGATGCAGTCTTCTTTCTTTTAAATTATTTCAAATAGGGGTTCGTTTCAATTTCGTGGCCCAGAATGCCGGCTGGCCCATGGCCGGGAAGAAGTTGCGTCGGAGAAGGAAGCGGGGCTAGTTCGGACTTTATGCTAGAAATTAACAAACCATGATCCCCATGAGGGAAGTCAGTCCTTCCGATGCCGCCACCCGAAAACAGTGTATCACCAGCGAAAAGTTTTTGAAAAAGTGCCACGTGGAACACAAAAGAATCGGGGGAGTGGCCAGGAACGGGGTGGATCTCAAACTGAATTCCGGCGATTCGAATCCCGCTGGTTGCGGGGCTGAGAACCTCATTGACGATGAATTCCGGAGACTCTACCGGGAGACCCCACTTAAGCGCGAGATCTGTTAACTGCAGTGCGGGGGAGAATGGCGCAGAGGCATAGATTGGCACACCCGCGGCCTGAAAGAGTGAGGCATCTTCGATGTGGTCAAAATGTTGATGGGTGAGTAACAAACCGGTCGGTTTGCATTGCATCTGTTCACAGAAACTAAACATTCCTTCGGGAGCATCGACAGCCACGGCCCCCTCCGTGGTCTCCAAAAGGTATCCGTTGGTCTGGCAAAATCCTCCGCAGTGGGTGCTTACCTTCATCAAGGGAAGGGTGGCTCATGCGATGACGTGGTGCAAGTCGTTGAGGAATCTTCCCGTGTGCTGGGGTCCTTCGGATTGGGCTGGTTGGCGGCTCCGTTCGGGATGAGGGGAGCGCGGCGCCCTTGAGCTGCTCGTTAAGAATGGAATCCTAGAGGTATTTCTTGCCGGTAAGGATTGCCCGGACGTCTCCAATGAAAACCTCCGTGCGTAGTTCAACAGGGAGGCGCTCGTGGTCATCGCTGAGCCAAAGAGTCGCTCTTTTCATTTTGTCGTAGCCGATCAGTTTGCCTCCGGGGCCGATCTTCTGAAGCCTCAGGTCCATCCGGAGGCATTTGAGTCCGCGGTGAGTCTCGCGGCGGAGAACCTTGACCCGCGCTAGGTAAGGGCTTGCAAAGGGATGAACCACAAGTACTGCGGTCTCCCCGATCTTGAGTTCCAACCTTCTGAGATAGATCAGGGCCGAGGCAAGGTCGTGGATCGGGGCCCTCTCAAATGAGAAGCTCGAGGTCTTGGTTTTAGGTGCTTTTCCCTTCCGGAGAGGCGTTGATACCTCCCGGCTTCGGACAGATGGCCGATACCAATTGCTGGTTTCTGTTCGTTTCTTGCTGGTCGTTTCTGTCGAGGTGAACATCGCCGGTAGATAGGAATCTTTTCTGAGGAAGGAGGTGAAGCTGTAGTCGTAGGGATACAGCGTTCTCGCCAGTCCAGTGCTTGCTCCATAAATCTGCGCGATGAAGTGTTTTGGGTAGCGGGCATCCTCCCGTCCAAAAAGCATGTTTAATCGCCCAGAGTTTATTTTGCCATTCCAGTTCATCTGGAAACTTAAATGAACCGGCCTGATGGTGAGAAAAGCAGGATCAGGGTTTCGGGTCGTGACTTCTTCCTGCCAGGCCCTGAGCGGGGAGAACAGGGCCAGCATAAGTACCGGGATGATAAGGGAATATTTCATCTCTGCCCTTTGGACGGATTTGCGGCGCGAGGAATTCACGAGGTCTTCTTTTTTCCTTCGTCCGTGATATGACTCACCTTTGGTCTGCCCGGATTCGGGGTCGAGATTCGGTTATTGGGGGCTGAATCCTCTCCCAGATCAGGAGTGCCAGCTGTGAGAAGGATTTCGTTGCGCATCGATTCGAGGCTGGCGGGGGAAAGAGAGCGCGAAAAGGAGTAAAAGGGAGGAATGTAACCGGTGAGCGGTTTTGTTTGCAGGGGAAGCTCGGATTCGCTGGATTGGAGTCATGGCGTTGACGGAGGATACGGCCTTTAGGCTGATGGAGGGAGCATACACCCGGGATCGTCTCGCTCATGCATTCCTCGTCTCGGGACCGGTTGGAAGCGGCAAACGTGACCTTGCGTCGCGGGTGATCGCAATGGTGAATCCGGCTGAGAGGGATGGGTCAGCTGATCTCTTTGGAGAATCGGTAGAGGCGTCCAGGCCTGCTCACCTCGATGAGCTGGAGGGCGAATTTGTCAGTGTTGTACGGCCTCGCTCGAAGTCGAGAAGGATTTTGATGGATGACGTGCGTTCACTGGAACGCAAAATGCATCTTGGAGCTCCATCCGGAACCTGGAAGGTCGGCGTGTTGGTCGACGCGGATCGCATGTTTGACGAGCCAGCAAATGCTTTCCTTAAGACCCTGGAGGAGCCTCCTCCTGGTTGTCTTCTTCTCCTGCTGACTACCAACGTTGAGATTCTGTTGCCTACGGTTC
>Ga0160422_10002214_pt1 | contig 12157 bp, 10 predicted proteins | sample Fk160mmetaG_FD_108192 | JGI IMG/M metagenome (GOLD analysis project Ga0160422, IMG submission 108192) | Marine microbial communities from the Central Pacific Ocean - Fk160115 60m metaG | ecosystem: Environmental > Aquatic > Marine > Oceanic > Photic zone | place: The Central Pacific Ocean...
AGGCCTTCGCGATCATCGCTCAGACCCCGGAGTGTAAACGATATCGGACGCGCGACTACGTCACCGAGCTGGCCTTCTGTGCTGATTCCCGGCGTCTGATCGGGGGACAAATCATGGACCTGGAAGCCGAAGGCCAACGCCTTTCCAAGGCACAACTTGCCAAGATTCACGAGGCCAAGACCGCGGCCCTGCTGACCTCTTCCCTACGCCTCGGCGCGATGAGCGCCAACGCAACTCCGCGACAGTTAGATGCATTGACCGAATTCGGAAAGTCCCTCGGCCTCGCCTTCCAGGTAATCGATGACATTCTCGACGTGACCCAGTCGACCGCAACGCTCGGGAAAACGGCAGGCAAGGACGCTCAGGTAGACAAGGCGACCTACCCCGGAATTCTCGGCCTCGACAAGAGCCGGCAGGAGGCTCGCCGTCTGACGAGGAAAGCACTGGCCGCACTTCAAGGCCTCGGCCCTCGTGCCGCCCGGCTGGACGAACTCGCCCATTACCTTCTGGACCGCGACTTCTAGCAAGGGCCCCTCGCAAAAGGCCTAGAACCTGAAGGTCGCGTCTGCCTTCAGGGTCAGGTCTGACCTCTCAACTCCCAATCCGCGGTCCTCAGCCAGAAGCGACTGATTGAGCACAAGGAAGATCGTTGAGCCCGGGCGATATTCCCACCGGATTCTGGAGTTAAAACCTACTTGCCTCGAGAGGCTGTCGTATTGCACCAGACTGGACCACCCGAGATCCGGCGTGAGGTTCCAGTTAACGCCAAGGCTCCCGACATGAGCATCGAATTCGCCCCCTCCGAGATCCACCAGGTTGTATTGATAGCTTCCCTTAATACGGAAATATCGGTTCGGATTCCACTCCAGATCTCCCGCTGCTTTTACCCGCCATCCATCGTAGAACTGCCCGGCTTCCAGAGAGAACTCCCCCCAGAGGGGACGGGAACTTGTGGTCTCGTATTCCAGTCGTGCCTTGGTCCATGAATAATTATCCGCAGGCACGGTCACCTTCCCGATATCAAAATCCTCAACCGGGCGGTCGATGTCGTGGGAAATCCTGAGGGACAACTCATCCGTACTGGCGAAGTCGATGTTGAAGGGCACAACACCGAAGCGAGCCGAATCCAAGCCTCCGGAAGTCAGCGAGGTTACCTTGAAATCCGCCCCCCGCGCCAGCTGCCGATACCAACCACTGCCCCCCGAGCGGTGCTTCCGACGCAGCAGTCCCGAAAGGCTGCGGACCCCCGTGCGCTGCACAAAGCCAAGTGCCGGGTTGAAATCTGCCCCGATCTCCATGTAGCTGAGGTTCCCATCCCATCGATCATTTGGATAAGAGACCTGAGCGCCAAAGGCGTAATCCGTTCTATGTCCACCCCCGACCGCTTCCGCGTAATTCCCGAGCGCATATACGTTAGCCTCGAGGATCTTGTCCTCGAGAAACTCGTTTGTCCGGTAGGCGAAGTCGACTCCTCCGACGTAATTATCCAGCTCGGAAGCCGGATTCCCACCGGTGGCGATCACTCCCACCCGGGATTGGGTAAACACCTGTTTCGTCACCCGGGCCGCGAATACATCCTGCTCGCCCAGGCCGGAGGCCCCGTCCAATCGGGCGTGAGTCAGCCCGACATCATACTCCCCAAGCCTTCCTGCCAGTTTGGTCGCCAGCTGGATGGGAATGATCTGGCCGTCCGACAAACCAATTCTTCTCGTAAAATAGGGCAGGAAGTTTGGCCCCCTGCCTTTCCTCTGTGTCACGGGCCCAAAATCATAGATCCCACTATCCTCGAGGAAGAAGTCCCGCTTCTCGGGAAAGAACAGGGGGAACCGGCTGAAGTTGACAACCCGCTGGTCGACCTCCGTCTCTGCAAAATCGGTATTGTAACTGAGCGTTGCGGAAAAGTTTGGCGTCACCCGATAGCGCAAGTTTGCTCCCAGATCACCTCCAAGAGTATCGGGCTCACCACTGCCGCTCCCATACCGACCGACACCGTAGGGTGAGAACTCGAGGCCGAGTCCCTGACGCATGCCCCCAAGCCCCGTGATATCCCCGGCTTCGATGGCATTGTGGGATTCGATCTCGTCTTTCCATCCCGTCCAGCGAACCGCTTCGCTTTTCCTCCGGATCCTCCTGGACATGTTGAACCCCCATACCGTTCCCTCCGGGGCAAAGCTCAGGGTCTTGAAAGGAATCGCGATTTCCACAAACCACCCTTCATCGCTGATAGTCGCCTTGGATGTCCAGATCCCGTCCCACGAAAAATTCCTGCCGGTGTTGTTTGTGATGAGGGCATCACTTTGTGCTCCCGCGGGATTCACCGCAAAGACGTAGCCGTTGCGCTGATCATGATAGGTATCGAAGAAGAGATACACGAAATCTGAACCCGTGTACATCCGATCCCTGACCATCGAGCGGGCCATGACGCCCCCGGGCTCTGAATCATAGCACCAAACCGCCGCGTAGAGATGGTCCTGATCATAGGCGATTGCGAACTCTGTGCGCTCGGTGGCCGGCGTTCCTCTGCCGGGATCATATTGCCGGAAGCCCCGGCCTTTCTCCGCTCTCTGCCATGCTTTTTCATCCAGCCGACCATCTACGTTCAGGCTCTCCCCGGGCTTGAGCCGCAGGGCCGCTATACTGGGCTTCTTCTCGGCTTGTGCGCCCACCGGCAACCCCAGCCAGAAACAGACTGCCAGATAGTAGAATCCTTTCCTCATTCCTTTCCCGCGGGCTCGACAACCGGCGGCGGGTGAACACAACCCAGACCAGGGGACTCGTCAAGGCCCGGCACCAAGGAAAGAACATTCGTGCTTTCCCCTTCCCCCGGTCCCGGTCCAAGCTCTCTCCACCATGAACCGCACCCACGCCTTTTTTGCCGCCTTCGCGCTCGCCACTATCGCTCCCGCAATAGCCGAGGAGGACAAGGCTCCAGCCAAAAAGACCCCTGCTGTCGAGGCTCCAGCAGTGAAAGCCGTCGATGGAGGAGAGGTTGAGAAGAAGTTTATTGGGAAATGGGCCCCCGACCCCAAGGCCATGATGAATGAGCTTCAAAAAGGACTTGGGGACGACCCTGCGGCGGCCGCAGCACTCCCCCTCATTGAGGCCATGATGCAGAACATGGCGGTGAGCGTGGACAAAGGTGCGGTCACAATCCACGCCATGGGTGAAAAGCAGACGGCAACCTACACGATCACAAAGGTAGATAAGGCCGCCAACAAACTCACCATGAGCATTAAAGACGATGAGGGCGAAGGAGAGGGCTCGGCCACGATCGAGGAAAAAAAAGACGGCAGCAGGACCCTGACCCTCGAGAAAGACGGGGAGAAATTCATCCTCAACAGCATCACTGCCTCGGAGTTCGAGAAGCGTAAGAATGCAGCTGCACAAGCGCCCTTGTTTCCTGGCCTCGAGTAGGTCTGCTCAACCCTTCGGATCCCCGAGGCAGACAAGCTTTTCTCTTCTTCTGTCGTTTTCGAATACCGCTACCCGGGCGTAGACGCGGCCTCCACAGAAGACGGGCGTGGCAAACACCTCATCTCCTATTTGAGTTTTGTGGACGACCTCGAATTTACCGGGGTCCGCCTTGAACTTAAAGTAGTCTCCGGTCTCGTTGATGGCATGGATGTAGTCTCCTACCAGAACCGGGGAGCTCGAAAACGTTCCCCCCAGAATACCTTTCCACTTTCGTTGACCGGTCCGGCAATCCCAGCACATCGCGGCACCACCATCCATCACGGCGTAGAGGTGCCCTTCGGCGACCAGCATGGAAGGGACATAGACTCGGCTGATATTACGCCACACGACCTTACCTGAGCCATTGCCTTCCACGGCGTGAACGTGATTCTTGGGCCACCCTCCACTCACGAAGATGCGCTCCCCGTCCGTCACGGGCGAGGTGACCGTTTCCTGTGTCGATCCCTTGGCTTCCCACAGCAACTTCCCCGTCATCGGCTCGAGACTGATGATCTTCTCGCACCCTGAAATCACGAGCTGATCCCGGCCGCCCACCTGCTGCACGATTGGAGGCATGTAATTAGGGATCTTCGGACGGTTCACCTTCCAGACCACCTCCCCGGTCCTGCGATCCAGACCAAGAATTGCTCCGGCCTTCTTGTTATCCGCACATACCAGCAGCAGGGAGCGATACACCATGGGCGACGCCCCATATCCCTGATGAACCTTGTAGTCAGTCAGGCGGGTGCTCCAGACTTTCTCGCCCTTGAGATTCAGGGCAGTTGCGTGCGCCGCCCCGTCATTCACAAACGTCACGTAGAGCCTCTCACCGTCATACGCCGGGGAGTTTGAAGCATGAGTCGCCTTGCGATTGATCCGCTCCGGTAAATTCCCCGAGTGAATCACCGTGGTCCACGCGAGTTCGCCGTTGGCACGGTCGTAGGCCAGCAGGGACTGGGATTGTTTGTCCTTATCCGCAGTGACGAGGTAAATACGATTGCCGGCTACGATCGGGGACCCATGTCCCCGCCCCGGAACCGCTGCCTCCCAGAGCGTATGCTGCCCGGGGTCAAGGGCCGGAGGTAGTTTCTGCAGAGGGTCCGCATGTCCATTACGACCAGGTCCTCTCCACGCAGGCCAGTCATCACTTGCTGCCTCAGGGTTTCCGTAGCCGCACAGGGCTGTTCCCACCGTAAGGGCTACCCCACAAAGGAGGCTGAAGGCTTTCATCATCAGGGAGTCTGGCGTGATCGACTGGGAGACACCAGCAAAAGCAACCTGAAGCCCGCAGGGGAGCATGGACAGGAGCGCTATTTCGAATCGCCACTACCACGTTCATCCTCATCCACTGCTTGTCACAATGAAACGGGCCAAGATCACAGCGGCCAGCGCACTCATCCTTTCCGGCGTGCCGCTGCTGCTCCCCAGCTGCGAAGACACCCAATCCCCCTCCGCACAAAGCTCATCTGCGGACCTGTCTGCGAAGTCAGGCCGGATACCCGTTGGCTCATCTCCGGGAAGCAGGCCCGAAACCTCACGAGACATTGAGGAGATCCTCATAGGCTACTGGGCTCCTGATCTTGAGGCTACCACGCGGGCGATCGAAAGGGCCTCCGCACAAACGCCGGAACAGGGAGACCCGCCAAGGCTCTGACAGCCCGCATCCTTGATTCACTGGCCCTTCACATCCAAAGCAGGGGATCCTTCTCGGTTCACATGTTGGGGCAGGAAAATACGGCCTCATATGTTGTCTCCGCCAAAGACAAGGAGAATGACATCCTCTACATCGAAATCACACGAGCAGGCAAAGAAGGCGCCCCCGAATTTGCGACCTTTCACCTTGAGGGGAACAACTTGGTCCTCACCACAGACGTAGGAGGTTCAATTAACCCGCTCGTTCTTTCCCGGATCGACGGGGCCACCTTCGAAGAGCGGCTCAGCCTCGACGAGGCTGAGCCCCGGAGGCCGTGGACTCCGAAGGGGACGAATAGGAGTCCTTCCCGGGGCCTCGGCACATTACTCCTTTTGCCGATTTTCATTTCGCTCCTCCCGGAAGCGGTGCACCCTCTACCGCATGATCAAGACGCGACGCTTCATTCTGGCGGGCCTCCTGACAATCGTCCCCCTCTGGATTACATGGTTGGTCTTACGCTTTCTGTTCCAGCTTCTCGCAAGGGCAGGAGAGCCCGCCATCAGATGGATCGCGGACTTCTTGCCCGAGTCCCTACAGGCCCTTGTAGAGAGTCCTCTCTTCACAAATTTATTTGCCATCCTGCTGGTGGTCTTGGCCCTTTACGGCGTCGGCCGTCTGACAACCGTGGTAGTTGGCCGTCGGTTACTGGGTCTCTTCGAGGCCATCTTGTCAAAGATCCCCCTCGTAAATGTGATTTATGGAGCGGTAAAAAAACTGGTGACGGTCCTTCAGGAAAAACCGGGAGGAGGTCTGCAGCGCGTCGTTCTTATCGACTTCCCCTCGCCCGAGATGAAAACCGTGGGACTGGTAACCCGCGTCCTGAAGGACACCAGCACCGGACGAGATCTGGCTGCGGTATACGTCCCAACCACCCCAAACCCTACCTCTGGCTACCTCGAGATCGTTCCTCTGGAGAGGGTTACATCCACCGAGTGGACCCTCGATGAGGCCATGGCATTCATCATGTCAGGAGGCGCAGTAGCACCGGATACAATGAACTACGACGAGCCGCCCAAAACCGCGGCTCAGTGATCAATCAATTCCAGGATCGTGCCCATGGCGTAGAAACCCCGGGGACAATCTTTTCTCCCCAGCTCTTGCAGGGAATAAGTCGTTTTGCTTAAATAATAGCGAATCTAAAGCAATTGCCCCTCGCTCAGTTGGCCACAGCCTTCCCTCTCCCGAAGAGAGCAGGAGCGGGCCTTGCGAGGACGCCAGTCCCTGCCTCTCGTGACATGACACCCAGCCTTCCGGATCCCACCCAAGCCTCGGTAGAACTCTCCGAAGGACTGGCCATCGGGTATCGTTCCGTGCTCGCCACCGTCACTGAGGACATTCCCCTCAAGAGTGGGACGCACTATCTTCTCGCCCGGAATGGGCGCGGCAAGACTACCCTCCTGAAGACTCTCGCGGGTCTCCTGAGACAACGTTCCGGCTGCTACTCAACCAATGGCCTCTGTCAGTTCATTGGCGATGAATTCTATTTCGACCGTGAGTTGAAATCAGGTGCCATCTTCAAGGCGCTGATCTCAGCCTCTGTCCGCGAAGCCGCCTTTAACCTCGCGGATCAGCTCGAGCTCGATATCAACAAGGAGTTCGGCAAGCTTTCATTCGGCAACCGGAAGAAGGTGGGGCTCGTGGTCGCTGAATTCCGAACCTTGAAGGAGAACCCTAACCTCCTGTTCTACGACGAGCCCTTCACCGGACTTGATACCCCGGCCCGGGAAGTGGTCACGAGGCATTGGTCCTCAAGTAGTGCGCAAACTCTCCGAATTGTATCATGTCACCCCGACTTCGACTCCATGGCCATGCCAAGCGCCCTCCTGATCAGCGATGGTGAAATTACGCAGGGAGGCAGTGGTAGCCTCTCGTGGGCCGATTTCAAAAAACGGCTCAACTGATACCACAAAGAGATCTAGTGCTCATGACTGCCCTCTTCCGACTGACCATCGCCACCATGCTGGCCCGGAAGATGTGGGTCGTGGTGCTCCTTGTCTCCATCATCACGCCCATCATCTTTCCCCTCTTTACACCCTACGAAAGTAATACTGCCCTTCTCGAACCTGCCCGGGCCCAGACGGCGTGGACCTGTACATGGATGGTCGCGGTCTTCTGGACCCTTTCGCAGGCCGCGCGTTTCGGCGAGAGTAATTCCAACACCGGAATGGGGTCCTATTTCCGCTCTCAGGGAGTCGGTTCTCTTCGCCAGATTTTTGCGATCTGGAGTGCGGTCATCCTCTCCCTCCTCCCGATCGTCCTGATGTCTGTGGCCACATGCCTGATCTTCGCCATGCCTGCCGACCCCCAGGAGGCTTCAATGTGGGTATGGACCAACCTGCAATTCGCAACCCTTCTCCTCCTCACGATCGGCCCCCTCACCCTCCTCGGCATTGGAGCTGCCAGCCGTTTCGGGGCCCTGATCGGCTACGTGGTTCCGACAGCGCTATGCCTTTACGGTCTCTATGGGGTGACTTATCTGGGAATGACGATCCGCCTTCGAGACGACAACAAGATCCTGGAATGGCTCTACGCCCTCTCGCCCCAATATCACCTCGCGGATCTCACCCCTCGCCTCATTTTTAAGATGGGACCCCTGTCCTGGCCCGAATTTTCCGGCTTTCTCCTCTACTTTCTCGCCATCACGATCGTCACAAGTTCTCTCGCGACCCTGCTATTTCGAACCGATCCTCTCGGTAATTAAACTGTGTAGCGATGGCCCACTTAAATGTCCGTTATCTTCAGGCAGGTTTCTTGATCGCCGGGCTGGCAGCATGGGGGCTCCAGAGCAGCAGCCTCTACAGCGCAGGCCACTTCGCCAAGGGCCATAATCCCCTGCACCTGAAACAAAGCCCTTTCGGGCGGACTCTTTCGCTCGCCATGCGCGGCCCGGTGGACGTCTACTGGCACCGGGGAGAACCACACGAGCATCCTCCAGGAGAAGAGCACTCTCATGGTCCCTCTCACGATCACTCTCACGGTCACTCCCACGGCCACAGCCACGAGCTTGGCCATGATCATAGCCGCGATGACGAGGCGGGAATAAAAGCCGGGGAAGACGCGGACCTCGATTATCTCGCCAGCCTGCTTGAAGAGGAGGAACACCAGCATGGCAGAGACCTCAGCACCGCAGATACCACCAAAACGTTCCCAGGCCTCCGGCCCTTCCTCCTCGACAGGATTGAGGCCATGCGTACTGCCTACAACTCGAGAACGAATCGAACCGCCGAATCTCCTCGCCACAAGGCCTACATTATGGGGGAGACGGAGAAGCGGCTTGCGGTTGGCTACGAAATGGATCCCCGGAACCCTTCGGCTTACGGAGCCTATTTCCTTTTTAAAAGCGAGGCACTCGCAAGAGTGGAAGGACAGGCAGGAGAGGGGTTGGTCATCCGGGACCGCCGGGGCGAAGCCCGTCGTCTGGCCCATCAAACCCAGCACTACTGCTGGGACTTCCCCGCCGAGGCACCAGCAATGATTACCGGGGCCTCTGCCGCCCATGATTGCCTGCAACTGCTGTCGGAAGATCCGGATCCGGACCTGAACTTCGTCCGCTTCTACCTCAGCCGCCTCGACCTCATGCTTGAGAATTACGAAGCTATCCGGCGCGCAATGATCGAAAATAGCCGCTGGCAGCTCTTTCCCGCTCCGAGAAGGTCTGAGATGGAAAAGACCCACTCTCTCATCAAAGCTCTCAGGCAGGCAGACATTCAATACTGGAACAAGCGGCTCAGCCAAAAGACCGAGTCGCAAGGCCGGGGCAGCTGAAGCCGCTCACTACTTGACCGTTCCGTGGGCGCCAGCTGTGTTTCGCGCGCGCCATCTGGGAAGATCCTCGTCGAGAAGAACCCGCGCATAGGGGCCCAGCCATGAATATCCATTCCGCCTCTCATGCGAAATCTCTGCCAGGTTCGCTTTCGGGACACCATCACGACTCGAGAAAATGGGCTGATTCGAATGCAGGTCATAGAACCGGGCCCAAATTGAGGGCGCACGAGGGTCCCTTACTACGACGGTATCTATCCCGCCCGGTTGACCCTCCTCGATTTTTCGCTCCACGCGAATACCTCGTAATTCTACGCGCTTGAACCATGCAACTGCACTTCTAATCGCCCGCTTCACCGGTTCATCGGGATTCTCGATTCGCATCAGAAAGCGTACGATCCCGACCGATTCCATGCCGCTGAGGGACGGAAGCTCATAAGATCTGCCCCGACACGGAGCGAGGGTGTGGCGATCGTGCTGGGCGCACCAACTCGTCGGAACTCCTTCCACAATTACCTGGCACCTCAGGATACACGAGATCCCCCGGTCCAACGCCCCCGCGCAGCGCTGTCGCAGATGGGCCGGCACAAAACGGAACAGAGGCTTCTCGTCAACGATATCCTTCAACAGGTTCATCACTCCGATCATCGCATTGTCATTGAAGGTCAACTGTCCGGCGTAGCCCCGGCCATCCGGAAACCGCTGAGGCCACCCTCCATTAGCCATCTGGCCCGACAGCAGGTATTCAATTCCCCGCAAAGCTGCTACCTTGATATCCTGTGCCTGTGCGCCCGGAAGCGCAGAGGCCAGAAGGCGGATTTCGGTATAGGTGGCTCCGTTATCGATCGTCGTGTCACGCTGGGAACGTTGCTCAAGGAGCTCCTGCTGCTCACGGCGGTTCAGGTTGCGCTTCCGGTCATAGTTCTTCGGCCAGCCCCCGGAATTCCGCTGGAATGCCAGAACCGTGTTTACGACCGAAGCCTCATTCGCCGACGTAACCCCACAAAGCCCGAGGAGTAAGATCCCAACCAGCCTACTCCCTGTGACCGGAAGAAAATGGACGTTGGAGGTGCTGAGGGCCATGACGTTCTCCCGGATGTCAGCCCTCGTCCCCGGGAGCTATCTCGTAAAGTGCTTCACCATAATGAGGTTTCAAAGGCCATGTGTCCGTGCGGAAAGGGTAGGCCGGCAGTTCCTTTCCATTCATCAGGGATCCCAGTGGCAGATTTGACCACGCGTATCGCACCGCGACGGGATCGGGAACATCATCGGACCAGACCTCTACCTGGGGAGGAGCATCGCGGGCAGCAATGACCCGGGCTTCCGCATGATGAAAAATCTTATCTCTCCCGGCGATATAGAAGCCTCTGGCGTCAGCTCGTTCCAGCCTGAGCCCCTCGTCACTTCCCTCTTCAAACGCGATATGGATCCTGTCTTTTTCCTTTTTCATGGATTCATAGACTGGGCCACGCCATTGCAACGGCTTCCTACGGGCGTCATCCATTACGCCATGGACTTCTGAGAGAGCCCAGCGGGCCGCCCGGTCACCCACCGGATACTTCCTACCCGGATGAATACTGCTGTTGCTGTTTGCATCGAAGCTGACAATCAACCCCGTATTGGAAGTAGAACGCCAGGTATTGAATTGCACTTCCCGAACAACATTCGTGTGATGATTCATATCGTAGGTCATGGATCGCCGGGTGCTCCACCCCGCAATCTGGATCATGCCGAAAGGAAGGTCGTTGTTCCGAAATAGCCTCCGCCAATCAGAGATTACCGCAGGAAAGGTCTCCCTGAAGGGAATCCAGGCGTCCCCGAAGGAATTATTCTCTCCCTGATAAAACAGCACCCCTCGAAGATTGAGACCGGCCAAAGGCATGATCATGGCATTGAGCGGGCCGGCCGGGATGCGGCCCTCGGCCGGATTCTGGTAGTCTCTACGATTCGGTTTCCCCGGTGGATCCTTATCACCCCGCTTTCGTGCATCCTCGGCCAGTGCCTGCCATTGCTCTTGGGCAAGGGTAAAGCGCTTGGAGGCCCCCTCTTCCCGTCCCCCATCGACCCATTCCCTGCACTTCCTGTCATAGTCTCCAAGATAGGTCTGCGCGGCTGGCAGGGTCTCCAGAGTCTCCCGGCTCACCCAGTGCTGCGCCATTGTCCCTCCCCAGGCTGCATTGATGAGACCAATCGGCACGTTGAGGTGGCGATGAAGCCGCTGTCCGAAGAAATAGGCCACCCCGGAACAATCGCCGGCCGTTTCCGGACTACATGGAAGCCACGCACCCTCTCCCTTTTCCTTTGGAAAATTGTCCTGCGGGGCCGGTGAGCCCCCAGGTCTGATCCGGATAAAACGAAGCCCCGGATAATTTGAAGATGGAATCTCAAGGTCGGCATCTCGCGAGCCCCGCAAGCGCCACTCCATGTTGCTCTGGCCACCACAGAGCCACACATCTCCAACAAGCACATCCTTGAAGGAAAGGACCTCCTCCCGACTCTTTACCGTGAACGCCTGGCCTGAGGAATGAGCCGGCAAAGCCTGTAGTAAAACTTCCCACTTCCCGTCTCTGTCCGCGGCAGTGGCCTGACTTTGTCCCGCGAAGGAAACCACAACGGGACATTCCGCCTCAGCCCAGCCCCAGATACGGATGGGTTTATCTCTCTGCAGGACCATCTGGTCTCCAAATATGTTTGGCATTCGCAGCTTCTGCTCAGCCTCCGCTCGGGGGACAAACAGGAACAGGAGAAGGCAAAGCGCGAATGTTGCAGGTAAGAAACGAGAGTCGAAGACTTGCATGATGAAAAGAGCATCCGGGGGCAGCAATCCAGGATCGAGCACCCGCGAGTTGATTTCTTGAAGCCGTGCCGGGGCTCATGTCAAGTCATCCTATCATCCCATGTCGATCACCATGCAATCATGATTACCCTCGACGGCCTTACGCTACCATGCGCCAGCCCCCTGTCGCGAGGAGCCCCCATTGCTTCGCACCCATATCAGTTCTCGAATACCCATTGGGAGGCCGCATCTTCTCTGGACTTCTTCCTTTGACCACCCAATCTCGACTCCGTGTCCCTGCTCATCAAAGCTGCCGACCAGCTCCGCAGGGCTCTGCGCCCGCTTTCCTTTCCAGTTCCCGTTACACATACCTACAATCCCCTGGAATATGCGTGGGAGCGTCACTGCGAATACCTCACGCGGTTCGGCCACGGCCCCAAGGACATTCTTCTTCTGGGAATGAATCCCGGTCC